>Ga0079996_118344_pt1 | contig 17221 bp, 34 predicted proteins | sample PerSpoAPS_AMetaG_FD_69199 | JGI IMG/M metagenome (GOLD analysis project Ga0079996, IMG submission 69199) | Thermal spring microbial communities from Yellowstone National Park, Wyoming, USA - Perpetual Spouter A (PS_A) MetaG (SPADES assembly)... | ecosystem: Environmental > Aquatic > Thermal... | reverse complement strand
CGCTTGCCGCGGTGCTTGCCGCGGTTCTGGGGTGCTTGCCGCGGTGCTTGCATGCGTGTTTGAATGCGTGATTGCATGCGTTCTTGAATGCGTGCTTTGAACTCTCTGAATATCTTTCTCTGAATATCTTTCTCTCTAGAAACTGTAAGCAACTGCTTAAATAATCAAATTTGCTATTATAGCAATTTGCTATTTATTGCAAAACAATTAATATGCAACTGGCTATATATCGTCATTTAAACTTTTAATTTTTATATCGTTTTTATGTTTTTGATAAAATTGTTGATAAAGTTGTTATAATATATGCTTCGTGATTATCTATCACCAAAAAATCTAACTTTCAACTTTAACAAATAATATATTATAATGTGTTTATGCTTTCTGCAAATTCTCTATCCTTCTCAAAACTACATATACAATCGCAATAAACAAAACTGTAAAAATTGCTAGATAATGCCATTCCAATAGTCTATTTACTTGAGACAATAACAAAAAGCTAAAGCTAAACGTCAAAAATATTAAACTAAGGTCATAAACTATTTGCCAGATTTTATATTGGTGTTTTAGCAAGTATAATCCTATTTTTTTGAAGAAATTTTTTAAAATATCAAGTTTGCTTTCTTCAAACGGGATATTATCTTTTAGTTTTTTATCTGCTCTATTTGCTTTATTTTTTCTTCTAGACATTTTTGACACAGCCAAAATACTTTTTCTACATAATATTTGTAATTATAATACTCGTAACAATACCGAGCTTTTCTTAATTGGCATAAATCACACTCTTGACTGGTATATATTCTTTGGAAATAAGTTGTAGAATGTTTTCCATCAATCACAAATATTTTCTTTCTTCCTATTCTGATAAGCCTCATAATTTTCTATCTATATAATCGTTAATAAAATTAAATAGTTTGTTCATAATCTCGGCTTTTAGCATTTTAAAACAATAACTGCACAAATATCTTTCCAAGCTTCCAGTTTGCTTTAATACTATATTTGCTTTGTTTGTTACGCAATTATCACATATTGCATTACCCGTGTAGCTTTCTAGCCTAAAAGTATTCCTGCCAATAAACATTATAATTCTCATAAAATAATTATCTTTTTAAACGCTTAAATATTTGATTGTTTAAATATTAAATATGGCAAACGAAAAAATTGAAATTAAGGCAAATGAAGGAAAAGTAATACCGAAAAGCCCAAGACTATACATATTAAACACTTTAGTTGTACCTATAAATTTTGATTTAATGCCTAAAGCAATTGTATTAATGGAAAAAATTAGCCTTCAAGAAGCGAGAGAATTGGTAATTAAATACAAAGACAATATGGTAAGTGCAATTGGTCACCAATCAACTGCAATTTTATTATCTAAGCTTTTACAATATAACATTCCATATAATAGAGTAAGCGTTTATTTCAACACAGGTGATATAGGCTTACATTTCTTTCTCAAAAGCAGGATAGAAGAAGGTAAGATATTAAACTTAGAAGAACTTGAAAAACTTGATTATTGGTTTGTAAAATCAATAGTCTATTAGAAAAAAGAAAATTAATTTTTTCTATTTTTTAAAAAAGAAGTTAATTTTTATTTATCAATTGTTTAATTTTCCACAGGATAAATCTATCCAAATCCAAAATTTTTTCAAGTGTATCTTTAAGATTTTCTGGCTTAAACTCATTTGGTATTGGTCTTAAATCTAATATTATTGACATATTTTGACTTTTGTAACAAAGCATAATTCGGTTCTCTTGGGGATAAATGTTAATGTAAGTTTTCTCAAAACTCAGATTAGGATAATAAGCATTAAATTGTATGATTGTATCAAGCGGTATAATAATGTAAAACTTGCAATATGGATTTTGATATTCGTATTTATACTCATATTTACCTTTATTTAATCTTTTTGCAATATTATTGAATACTTGAATATATTCCTTTAAAGCTTCAATTTTTGTTAATGGTATCATAGTTTTTCAATCTCTTCAGAAATTTCTGCCAAAATCTTGACAATAGCATAAATACAATTGCCAATTATTATTGTTAATGTTTCAATATCACTGCTACCTTCTTGTTCAATAACATCTATCATATCTTTTATAACGTTCAAATTATCCTCAAAAACACTTAGGTGTATTTGCCAATGTGCAATAATATTTTGGTCTAATTTATACCTTTCATGATATACCTTTTCTAGTTTTCTAATCCATTGTCTATATTCTCTAAGTAATTCTTTCATGTTTTCTTTAGTTGAATTGGGTATTTGTTTATTGTATGCCAAATTCTCAAAATTTCCACTACTCATATCTTATATTTGTAAAAAGATATTTAAATACCTAACCATTTGAATGGTTAAACGGAAAAATGTTTCAAAAAAATGAAATTTAATAAAAAAGAATTTTAAATTTGTGAAATGGCTTTTTCAATCCAAGTGTTTGCTTCTACAAGTTTTTTCAAAGCAAAAGCTATATCTGAGTGAATTTCTAAGGGTAAGTTATTTTTTTCAAGAAAATTATTTAATTTAACTTGTATTTTGAGAATTTCTTCTTGAATGCTTTGTAACTCTTTTATCATAACCTTATTTAAAATTTAGGTATTTAAGGATTAACCAAAAATTATTCTTCGTTATTTAATTCAAAAAAGTCTAGCGGTATTACAATTTCACGAGTATCATAAAGCTTATAGTATTTCTCAGCCTCGGATTTAGGGAATTTGAAAAATTTGAATCTTTGATTATCTGTAATAAAATAATTAAAACTATAATTATCTGGCTCTAAAGCAATTATTACCAAATCACTTAATTCTCGGAATCTTTTATCAATCGTTGAATATAATTGTGCAGTTAAAATAAAATGTAATTGTCTTTTCCGAGATTGGAATAGTATATAACTAAATATTCTATTAATTTTTCTACTTGAAGCTCTGCTTTCAACATATGCATATGCTTCATCAAGAAGGACAATTCCTTTTTTCAATTTTGCATTAAGTATATTATCAATACTAATGGGTTTGTATGGAAAATTGAGTTTTATGTTACTAAAAATAGGATAATTAAATTTTGTATAAGCTTTGTAACATAAATACACAGCTAAAAGCGTTTTCCCATATCCCATATTGCCAAAAATGCTTATCAGCATACTATGTTTTTAATTTATAAACAATTATTAAAAATTGAATTAAAACTAAAATAAATACAATTAAAACCAATTCTTGTGTGTTTATAACTGTTGTATTAACAATATTATTATTTACTACAACTTGCATTGTTATTCCATCTATTCCCAAAGCTAGAAGGAATATTATTATTGGCATATTTATAACCCCAAATATTCCTATTCTCAAACTCAATGCCATCAAAATAAGTATGAAAAATAAAATTATTGCAAAAGGTAGTATGTCCATACTATATCCTTCTTGACATATATATTAAGGCTAATGCTCCAATGCCAATAAACAATATTGCTAATATATATCCTATTGAACCAAAATTAAATGATACTTGATTATAAATTGTGCTTGTAGTAGTTGTTATTGAATAATAAAATGGTAAGTTTTCTAACTGTGTATTAACTAAAATTATATCTGTAAGATAATTATTCTGTGCAACATTAATCCACCTGTTATTGATTATACTAAACGGTGCGTAATATAATATCAAGTTGTTGCTGTAATAATTTGTGAAATTAAAGTTTTGAACATTATTAAAGTTGTAATTAATTTGCATTTGATTTAAAGTTGTATTATAAACTCTAAAAAGATAGACTGTTGAATTTGAACCATATCTTGAGTGACAACCTATTACATTAAAACAACCATACCAACCGCCCAAATTTATTGTAATTGTTGAATTGTATAATGTATTTGCACCAACATTTTGTTGGGTTATAAAACTTCCATTAACATAAAAATACAATGTTGGCTTGTCAAATGTAACAACAACATGATATTTTGCATTTAATGTTATTGTTGAAGTTAAAGATGTATAAGATAAGCCTGCTCCAGAAATAGGTTGATACCAAATGAATGTTATTTTGCAATTTATTGTCGTTATTCCAGCTATAGAATATGATTTTGACGCATCAAGCTTAGTTGTATTGTAAGACCAAATATAAATAAAACTATTTTGATTACTACAATTTTTTGGTATAAAATAAACTTCAAATGTAAATTGATTTGGGTTTAGATTTATTATTTTCCCAAACAAATAACCATAGGATGATAAACTGTTCGGATTATTGCTAGTCTTAACATCATTGTTAAAAAATGTACCTCTTACATAGTATATGTTTTCTGCATTTACTAAAGGAGTTAAAATAATAAATATTAGTATTAAAATTAATGCCAAAGACAAAATCTTTCTTTTCATATTTTTATTTTAGTTTTGCAATTATTAAAATCCTTGGGGCTATAGGTATGTTTAAACTTCCTATACTATATTTCCAAATGCCATACTTGCAATATAATATCTTAAATCCAAATCTTTTAAACAAATTTAACAAATGTCTTTTCGTAAAAATGAAATAATGATTTTCATTCCAAATTTCTTTAACTAAATTTGTACTATGGTATCCAATTCCAAACAATTTTGCAAGGAATTTACTTTTAATTGGAATATAATAAGGTAAATATAATGCATTATCTGTGCGTAAAGCGAATAATCCATTTTTACTTAGACAATGTTTAACTCCTTTGAAAAACGGTTCTAAATTATATAAATGTTCGGCTATATTATTTGCTATAACAACATCAAATTTTTGGTCTAACAATGTCTTAATGATTGATGTTTTATAATTCCAATTGCAATTAAAATCACTTTTCTCTAAATCGCTTGAATAAATCTCAAATTTTTCTATATTTACATATTTTTTTAAAATAGGATAATATTGCCAAAAGACTTTAAACTTTGTTTCATTATTTTCCCCGATAATCAAAATTCTCATACTTAAATATTTAATTGTTTAACAATTTAAATATGCTTAAAGACATTTTGCTAATAACTTTAATTTTCAGTTTTTATTTCTATGCTTTGTTTTTTGAATGGTTGAAGAATACAAAGTTTAACAAATATTTGGAATTAATTGGTTTTGCCTTTTTTATTTACACAATATTCTATGCTTCAAGCATAATAATTACAAATAATATTTTAGCCAGAATAGAAGATTACAGAAGCGGACATGGTCTAACATGGATTATATTTTCACTATTTTATATTATTAACTTCAAGAACTATCCAATCCTAAAAACAATATTCTTTATCATTAGTGGAGAATTACTATGGAATTCTGTTTATGTAATTATATACAACGATTATTCTGAAGGTGTTTTAATTATGATTTATGTTTATATTTTAATTTTTGCTTTATGTTTAACGCATTTGAGTAAAAAATATGTTTATAGTTTTATTTGTTTAATTGTTTATACTTTAATTTGGATTTTATTCTATGATTTTAAGAATAGTGCTTCTTGGTTAAGTAATTTATCAAGGTATGATAATAGTGCATTTACTCACGTTGTTGAAATAGGCTATTGGTTATATTACCTTATAATAATAACAATATTGCAGAAAATAAAAAACAAAAAATAGATTATTTACGCTTATCTCTTTCTTATGAATAGAACAACAAAACCTATTGCTACTGCAAGAACTGCCATTACTGGGACAAACACTGAGAATAATGTTGCAACTGCACTATTCCATCCACTAGTATTTGTACTGTATATTTGGTTTAAAGCAATTGGACTTAATATTGCAAATACGAATAATGCTATTATTACTGCAATTACATCTTTGGCTAGGCTTCCTGCACCCAATTTGTTAAATATTGGTGCTAATATTGCTTTTGCCATACTTAAACAATAAGCAAAATAATATTTAAATATTTATTTTAAAACAATAGGATAAATCCATAATCCATTCAAATATTCATTTTCAACTTTAAATTTTCTACCAATAACTTGCCTTTTTAAGTTTTTAAATATATTTTCAAATTCAACATAATCTTTTCCATCTTTCAACATCGTTTTAAATCCTTTCAAATGCCAATATTGAAATAAATTATCATAGATTTTTTTAGCAAATTTAGGAACTCCTTTTATTTTTTCTTCCAAAATGTTATTATTATGAATGATAACATAGTCTTTGGGAGCATTGATAATCACATCAACGTTTTTGTATTCGTGTTTTAAATTACCAAGTTCGTTATTCACATATTGCTCAGGGAATTGAAAATTATACACAAAAAGACTATCGGTATCAACATATAGCAAGTTATTTTTACAAATTTCCATGTATTCATAAAGCTTTAACCTAGCATTTGCTGTGATATGACTTGCAATTGCTGGGAAGCTATAAACACCAAATTGCTTTTTAACTATTTTGTAAATGTTGTATCCAATTTGCTCAAATCTAAAGCCATTATAATACCAAATGTCATAATCAACAAAATTTGTTGCGTAACCATAAAACTTTGGAATGTCTTTTTGCTGAGCAAACTTTCCGTATAAACTGTTCATAATTAGTTTTGAAAATAAATAATCAATGCTACCTTTCTGGCTCTTTTTCTTCATTTCGTAAAAATATTCAATGAAACTTTTAAAAATTGGTTTTTTGGCATATAAATAAGCAACCTCAACACTTTCAATAAAGTTATTCTTTAATGCTAATTTTAGTTCGTTTGTTGTCAGGAACGTTGAAAATTTGCCAACAGGGAAAAACAACTTTGAATATGATTTGTGACCACAATTTGGTATCAAACATTTTCTACATAATCTCAAAGGAAACACACCATATCTTAAATCGCTAGGAAGATTTAGTTTAACTTTAGCTATTACGCAATAATCATTTAGTAAATATTCTAAATCATTTAGACTAACATTGTATAATTTTGATAATTTTTTAATGGGATATTCGTTGTTTGCCATAACATATGGGTATAAACTATTAATATCATATATATTTACATTTTTTGCTACTCCTTTAAAAAATAGTTCGGTTCTTCCCCCATGATAAGACATTTTTTCAATTTCAAAAAATTCTTTATCTAATTCTTTGTCTTTTAGCTTATGTTGAATGGGCTCTTTTAGAAACTTGTATCTAAAAATATTAAATGACAACTGTGCTAAACTTATACCCATGTTACCAAGTTTATTTTTCCATAACCAATTTTGCAAATTAGTAAATGCTTTATAAGTAATTTCAACATCCCTTTTACAATATTCAATTAGTTTATCTAATGGTATGCTATTCCATTCACTTGGATTATTTGGATTCCCAATCTCTAATTTTTCAATTCCTAGATAATTCCCAATCTCTCTTAAGCTAAAATTGTAAATGTTTTTCAAGTCTAGAAATATTACTTTTTTGTGACATCCCCTGAATTTAACAATTAAAAAAAATGGTTCAATTGAATACTTCAACAATTCATTTTGTTTTATCACATTTAACAATCCGCTCAGCTTTAAATCATAACGAATATTGTGTGCAATTACATACAAGTTCTTTTGTTGCTTTTTAACTAAATCTAAGAACCAATTTAAGAATTGTTTTTGTTCTGTAAATATGTAATATTTGTTTTTGTATAAAGCAACAGCCAATCTTAATTTTTGTACTTCTTCACTTTCTATGTATGCTTCTGTATCAAATGCCAGAATATTTTTTATATAAAATAGCTTTTTAGGCTTGTAAATAAACTTAGGACTTTTTCTTTTAGCCATAAATAATTAGAAAATTGTTTATTTGAATTAAAGCCAAAGCAGTTAAAAATATGTAATAGCTATAAAACCAATGTATTTTAGGATATAGCCTTTTAAGAACGTAACAAATTGCGTAAATAATTAATGTTAAGCTTAAACTATATGCAAAATGTAAAAGGAATGCAAAACTATAATTTTGATAAAAAAATTTGATAACGGGATTTAACTCAAATGTAATTCCATACTTAGTTATACCTAGGAATGTTGATATTGTGTCTAATGTAATTAACAATAATGTAATAATTACTAACTTCATGGTTATTTGTTTTGAAAATCAAAAACTTTCTGCTCAAGTTCTTCTATTTTTTGAATAATATTAAGCAAGGTTGTTTCATGTTGTTGAAAAACTTGATTAATTATTGAAAAAATATTATTGTGATTGTCAAGCGTGAGTAAAATCAAACCTAAAGTTTGTTTAAGTTCTTCTATTTCTTTTTTCAATTCTTCAATTTCTTTCAAGATATACTCTAAACTACTCATGTTAAATATTAGAAAAAAGGTATTTAAAGATCAAACTAAGAAATAACACGCTTTTTCTTCTTTCCTAAAATTATAACTTTCACCTCAGTTTTAATATATTGATATTTTTCAACAAAATGAAACGGAAAATGCTTATGATGTTCATTTAAAACCCTAGTCCTAATATTAATTAATTCAGCCTTAGATTTTGAAGCAATTTTAAAAGTATGTAAATATCTTCTTTCTTTATATCTTAGGTCTAAACAATAAAATTGAAAAGTATGAATATATAACACTTGCATTTTCTTAGGTTTTTTCTCTGTAACTTTGGGTTTTTCAATTGGCTTTTCTACAATTTCCTTTTTCTCAATTGATTTTTCAATAGGTTTTTCTTCTTTAACAATTTCCTTTTTTTCTATTGGCTTTTCTTCAAAAATTATAATATCTTTACGTCTTGGTCTTATTCTTTCTACAATTTTCTTAACAAAAGCTTTAATCCTTCCAAAAATACTCATACTCTAATTATTAAAAAGGTATTTAAATACCAATCATAACTTTAGAACATTTGGCGCTATTGCTAATCCAATTGTTATGCCTAAACTAATTCCAATTATGACACCAATTACAATACTAAATATGTCATATTTTTGTTTTTCAAGTCCTAATACCAAGTTCCTTAAAATGCTTTTACTAGTAAATATATCTAAGTATCTACTATCAAAATTAGCAATTTCTTTAAAACTGAGAACAATCGCATTATCTATGTCAAAAAAGACTTCTATTCTTTTGCCTTTGAGAATATAATGAGAAAATTCTTTGGGTATTACAAAGGCTTTTCCTTTGTAATAAATAACATCTTGCCCAACTCTAAATTTCTTTTTTCCAACATATACATAGTGATTTTTAAATGGCTTTAGAAAATGAGCTATTCCTTTCATATTATTTTACTTTAAATAATTTATCTAAAAGGGATTTCCTTTCTTCCATTACCTCTTCCCGTAGTCCAATAATACCTTTGATAATCTCATGCCGAGAAAGTCTTTTATAACTAATCATATTAATTCTAAACCATAATAAGAAATTACTTAAAATGTTACTTGAAATGTTTAAATTATTTTCTTTTAATGTAATTGCTAAAACATCTAATGCTGAGATAACCAAAGGATTATGTATTTCAGTCTTTAATTCAATGTCTTGCTTATTGATTAAGTTTGATAAAATGTCTTCCAATTTTGTCTCTTTACTTTCTAGTAACTCGGAAAAAATCTTTTCTTCCATATTTATTTACTACTATTTTTTGCTAAAAACTCTTTTATCAACTGTTCTAAAAGCTTACTCATTGTAATATTATTTTTTAAACAATAAACTTTAAGTTCCAAGGCTAATTGTCTATCAATTTTAATTCCAATTACTTTCTTATTTCCATTTGCCATATTAAATATTTAAATAATATACTATTTAAGCGTTTTAGAATTTTGCTATTTAACACATATAATATAGTATATGTTTTAGGTGGCGATTTAAATACCTTTTTAATAAATAAAATTAGTATGGCTAGTAAAATGAATTCCAAAGAGCCTAGCAAAATAGAAATAGTAGATTTTAGAAGCTTAAGACAAAGCAACACGCAGTTAAATTTACCCGATACAAGGGAACTGACGGAACTCAAAGATACTTATTTCATAATCACAGGTTTTGAAATATACAATCTAACAAAATACGATTTAGCAATTGTGAAAGTTAGATTTAGTCCAAATGACAGTGACAAATTATACAGAACGGCAAGTAGCGTAGTTATAAGGCAATTACAAGAAATCGTTAAGCCAGTATTAGAGCAAGGAAAATTTGTAAGAGCTACATTGATTAAACCAAGAGGCAAAAAATACTATACATTAGCATAAAATAAAAACAGTTTAGGTTAAATCAAATTAAATTTTTTCTTTTTTAATTTTTTATTTTCTTCTTTTCTATTACTTTTTATATGACGTGGATACAAGAAGCTATTAAAAAACCGAGAGCATTAACTCAATATTTAAAGAGAAGATTTGGAAAGAAAGCTTTTACGAAACAGGGCAAAATAAGCATTAAATTTTTAAAGTCATTACTGAAAAAGCATAAAGAAGGAAAGATTAAATTAACTAAGAAAACATTAGCAAGAATTCGTTTAGCCATAACATTGAGAAAGTTGAGAAAATAAATAAAGCGTAAATAGAATATTATTTTATGAAAAAGATTTTTGGAATATTATTAATTGCTTTAGCTTTTTCTATTTTGCTTAATACTTATTTGCTAAATTACAATAACGAACATCCCAAAGGAATTTATTTAATCCTGCAAATTTTTGCCAATGATAAGCTTATTTTACATAAAAAGAATGATATTTTCAAGTTTAACTTTGGCAATTTAACCAAACTGTTTTTTGCAAATTTACATAATTTAAAAAATGAAACAATAACGTGGTATTATAATTATCATTTTATATATGAAAACTGGCAAGATGTTTTGAATGATAAATTTAGTGATTATTCAACCTGCGGCGTAGTGAATAATATAATAAATACTAACATTGACTTTCAAGGCTTAAGATTAGGTTTTGTATTTTACAATAACCAATACTTAGGTATTTGGAAAAAGACCTTTGATATTGGATTTGGTGATAATATAACACAATTTTTACATATTTACGGAGAATTTCCTTCTTTAAAACATTCAACAAATTATACCAATTTCTATTACAAAAACGGAAATTATACTATAAACAAATGTGCAGAAAGTAGCCATTTTTTCATTGACTATAGTTTGGGCATTCTGAGTTATCAAGAACGAACCAATAATCAAATTAAAATATATTATATAGGATATTGGAAAGTTACCTTTGATAATTATACTATTCAATACAGCAGGTTATATATTCCCATTCTTTATACATATGAAGCCAAAATAAATCCAACAACAATCTTTCCATATTATCGCGATTATTTGCTTATTGCTGAGGAAACATTTAATGTAACGGTTTATAAAGGTGATTTAGTTAAATTCCAATACGTTTTAGTAATTAATCAATAAGTTAATAAGTAATGAAAACATTATTTAAAGTATGAATAGAAAAGAGAAAATTTTGCTGAGCATTATTTTAATTGCTTTAACCATTAGCTTAACTTTTAATTATATATTGTATAATGAAAAATTCAACAACCCAAATAATAGAGGATTTAGTCTAATTTTAGAAATTTACAAAAAGGATGGAGACACTTGGAAATTGTTATTCAAAAAAACTAATGATTTGTTAAAATATAACTTTGGAAACTTAACTAAGTTATTTTTTGCTAATCTACATAACACAAATAATCAAACAATTTCAATATATTATTTATATAACTATTATTATTCAAGTTATGAAGACCTAATCAATGATAATATAGCATTTTACCAAACTTGTGGTTTTATGAAAACAACAATTAATACTGACATTGATAATCAAGGAAAGCAATTAGCCTTTGTATTTTTACCAAATCAACACATAGGAATTTGGAAGAAAACCTTTGACATAGGCTTTGGTAATGATACATCAATATTTAATTATAGCGATAATACTTTTCCACAGCTAAAACATAACATTGATACAATTAGTTTTGGTACCTTTGGTTCAAAATGCGCAGAATCAAGTCACCTGTTTATTAATTATAATTTGGGTATAGAAACTGAAACATATACAAATACAACCACAAATCAAATTTACATTAAGTACATTGGCTATTGGCAAAATCCGTATTCAAGCTTTACAATCAAATATACTAGGTTGTATATTCCACTAGTATGGAAATTTGACAACGAAGAGGGTTATAAGAGATATATAAGTTTAATTGCAGAAGACTTAGTAAATGATGGAGATGGTGTTTTAGTATATCTTAACGATTTAGTTAAATTTGTTTATATTTTGGTAATAAATTAATGAAAAGGATTATTAACATTTTCAAAAATAGAAAAAGAAGATTAGCTTTAACAATATTATTTAGCTTATTGTTTTTCCTTTGGTTTTATAATACGTATTTGGCAGTTACAATAGTGGAAATTGGAAAAAATCAAAATTTTGTAAAAGATAAAGTAAGCGTAATACCGCCGAAAACAATACCTGCCAATTTAACATATTACCAATATAATTATTTAACAAACGCAACATTAACACCAAGTCAAAGATATTATCAAGAGTTTAATGTAATATTCGGTGAATTTGGATATTGGATACCGTATGCATTGTTAATGGGTTTAACAATATTCTTTTTCTTGCTATTTCGGCAGTTTGAAATGAGTAGAGATTTGGTTTTATTGTTAATTGCAGGCTTTGATACTGCATTAATTGTTTTAACATTAGCTTATTTTATTAATCCAATCTGGGCGATTATTGGAATTACATTATCTTTGATTTACATTGTTTATAGAGTTATTCATGAAAGAAGGGAAGAAGTCATTGATTAAAAAACATTTTTTTGATATTATTGGAATAAGCTTATTGGTAATATTACTCATTTTGATTGTCTTAGGTTATGGTAATCAATGCCAAATTAAAGCTTAAATTTTGTAACAACGTTATTTAACATATGAAATATAGAATTTTGCTAGTTCCAATCCTTATTTTAATATTGATATTTGGTATTCAATTTTCTCAATCTGCTACTTATGTAGATTATCCATATTATAATAATGTACAAGGATATCAATATGCTGGTGACAATAATGGAGCTTACTCAAGGCTTTATGATTTTACAATTAATATATTAAATTTTAATACCACAAAAAAATTATACAATTTTACCTTTAGTTTATACTTTTATCCCAATATGACATCAACATTTGCACAAAATAATGTTATGCACATTAAATTTTTTGGAACTGATACAAGTAGATCTGCAGATTTTCAAATTTATATCCACGCAAGGAATAATGTAATTCCGACTGGCTGTACTCAATACTCTTGGATAGATACAATTGGAATAAAACATAGAATAACTGGAGATTCGAGTGATAGATGGATTGTTGCAAGAGATTACTTTAAATGTGGGGTAAATGATATTAGCCCAACTAAAGGAAAAAATATTACAATTGATTTAATTATAAGTTACAACTGGACGTCAAATTTGTTACAAGCTCAATTTTATATTAATAATACTCATATAGCAACATCTCCTAATCTATTTAGCATAGCTATGAAATTTTATTTATTGCAAATATATGTTGCTAAAGCTCCTGCTAATACTTTATTAGGATATCCTGAGTATGCAATTCCTATGGGTCATTATTATTTACGAGTATATACTAAAAGCTTAAATTCAACAGAACGAAATCAAAATTACTATTCTCCGTTTTATAATTACACCAAGGACAGGCTATTGCTAGATTATACTATAGGATATCTTGATAGTGAATTAGGCATTTGGAAAAACAAAATGAATAATTATAATGAACAATTTTATTCAACTGGAAAACCATGGTTAAAAGTCATTAATTTTAATAAAAAATCAATGTTGGTGGAAGAAATAACGACAACATTAACAATATCATATGTAACTACAACAACATTTTCATATATTACAACAATAACTCATGTGCAAGATTATACTAATTATTACTGTGCTAGTTTATTGTTTATTCCGTTTGCACTTGGGCTTCTTATGTATTTCGTAGAAAGAAGATTAATTTTATTTGGCATTGGTTTAGGATTTATATTACTGAATATATTTTTAGGTATAAGTTATGCTTATTTCCTGCTGGGCGTATTTTTAATATTTTTAAACATAATTTTGCTTAGGTACCAAGTTATTGAAAAATATTAATAAGTAAAAAGCGTAAATAAAAATATGAAATACATTGTTAGCTTTTTGCTAATATTTATATTTATTGGTATTTTAATTTCCAATTTTCATATTGACGCTCCCAAGCTTGATATTAGAGGTTTATGGAACGAATTTACTAAGCCTTATGAGCAACTAAATTATCTGGAATACAATAACAATAACTATGGGTTTTTTAATGTTTTTAGGGACATATACAATTACATAATAGCATTTTTAAACGCAATAATAACAATTGTAAATGCTGTTTGGATAGCTTTTCAATTTTTGTTCAAATTAGCAGTTTTTATTGGTACTATAATTTGGTTTTTATTTGCATTTATAACATTTTTGTTCTCAATTCCATTTTTAAACATAGTAATATCAATTATTCTAATTATTATTGTTTGGGATTTTTTGAAGTTTATTCGCGGTATTGCACATAGGTAAAAGTTTAAATATTTAACCAATTAAATGTTTAAATATGGTAGCAATTGGCTTTATTAAGGAAAAAGATAAAATAAAAGTAGATTATGTTATAAGTGATTTTAATTTAAAAAATACGTTTGAAATATGCTCTTTGTGTAAGGATAAAACACAAAAAGTATATGTAATTGAACTTTTCAAAAATAGCAATTTATCAGAACAACTAATTTACTGTGCAAAATGCCTTGAAAATCAACTTAAATACATTAAGCAGAATATATATAATACCGATTGGGATACTTTAATTTTCCAAATAAATAATTTTAAATTTGTAATTGAAAAAACAAATTTACTAAAAGCAAGATGTGATTTTTGTTATAGTTTATATACTAGATTCAAAATTAAATTGTATCCAATTGGAATAGAAAACAAATTATGTTTAAGATGTTTTAGAGATAAATTGGAAAGAATTCTATAGGATTTTGAAAGAAACATTTTTGCAATATGATAATCACGATTGACAATTTGAAATATACTATAGGAGAAATTGATTTTCCTGTAGAATGTTATATTTGTGATAATACTGCAGGGTATCGTTTTAATGATATGTTTTTATGTAGAAGGTGTTTAGATAATAATCTTAATGAAATTGAACAAAACATTTTAAAACTAAACTGGAAAATTGTTCAAATATTAGATAATCTAAATAAATATATATTTGAAAAAATATTGGACTACGATTATGAAATATGTGCATTTTGTAAAAATAAAGCACAGTATGAATGTAACTTTAACTATATACATATGAAGTTATGTGAAAAGTGTTTTAAAAAGCGGTTAATAATTTTATTGGATAATTTATTATGAAGTTTGTTTTTCAAGATTACGTAATGAATGAGTATGAACTCCTAAGTGAGTTTTACGACTTTGTTATTTGGTTATATAATAATAGGCTTAGAAAAATGATTTTGTATTTTAACCCGCAGGACGTTATTCGTTTTGATATTATGATAAATGAGTTAAAAAAACACAGATATTCATTTAGTTACGTTATTTTGGCATACAAAATTCTAAATGCTTATAAAAGTTATCTTTTGAAATTTAGTTTGTGGAAATAGCTCGGTTTTACGTTGATTTTAATAAATATTCTTTTTCTATTCTCAAGACGAATTTTAAATGTAACTTATGCTTAGAAAACAAAGCCCATGTTATATTCAAGAAAAACAATAATGTATATTACATATGCAAAATCTGCTCCAAAGAAAAAATAATAACTTTATTTCACACTTTAACAATTGGAAAATTCAACTCAGAAAGACTTTTAACAAATAGACATTATTTAATAGTAAAAAGGATAAAATATGATGGATTATGCAAATGCAAAAATAAAGTTGAATTTGAAATTAGCAAATACAAAATAAACCATAGTCTAATTTGCCAAAATTGCTTAAAAGAAGAGTTAATTCCCATTAAAAATTATTTGCTGACTTTGATTAGCGTGAAAGAATAAAAAAAGAAAAAAATTTATTTTAACCTTGAATGCTATAGTATATTGCTTTTGTTATTAATTTTCCGTTTTCTTTTTCTACTTTAAAAATAATAAAATACTTTATGCCGTTAGCGTGTATTACTAAGCTAAATGTATTTTTAAACCCATCCTTAAATCTAGTAAATACAAAATCCATTGATGTTATGTTAAACAAATGTATAATGGTTATTTTTTCTTCGTTAATAATGTGTATGCCGTGTTTTAACACCTGTTCTTTAACATATTCTTGGATTTTTGCAATTTCCTGCTCATTTAAAATTAGTTCTTTCTGGCTCATATTATATATTACAATTTAACTATTTAAATACCTATCTACCAAAACGTTTAAATATTTTAACGTTAAAATTATAAATATGATACAAAACCTCATTGAAAAAGAGGGATTAAAAACAAAAGTAAGATACTCTGCAAATGAAAATGCCTTTGTCTTTGAACTTAAATATCAATATATTTTAAGCATTATAAGAAAAAGAATAACAATTCGTAACTTTTTGAAAGACAATGTAGAAGTTCTTGCTTTTGATTATACAAATTTAGTATATAGCAATAACAATCCGAAATTTTTCATTTTAGTTCATTTGCCGAGAAAAGATTATCCAGAAACGCTGGAACAAATAATTGCAATAGTTAAAGATGTTGAAAAAAGCAATTCTCTAAAAGAATATTTTAAAAATGTAATTGAAACCTTGCTAAAATGAATGAAATATTAACAAATTTGATAATAATTTATGGTGTTTTATGGCTAGTGTTTGCAGTAGCCATTTTACTAGATTATATTAGCGATAAACTGTTTGCATATCCCTACGATTTACGAATTTCAATGATAAGTCTAGATATAGCAATTGGCGTATTGTTATTCCAACTGCTATTTACTTTTTTAATAATATTTTACTACCTTTTGACAATCGTTGATAAAGACCTAGCTTTAGCAATTATATTTAGTTTTATAGCATTTAGCATTACGTTAGGTTTTATAGCCAATTATAAAAAGAATGGTAATTAGTTTTTTGAAGTTTTTAGTGAGACATATAATTTTTTGCATACTGTTTTGGGTCACATGTTTTATAGCAAATATAATATTAACACTCCCAATTTGCAGAAAGCATAAACACATTATAATATATTATTTGTTAAAGTTGAAAGTTAGATTTTTTGGTGATAGATAATCACGAAGCATATATTATAACAATTTTATCAACAATTTTA
>Ga0079996_113625_pt1 | contig 17354 bp, 17 predicted proteins | sample PerSpoAPS_AMetaG_FD_69199 | JGI IMG/M metagenome (GOLD analysis project Ga0079996, IMG submission 69199) | Thermal spring microbial communities from Yellowstone National Park, Wyoming, USA - Perpetual Spouter A (PS_A) MetaG (SPADES assembly)... | ecosystem: Environmental > Aquatic > Thermal... | reverse complement strand
GCAAACTAAACAGATGATAAATCTCGGATTTTCAGGATACGCTTTAGATTTTGTTAAAACTCTCAAAGAAACTGGTGATACGAATGCTTTGCAAGATGTTGCAAACTTTTTATCAAAGAAACTTCAAAACGCTATCGCAAACAAAAAGTTTGACCAAGTTGTGTATCTCTCTGCGGTAGCTGAACAGCTTGACCCAAATTTCAGAGATACTTTGAAAAAGTATTTAACTACTACAAAGCAAAACGGCGAGTTGTTGTATGAAGCTATAGAAAAAGCAAGAGAAAGAGTTAATACCATAGAACACGCAACTTTAGCTTTAAACTTAGCATCACTTGGATTTGGAATAGGTAGTGTGTTGTCAAGACCTTTTTTAGCTCCGTGGATAAGACTTACAATAGAAAGTCTTACTGCTGGCACTCTTGCTGGTAGTGTTGTAGGTGAAATGGTAAAAGCACAAACACAAGGCAGGAACCCGCTTACTGCTTTATTTGACTTGCCAAATCTTGCTGTTGCTTATGATTTGGTTAAATCTGTTAGAACCGCACCAAAGACTATACAAAGCACCACTGCTAAGCTTATTCTTGATAAACCTACAGAAGAGCTCATTCCAGAAATTATAGCTGATATGACACCATCTTTCAAAACAAAACTCCAAATTTCACAAGACCTTGAGCAAGTAAAGTCAGCTTTAACCTTTGTAAATAAGTCTTTTACTACTGGAGAAAAGCTTGACGATAACATTCTTCAGACTTTTTATAGACATGCTGGGTTAAAATCTGCGGTTGCGTTTCATAGAATGGTATCTGCTTTTTCCCATGATATGAAACTTGCATCCGAGTTTTCTGCTGTAGCGAAATACATCTATAACAAAGACAGTGTCAAGGAAGCCTTGAAAAGATACATAAGAGAAGACGGTTCTATCAAAGTTAATGCTAACGAGGTAGAAAAAATTCTGTTGGACCTGTCCAAACAAGACCGTGAAATTTACAACTATCTTGTTTTACAAAGAACAACGAGCTTGCTACATGCTATCAACAGAGCTTTAGAAGACGGAGCTGAATTGATACACATTAGAAGAGCTGGAGAACGTGAGGTCATACATACATTTAACATCTTGGAAACAAAGGTAGATGAAATCATTAAACCAATCTTTGAGGAGTTGGACAAAGGACACAAGCTTGTTCTAACTTGGCAAAACAAAGTAGAGAACAAACCTGCGTATATGATACTCAAACCTGCATATCATCCAAGCTACGACAACTTTATAATTATCAAAGCCGAACCATTAATAGTTGCTACAGAGGAAGGTAAAACTTTTGACGAACTTCTACCACAACTAAAGAAGTTCTACACGGATGAAGAGCTTGAAGAGTTGCGGAAGATTGTTGGAGACAGAAAAATAGATTTGCTTGAAGATGAATACTTTAGCATACCAAATCACAACATCACTACAAGCAGAGAGTTCGTGAATAGTGTCCTGAGGGAGAAACTTGGAGATTATAAAGCAGAGTTTATACACGGTAAATTCACTATTTACGACAACGCCACAATCTTTCCACACAAACTTGAAAAAGAAGCTGAAAGGCTTGAGGAACTAAAAAGCATATTAGAAAACGAACTAAGAGCTGATATAACGAAAATAATTGAAACTGCCGACGAGCTTGACGATAAAACTGTTCAAAAAATCATAGAAGCTTTACAGAAAGCTGAGTATGTAGAAGCAAAACTTACAAACATTGCAGGCACATTGGAAGAACTGGCTTTCAAACAAGCACCAGAGATGCACAGAGAAGGTAAAGGTTTTGCTATACTGTTCAAAGATTACGACAGTTTTGTAAATTACGCCTCTTCAAAAGTATGGAGTAGATTGTATCCAAACCTTGCTGGTATTAAAAGCATACGAATTTTAAAGTCCTTTATAGAAAACAAGCCTAAAGAACAATGGACTGATTTACAAAGACTTGTTTATGACTTCATAAAAACGCTTGAATACAAAACAGGTAATGAACTGGTTGATGCTTTGAAAACTTTCAGCAGATACGTTGGCTCCGTTTATACAATGTTCAACATACCTATTACTGTTGCAAACTATGGACAATACCTTGCTATAGCATCTGCATTGTTTCCAAGCTTGAAGCTGTTCTCAACTGCATCACTAAAATACCTAATAGATGAGATAAAAATAGCTTACAGAGAAGCAGGTATAAGACATGGGCTTTACAAATACCACGCTTTGAACCCATTTGTGCCTTTGGTTGAGGGTCTTATTCGTTCATCAATCCGAGCTACCATTGAGGATGAAGCTGGATTTAAAGCTGTGATAGATGACTTGGCAAGATTTATTACAAAGTTCAACCAAAAAGATGTTGAGGCGGTAGCAAAAGAGTTGTATGACTTCTATAAGCTGAACAAGGAGATGCTTGTAGAAGACTTGGAGAGAATGATAATCGGAGGAGACTTGCGAACACTAAACAATCTGTTTATAAGATTTGGTCCTCTTAGTGCTAACACACTTGAGGCGGTGATTTCATGGTATAGATTTGTGTTCTCTCCTCTTTCACTTGGCTTACAATCTGCACACAAACTTCTTACAGACCTAAGTAGAGGAGATATTAAATCACTCGGTAAAGGTCTTGCAATGTCTTCGCTACTTGCTTTTACTGTTGGAACTCAAGCGGTTCCTTACTTCACTCCCGTTGAAGTAGGATATAGCTTAGCAAAAGATGTAGCAAACCTCATAGCAAACATGCTCGGCGTAGAAACTCCTGAAATACTTGACGAGAAGAATTTAGGCTATGCTATAACAAAAAGAATTCTTGGTTCCTTCGGTATAGAAGTGCTTGACCCTAAATCAAAGTATTACCTCTTTGAAGCGTCTGGAAGAGAAGTAGCAAAATACCTTGCTGGACAAGAACTCATTGGAGATAGTAGAGCTTGGAATATTGTAGAAAGAGGTTTAAACATTCTGCGTATGCTGGCAAATGTCAGTGAGACTGGACTTGTTTCTCCAAGTGCTATGGCGTATGATTTGACTTTGTTCTCACCATTGATAGAACTTGGTAAAAACCTTATTAAGGAATTGTGGTCTGTAAGCCGTGGAGACAAAACTTATGGTGATGTGCTTTTGAGGATGCTCCCTAATCTCATTCCAGCAGGTCGTAGAATACTTGCTTTGATAGAAGGCAAACCGCTTGTAAAAAGCAATTACGGTGATTTGAGAGAGTTTTACGGGGAAGCAAAGCATCTATCTGAACAAGATTTCTATACTACACTTGGACTTAGCTGGTATCTTGGATACTTGGCTACGTTCTTTGATGGTGTTTATACAAACTTCTTCTTTGATAGCTTAGCTAACTGGTTTGACATTGAACCTGAAAAGTTCAAGAGACCAAAAGAAGCTGAATACTACAAAGTTATCAATCTGAGAGATACCAAACAACTACAAGATGCCAATCAGTTGAAGTATATGATAGCTATGTTCAAGCACGCTGACGATGAAGGAAAGAGGTTCATACTTGACAGGATGCACAGACTTGTTGAGAATAGTTTGTTAAGCAGGTCTAAAAATTTGCAAACTATTTTGAAGAACTTTAATAAGCAGTTTGAGAAGAAAGAAGAAATACTAAAGAACTACGTAGAGTTTTACAACTTCGCAAGACAATATCTCACTCCAGAAAGCCAAGCATACCTTGACCAGAGAGTGAAACTGCTTATAGATATATATAGATTGGCTAAGCAACAACGAGGTGATGAAGAATGAGCGAGATTTTGTCTATTTTTAATTCTGTATTTAATGTGGTAAGTTTCGTGCTTGTAGTGTTGCTTATACCTTTGATAAAGTTTCTGTTTGATTTGCGGTTGAAGATTGAACGCATTGAGGTTTTGCTTGATATAATACTGAAAGATATTGAGAAGCTAAAAAAGGAGGTTTGGAATGGAGAAGAGAGTAAGGATTAAGATTGGTAATGTTGTGGTTGAAATGCCAGAAAAAGTAGCTTTACAAAATCCGTATTATAAGGCACTGCTACAACAAGGTAGCAAGGAAACGCCTCAGACAGAAGCTCAAACGCCTTCTTTTGATACGGAGACAGAAGAGAAGCAGGATTTTGTGGTATTTTCTGAACAAATTTTATCTCATAAAACCCAGCAGAGAGGTAGAAGGAGAAAGGAGACTGAAGGGAAATGACGATAAAGTCTGGAAAACCTTTAAAGACAGTGCTATAGATTTTAATTGACTTCGCAAAAACCTTGTTCTTAAGTAGTTTGTATATGTCTTTCTCCTTCTTCGCTTTGAACTTAAACTCTGCTTGATAAACTTCTTTCAAGTCTCTTCACCTCTCTTTGCTTTAAATCAAGCACTTTTGCGATGATTTCGTAAGGAACACCAAGCACTCTTGCTTTACGGATATACTCTGCTTTTTGTTCATCAGGTAAAGTTCTGAGCTTCTTTCTAAGTGCTTGAGTTTTGCCACCTGACCTCTCAAGCTTTTCTTTCCATAGGATAGGTGCTATGTTATGAGGGTAATCTCCGACTATGTCTGCGATTTCGTTGATGGTTAAGTAAAGTTCAGTGTAAAGCTTTGTTATAAGTTCCTCAAGGTTTTTCCCATGTGTCGCCAACATGTGGCTCCTCCACTTCAAGTTTTATTTTAGCAACTCTGTTACCAAATTCTTCCGCTTTTTCAAGACACCAATCCCACGCTTGTTCCATCTTTTCTTTGATTAACTTAGCTAAATCATGTGCATCTTTGCTGTCTGCTTCTACTACTATCTCGTCATGCACAAGATTAACTATCTTCAAACTTGGTTCCTCCTGCTTCAGTAATATTATAGCTTTTTTGAAAAGTTCTGCACCACTGCCTTGTATTTGATAGTTCAAGAGGTCTTGTGGTTTGTATGCACGGTAAGTTCTGTTAAGCCATGTTTCGTTATCTACATACTCGTTGTATTTGAAGTATTCGTATGCAACTTGATGCTGTTCTGTGATTTTGGTGTAGTATTTCTTCCACTTCTTAACAATCTCATAAGCTTGTTCTTCTGTGATGTTGATACCGTTTGTAATACAGTATTCCGCAAAGCCTCTTGGAGAAATGCCGTATATCAAGCCAAAGTTTGCTGATTTACCTACTTGTCTCTCTTCTTTGCTTACTTCATCTACAGATTGTTTATCAAACAGTATTGACGCAGTAAGCTTGTGAAGGTCTATGCCTTGTCTAAACGCTTCAATGAATTTCGGTTCATTCCAAATCACTCCAGCAAGTCTCAGTTCTATTTGCGGAAAGTCAGCTGTAATTAGTTTTTTGTCTTCTGTATCAAAGCCTATAAACTGTCTTAATCTGCGAGGTATCTGTTGTAAGTTTATATCAGAACAAGACATTCTACCTGATGGTGCGGTGGTGGTAAAGAAGTTTCCGTAAATCCTACCATTTCTTTTTGCAAGGTCATAGAGGTCTTTGGCAAAGGTTAAAGATTTTTCTATCTGCCTTGCCTCAAGCACCTTCTTAGCCATTTCGTTGCCTTGTAAAGCTAAGTCCATTAGCACATCCTTTGAAGAATTATCTACTCCAAAGAATTTAGCTGTTTGCTTGGGTGAGTTGTAATTAAACGGAATTTCTTTCTGCATCTGGTTGCGGAGTTGAGTTAGTCTGTGTATCTCTTGTTCTAAAGCTTTAAGTTTCACTGGCATGCCGTGTTGCGATGTTTCTACTACCACTTTCTGTGCTTCTTGGTCAAGCTGATAAACAAGACTGTTGAGTGTGCTTGACGAAAGCTGTTCGTAAAGCAGATGCGGTATGTATGCATCAAGTGAGGCATAAAGTAGTTGCTGTTCGCTGAAAGTGTTATACATGTTTTGCTTGAAAGTTTCACGAATTTTTGACTTGTCCATTGGATATTCTATACCAAGCAAATCTCGTGCCACATCATCAAGTCTAAAACCTTCACCTTTGGTTCCGTTTTGTCTGAACCTTTCGTAGTGCTGAACTTTTATTGCAAGCTGAACATCTACAATTTTCTTGTCCTTGAGTTGTTCGTATGTATAACCAAGCACTCGCAAGTCAAAGTCCAAACCCCAGCCTCGTATTTCTGAGAATTTGAGAAGCCAGTCCTTGAACCTTGCTGGCTTTTCTTTGAGAAAATTAAGACAATAGACTTTGCGTTCAAAGTGTGGTTGATAAATGCTTGCGAGGACTGGTCTGTCTTCATCTGTCTCAAGGTCAAAGTATATCGGTTCATTAAACTTAGCTGGTATCTCATCAATGCTGTTGCAAAGCACTGGTTCCACTAAAGCTTTTGGTTGAGGTTTGAGAATTGATTTTTGTATGTTCATCATCTTAGGCGTGGTTAGTCCGTCTTCTCCTGCAAAATGTTTGTTCAACTCATCCTCTTCCTCTTCATCTTTCTCATCTTCTTCATTCTCATAATCAAACTCTTCTGCTGGTGGTAAGTCATCTGGTGGTGTGTCATCGTCATCCCCTCCATTTGGTGGTGTATTGTCATCGTTGTTATTGTTTAGAAAGTCTTTCAAGTCATCAAACTTAAAACTTTCTACAAAAATGCTATGCACTCTGCGGAGCCCTGCTTCACCGTGTATTGAAAGCATTAGTTCTACAAAAACCTCAAGGATGCTTCTGTAAAGTTCTGGATAGTGTCGCTTGATGTAGATTAGCCTTTCGTATTCACGGGCAACCATACCTTCAAACCAAGCTGGGTTGCGTCCTTCTACAAAGATAGAACCGAGATACATAAAACCTTTCTTACTTTCATAATACCTCATAAACAACATCTTCACATAAGGTTCTATATCCGTTGTTGGAACTTGCACTCCAGCAACATCAATAAGTTTCTTCAAAGTCAAACCTCTTATCGTTATCTTTCTTATCGGATTATTTGATGCGTTATATAGTCCATCCGCAAGGTCTCGCAAGTAATCAATTACTTTGCTTAGCTTGTTTTCTTCTTTTGGAAGAATTGTATCGTAAAATTTCGCAAGCACGTTGCGGATGTATTCTTCAAGCGTTGCGAAAACTTCTGCTTTTTCTTCTTCAGACAAACCAAGAAATTCAAGAAATACATGAATTGAAGCAAAAAGAAGTTTCAAATGATTGTCCAAAGACTTCACAATACCACGCAACACCTTTGATTTTCTTTTGTCAAGTTCGTCCTTGAGTATTTCTACATCTTTGTAAAGCTGGGTCAGAGCTTCAATGTCTATGTGATTTTCAATAAAGTCTATTAGTTTGAAGATGTAGCCGTGATTGTATTTCAGAACAGGTAGTATTTCTTTTGTGTAAGATTCTACTAAAGCATCGTTCTTTTTCTTTGACAGTTCATCAACATCAAGCACTATACTTCTTCTGTATAGACCTTCTCTGTTTGCACAAAGCTTTTCTACGGACAAGGCGTTCTTTTCACCACTGAACACTACAGGCACCTGTATCGGATTAAACCGTTCATACGCAGTGTCCTTTGAGGCTTCGTTTGCTATTGCGTATATCATGTTTGCTACTTCTTCTTCTTTGTCTTTTCTCATTCTGAATTCATCAAGTGGGAGAGGCATTCCGATGTTTCCGAATTCTCTAAGAATTTTCGCAGTTGTAGTTTCTGTGATTTGTATAACCTGCGGTGTGCCGTATAGTGCGGATGCTATACGAAGCCTCGTTGTCTTACCTGCTGTTGTGAAACCTCTCAAGAAGATTAGCACATTTGGTTCAGAACTCGCTACGAACTTGTCTCTGAAATACTCTTTTGTGATGTGTGAAATAAAGTGTCCAAGTAATATAAGCATGATTGGGTCTTTTGCTTTTACTACTCTGCGGTATGTGTTTTTCCAAGTCTCAAAGGAACCATTTACAACAGGAATGTAATAATTCAACCTACTTGTTCTGTCATTCCACATGTAGAAGTTCAAGTCTTCCGCTCTAAATGAACCCATATTAGCCACTACCATATCCCACTTTCTCTTCAAATCGTTATATTTGTAGCCTGCTTTGTCTATTTCTCTTACGCCTCTTGCAAGCTGAAAGAGTGTCAAATATTTGTTTAGAAGGTTCTTGAATAGTTGTTGATTGTAGAAAGTGAGAACTATAAACTCACTAAAGTCTGTATTTGCTGACGCAGTGAGAACATACGGAATAAACTCGTATTTGTCTCTGTAGAAGATTTTGATGTATTTCTCCTTGCGGTTTGGTTTGTTGTAAAGCACTACATCTTCAATCTTAAATAACTCGCAAACTGGTTCTCCAGTGTCTTCTTTCACCCAAAGGTTTCTTTTCTCATCAACTCTAAAACCTTCAAGTCTTGTCTCCAAATAGAACAAGTCTCTAAACCAGTTAGAAATGAGTTTCTTTTCTCCGTTCTCATCAAACACCCACTTCGCATACTGACACTTTTCACACTTTTCTTCGGCATCTGCTACATGCTTATGCACAAATGAACAAGAGAAATATGGCAAAGTTTCTCTGTCTTTCAGCATCCACTTGAGAGTGTTCTGGAACTGCTGTTCTGGAGTTATTACTACTTTGCCTTTCCAAAGTTTTGACTTTTGTAAAAACTCTTGCTTGTATTCTTCTTTTTGTGTAAGAACATACAGAAAAGCATACTTCCAAGACAGAATAAACCACTCGTGGTATGTATGCGTTTCCCACTTCTCTTCTAAACTACGCAACACTGGACACGCATTCCAAAGAGTAAGGGCTAAACCTTCTGACAGCTGAGATACAGGCACCCTGCTGTAGTCCCTCCGTTTGACTATTAAACCATTCACTTGAATTTCAACACCGTAATAGTCATTTATTGCTTTTAGAAGTTCTTCTTTTGTGTAAGGTTCCCGCAACTCATATATCTCTGTGCTGTATCTTGTTGCTATCTGATATGTATGGTCTATCTTGTCAGCATATTTGCGGAGAAGTGTTTTAAGTTCTTCGGTATAGCTGTGTATCATGTAAAGAAGCGTTTTATCATCATATTCTATGAAATCATCTGTAATGTAAAAGATGTGCCAACCCTTAATAGTCCTCAAAAGATGTGTTGGTTGTATTGGTAGCAGTTCTCTGTTATTAACAATCTCAAGCACTTGTTCAAGCTTCAAGGGTTCATCTATGTCAATGCGTATTGCTACCTTTGTTCTCTTGAAATAGTCTTGTGAGTTTTTCTTTTCTGCAAAGAGTGAAAGGAAATATCTGTTGCGTTCTCTTGCTTCTTTACAATATTCTTCAAACTCTTTTACCCATCTCTCTTTATCTGTCTCGTTAAAACCAAGAAAAGCCTCTCTAATCTCTTTAAGCACTACGCCGTCTGGAGTTTGCGAAAGAACAAGCACAAAGTCTGGAAAAGTATATCCATCTTCACTTTCAACTATCAAACCTATCTTGACAAAAAATTCAAAGAATGATATACTTCTCATCGTATTCCTCATGGCTTCACCTCTTCCTTCTCCTTTTTTATTATACCACGATAATACTCGCAGTGCTTCTTAAAATGACAAAACTGACAGTAGCCTGACAGAAGCCCGAGCGGTGGAAACTCCTTAACCTCTATAAGTTTCGCTACTGATTTTATGATTGTCAGAACTTCACGCTTTGGGATAAGTTGCACTTGAAAAGTTTCCACTCTGTCTGGAAAAACGTAATGCAAGTGATAAGTGTCTGCATCGTCTGTAAGAGAATAAACCGACAGTTGAAAAACATGCTTAAAGTCTGGCAATGGTCTGTTCTGCTTTGTGGTTTTGAGTTCTATCATCTTGCGTTTTAGTGTAAGAATATCAATGTATCCTACAACAGCTATATCGTCTATCTCAAGATAAAAATCTTTCTCTGTTGCAATTACTCCTTCTTCTGCTACTTTCTCAAGAGTGTTTTCGTATGTGTTATAGAATTGAATAGCTTGTTTGAGTGGGTCTGGTGAGTGTCCGTTCTGCTCAAAGAATTCTTGTGTAGCCATGCCGATAGCTTCTTCTCTTGAGTATCCTTTTAGCCTCAACTCAACCATTCTATGAAAAACAGAACCTGTCTTCATGGCTTGCGTCTCCTCTTCTTTGACCTGAAATTTTAACCACAATGCATACGGGCACCTTGAGAAGAGAAGTATCTGCGAAGCTGATACAGTTATCGGTCTTGCTTCCACATTCTACGCCTCCTGCTTTCTTAAATATTCTACCACATTCCTCTTGCTCTTCAAAATACGCAACACTGCTTTATCTATCCCATTTTGTATAAGATAATACACAGCCACTTTCTTGTCTTGTCCTGTCCGATACACTCTGCCTATCGCTTGCTCAAGGTCTATATATTTCAAAGGTAGTGAGGCAAAGACTATGTTCTTATAGCCCCGTTGCAAGTTTGCCCCCTCTCCCATCGCATAAGTGCTGATTATAGGCTTGTCCTGTCTCGCTATTACTTGCATCCGATACTCTGCTGGAGTTTGTCCTGTGATGTAGTAAGCTCTGTTTCCAAACTTTTCCTTAACCTTATTGACAAAATCAATAAACAAGCTAAACACAATCGTGTTTGGATTTTCTTCTATGAAATCAAGCACGAAGTCTAACTTCTCTTTCGTCAATGCAGACGCATGATACTCTTTAGTGAAGTTCGCAAGCTCGTAGTTTGATATATCGTATTCAAGAGGGACAGGTTGAAGTTCTATCGTTATTTCCTGAAGTGGTGGTAGTTCTACTACATCTTCACGCTTAATTATATGTGCGTATTTCTCAAACCAAGCTTTCAACTCTTGCTTGAACTCTGGACGCAACAAGCCTCGTGGTTTGAAGTAATCATCTAATTCAAAGAAAGCATTTACGAATTGACTGTAGCTTCTATACTTTTGAAACATCTCATCATCTGGATTTATAACTTTCAGTTGTGCGTATAGTTTGTGGTATCTGTCTATCGGTGTTCCGCTTAAAAGTAATACTTCTTTGATTTTTCTGTCCATGCGTAGCTGTATTGCCTTCTTTGTCCAGTTGGTTTTGGTATAGCTAAGCCTGTGTGCTTCATCAAATATCACCAAATCAAAATCTGAAAAGTCTTTTATCTTATCTCGGAACCGTTCGTATGTTGCTATTTCTATATCAAGGTTAAAGTATTTATTGTCGTTTATCCAGCTTTGATGTGCGGATTTTGGTGCTACAACAAGTAGCTTTTCAAAACCGTGATGTTTTGCTATAGCTAATGCACCTATGGTTTTGCCTGTCCCCACCTCCCACGCTAAATATCTTTTTTGTGGGAACAGGTTTATAGCTTTCTTTTGATGTTCAAAAAGCTTGATTTCTGACATGGTTTGCGATATATTATTATATACCGCTTGTGTTGTCCTCATGGCAACACCTCCTTAAGGGTTGCCCAGCACCGCAAGGGTGCTGGGTTTAAAATTAGAGTTCAAGAGGTATATCGTCCAAGTCATCTGATGTGTTTCTGAAGAGAGAATTATTGTATTGTGTCCTGAACTGTTCAAATTCAGACAGATATTCGTAAGCAACTTTTAAAACCTCATCAGAAACACTATCAACACTTTTTATAGATACAACCTTCGGTTCGCTCCACGTTTTTACTCCACTCTTCTGTTTTACAAGCTTCACCGTTAGTTCATGTCCCGTAAGAGTATTCAAGTTTTCTTCTCTCATGAAGTTGATAAGCACTTTGAGACTACTACGCTTTGCTTCCCACACTGCCTTAATTGGTTCTCTTGAAACAATTACAATTGGCAACACCCACGCATTAATAATCGTAAGTTCTGTTTCCTCTAACCTCTTCAATGCTTCCACAAGTAAGTTTCCTGTAAATACATTATTCATTGAGTATAAGACAAGGGATTTTGACCGTTCCTTTGGTGTATAGATTTGCGACTTCAAAACGAGATTTCCATTGCTGTTGAACACTGTTGTTTGCATGAGCACTTTAACTACAAAGAAAGATAACTGATTGCCAAGTTCCTCTTCTCCCAGCACCCAAACAGCTTTGTCATGATTTATCTTTAGCTGCGGTGCTGGGTAGCTTAGCATTTGCGTAGTATTTTGCTTAACTTCTTCTTGGATAAGTTGCTTCCAAACTTGCTTGATGTCTTGCATGGCTACACCTCCTTTATAGTTTAATAATGTTTAATAATAAATATCATGCTTATCACAAAACCTGTTAAAAGCCTCCCACATCGCATCAAATCTTCTTCGCAACTTTCTTAATTCAATACCAAGACCAGCAAAGTTGTCTGAAAGAAGCTCATAAAATATATACCTTACCTCTTCCAATAACTTCTTCTGTTCTTCACTTGAAAATTGTTCCTTTCTTTCCTCCATGACTACTCCTCCTTTAGCATCCAAATTTGTTATAAAGTCTCTCAATAGCCTCACTTAATCTGTCAGCTTCGTCTTGCAATTCTTCTATCTCTTCGTTGTATATCCTAAATACTTCTTCTAATAGCTTACTAAGTAAAGCTTTTAGTCTCCTCACTATTATAATCTCATTTGCCCAATCCATCATCAGATAATACAACTCCCACGTAAATTTCTTTTTATCCTCAGCATTACCAAATATCAAAAATGCTTCTAATTGCTCAGCCATTTTTCTCGCTTCATCATACCTTCTGTCTATAATAAGAGACATCAAATCTTTTGCTTTTACAGGTTTAACATCTGTTTGTTCTTTAACCTTTCCTTCTGTAGTTAAAATCACCAATAGCTGATTTAAAACTTGTTCCAACTGCTCTCTACCTTTCTCGCTCTTAAGTAGTTCTTCAAGCAAACCTTGCATGGCTACACCTCCTTTATAAAGTTCTTTCAATATAAGATGCTGGTATATACCTTGCTATAAGCTCCGCAAACTCTTTTAAAATCTCGCTGTCTCTTCTTAAGGCTTTGTAATTATGCACAAGTTCAAGAAGTTCGCCGACGAAATATCGGATTTCGTCTGGCTTAAAACCTGTCCTGAACTTTTCCTCTAACTCTTGCCTCACCCTATACACCTCAACTGTGGATGAGGCTTCTAAAAGCTTGGTTATGTAGCTTGGGTTTCTCTTCATGGCAACACCTCCTTTCATTGGTTTTGATGTAATATATTATACCATAAACTTTGCAATTTGTCAAGAGGCAGATTAAACTTCTTTATGTCTTGCAACCAGACTTGTCTGATTTCTTCCAACTCTTCTGAAGTCAAAAGTTGCATGCCTGTAGCTTTTCCCAGTTTCTGGAGTTCCTCCAATATTTTCTGCCTCGCTTGTAAAGTTAAAACACCTTTCCCATTAACAGCCCCTTTCCCATCCCGTCGGACTGGTAGCCTATTTTCAGATTTATTACAAAACTCTACAAGCCAGTTTCTAAACTCATACAGTTTTCTTAAAACCTCATTATGCACTGCCTGGTTTCTAAGCGTTTTATCTTCTTTAACCACAGTGCAAACCCAACACCCAAACCGCATACCACAACCGCTACGAAATTTGTTCTTTTCTGGAATTAACGGACACTCACCTCGTGCAGTCCTGTAAAGATTTACAACATCTTCGTAAGTTCCGCCCCACGGTGTATTGTTTTGAATTAAAAACTCCCAAACCTCATCCTCTGTTATATCATACATCGGAGCAAACACTCTAAGATGGTTCCTTTCAAGTTCTATTGAATTCAACCGCCTGCTTAGTGAAACTTTTCGTGCAGTGCTTTCATCTATTCTAACCGCTACAAGCATAAATCCATCATTAAACGACGATAAAACTTTTTTAATCGGTTTAATCTTCAGCTTATCTTGACACCAACGGAACCTAAAACTCGGCAACGGATAACCCTTTCCTATAACATTAACCCAATAAGTGTTATTAACTTCAGGTTTAGCTATCAAAATACGCACATCAAGACCAACAGTTTTACAGTAGTTTTCAACTTTATCCAAAAACCGCATAGCGTGGTTATGGATTACAGGATTTTCAACAAGAGTATCCGCATACACAACTACCAAAGGATTAGTTTTCATTGCGCTTAGAAGCACAAGCACATGGTGTAATAAAAATGTGCTGTCTTTACCACCCGAATAAGCTACTACAATTGGTTTTCCACTAAACTCCTTAAATAATTCTATCAAGCGTGCTTTTAGCTCGTCTGTTTTTGTTTTCTTTTTATGATTAAACATTTCCAACTGCATCGTTATTCCCTCCAACACTATAGCTTATTTTTAATAGCTTGTCAATAAGTTTTTCATGCAATCTAACCCATAGTCCTCTTTTAACATTTTCATAGATATCCGCATACCATGTGTGAAGGTCTGGTGGGAAAAGTATCAACACTTTACCGCCTTCGCCAAGCTTTCGTTTTATCTCTTCAAAGTCTTTTCTCCTGATTGGTTTAAACACTTCTCCACTCTCTTTTAACTCTCTGATGGTATCAATTATAAACCTGTTGCGAATTACACCTTGCTTGTGTAGGGTGTATATGTCTTTGAAAAGATAAACTTGCAGAGCGTTCTTGTATTTCCTCATACCTTCACCTCAGCAGTTTTTCGTTAAATTTTTTGAAAATTGCATACTGCAAAGTTAAAGGTGCTTTATTGAAGAATTCAATCAAATCTACATCCTCTTTACTCAAATAAACTCTTTTCCTTGATTTTCTTTGTTTTTTGAGTTGCCTAACTTCTTCAAAAGTTAGCGGTTCAATTTTTTCTTTCAAAATCTCTCGTAGTAATATTTTAGATATAGTGCTGTTTGGTGGTTGCGTTTCAATAAATAGTGGAATAGATTTTTGCATCATGGTTTATACCTCCTATTTTGATATAACACTGCATACAATACAATGAAAAAGTATTAATAGCATAATTACACCGATAAGTTCCAACATGACAACACCTCCTTAAAGGGTTTTATGGTAATATTATAGCACAACTTTTAGTTGTCAAGTTCTTGCTTAATAACGTTGTATAAAAGCGAGGCTATAGTCAGTTGCTCATAGCGTTTCCAGACAAGTCTAACAAATTCATCAACAGGTTTTAAGTTAGAAGTATGAGGCATTTTCTCTACTTCTTCAACAACTTTTTCTATAGTCTCTTGTCTCACAATTGCTATTGGTAGTGAGATTTTCTCTAAAACTTCTCTATTCAGATATACGAAATAAGGTAGAGGAGCAAGTGTCAGTTCTCTGATGTATATTCTTAAGTTGCTTGGTGTAAGAGAAACAAATTCAGTCAAAGGCACCGCATGGACAAGTCCAGTGTCTTCAATATCGTAAATAAGAAGATATTCTGGTGGAGCAGTCAGGAGTTGTCTGATTTGATGAAGTTCAACTGGTTTCTGTTTGTCTTCAATAGTTTTAAACTCAAAAGACAGCTGAGACTTATAACGCTTAAGTTCTTCTTTAAGCTGTCTCACGGTTCTTTTAATAAGTTGTTCAAAATCAAACTCCTTGCTCATGGCAACACCTCCTTAAGTTTTATGCTTAAAATTATACCACAAACCTTAAAAGTTTGTCAAGAGGCACAGGTGCTGTGCCTGTAAGGTAGTTATAATAATTTACTTGCAACCTGATATAACCAATCTACAAATTCGTTTCCATACAATTCCTCCAGCACATTCGAAAAGCTTTCGTCCTTAATCACATAACCAAGCACACTTGAAAAGTGATTGCTTAGTCTATATCTTTCTATGCTCAACAATTTTCTAAAGTCTTCATTTTCTCTGTAAAATTTTTCGTATGCTCTCCAAAACCCTTTTGGAAAATCTTCAGATAAAAGTTCCAAAATCTGTTTATCAACACATTTTAAAAATTCTTCATACCACTTGTTTAATGGTTTAAATCCTATCTCCCTATTCAAATCATTCACATTAAGATATTCTACCTCGTAGGTAATCAGGCAAGGCGTTGGAAACATTCTGTTTTTAAACTCTTCCAAGTATTTCTCAACCTCTGTTGTTTTCTCCGCACAATAAACATTAGGCTCCGTCGGTTCTACTGCAAAGGTTTTAATTTGTTTGTCGTTTTCAAAAGTGTAAAACCAAAATGTTTCTCCTTCCACCAAAAAACTCCTCATTACATAGTAGGTTTCCTTAGCATTTTTCTTAATGAGGCACTTAATAGTTGCTACTTTCTCTGTTTTCATGGCTTCACCTCCTTATAGGGTTTTTAGTTAATCTATATTATACTACAAAGTTTTAAATTTGTCAAGGCCTCAGGAGCCGTTGGAGAGGCTCCTGAGCAAATACGAATTTTAAGATATATCAATAAACAGTGTTGCAGGCTTAAAATACCTTTCAATTGGTTCAGAACTTATCACTAAGGCGTCGGGTGCATTTAGGCGTTCTATTATTTTAAACTGTAGCAGTTTATAACGAATATATGGCAATACTCTACGCCCGCCAAAAAATTCCTCATTGTAGGTATCTCTTCTGTCTCTAAATCTGTCTAATATCTTTTCATATTCCTGTTCATCCAAATTCTTTATCTCGCTTTCTGACCAATCTTCTGTTAATAACCAACACCATATTAAATCGTCAACATAAATATTTAAGTATATTAGCTTTACTACATCACTATATACATCTTTCCAGATTTTTGATTTCCTCTTCTTAATTTTCTTAATTGCTAAATACTCGTTTGATTGCTTGTAAATTATTTTGTCAAAAGTAAAAACACCTATCTCCTCCTCTACATCCCCCCATTCATAATAGGTTATACCACTAAGTCTTATATTCTTTTTGGTTATTTCTACAATAAACCCATAATCCATGACAACACCTCCTTAGTAGTAGTTTTTGCTGGGCTTAAAATTACTCCCACCGCACCCGCCCAGCAAAGGTGCGGTGGGGTGGGACGGGTTCTAAGCTTTCTTAAGGTTTATCTCTACTCCTCATGGCAACACCTCCTTTATAAGTATATTATAACACATCTTTTTAAACTTGTCAAGCATTTTCAATTAGGTATAAAAGCAAAACCTCGGCACTCATTCTATCTACTCTTACGGCGCTCCCTTTATCCTCCCAGACTATGTAAAACTCTTTCTCTTTATTTTTATTACTGATTGGAATAAAGCTAATTGTCCCTTCTTCTTCACACCACACTATTAAAGAAGGCTTTAGCCCTGTTTTTTTAACTTGCCTATACAACTCTCTTTGTTCCTTAACTAAATCTCTCATGGCTTCACCTCCTACAAGTTTTTAGTTCATAGTATATTATATCACAAATTTTGCAGTTTGTCAAGTCCTTCCTGTTCTAATTCCAATTCCTCTAATAACTCCTCTATTTTAGAAAAATAAATACTTAACAGAACCTCACTACTAAAATATTTTGCGTTCCTCTCAACCTTTCTTTTTATTTTTCTTAACTCTTTCCTCAAATCTCTTATTTCGTTCTTCAACGATTTTCTCATAGCACCACCCCCTTCATCGTTTTTCAT
>Ga0079996_114011_pt1 | contig 17362 bp, 9 predicted proteins | sample PerSpoAPS_AMetaG_FD_69199 | JGI IMG/M metagenome (GOLD analysis project Ga0079996, IMG submission 69199) | Thermal spring microbial communities from Yellowstone National Park, Wyoming, USA - Perpetual Spouter A (PS_A) MetaG (SPADES assembly)... | ecosystem: Environmental > Aquatic > Thermal... | reverse complement strand
CAAGCTCAACAGGTGCTAAAAATTTTGCTCTTATTTTTTTTATTTTGTCAGGTGTAATATTTTTTTTCTCCATAAGGTGTTTTAGGCATAAAGCAAAGCTTAACATACCGTGAACTATTGGACGAGAAAAACCAGCTTTTTTTGCTGCATCAAAATTATAATGAATCTCGTTAAAATCTCCGGAAGCCCCAGCGTACATTACAAGCTGTTTCAAGCTTACCATTAAACCGTTGATTATTTTCTTTTCTCCCTCTTCTTTTTCTTCTTCTTTTTTTTCTCTCTTTTCCTTAATTTCTTTTTCCATTTTTATTTTACTAAAATCAAAGGTTAAAAAGAATTCAGTTTAACAAAAATTTTTCTGGTAGATTATTTTATATTATACTATGGGAACTGAAATTTCTGTCGATGAAAGAAAAGAAATATCGGAAGCTTTTTTGTCAAAAAAGGAGAAGCCGAAATTAAAAGAAACTCTAAAAGAAGTATCAAAAATATTGCAAGAGGCAGTTGGAGAGATAGAAAGTCTATCCCAGGAGAAAGATTTGTCTTTCTCTGATACATCTGGAATAATTTTAAAACATCTCAATCGCATAAGACCTATTTTGAGCGGATTATATATGAACTCCATAGGAAAGTTGATAAGAGCGTATCAGATGCTCGTTTATTCTGATGCGGTAGATGAGTTTGGGTATGACCCTAAATTTGAAGATTTTGTAAAACCAATTTTCAAGTTCTTATACGAGAAATGGTGGAGGGTTGAGGTTGAAGGAGGAGAGAATATACCTCACAAAGGTAGAGTATTGTTTGTAGCAAACCATTCAGGAACTCTGCCGTGGGATGGAGCCATGATAAAGTATTATGTCAGAGAAATTCATCCATCTCACAGGGATATAAGACCTCTTGCAGAAAACTTTGTGTATTATCTACCTTTTGCTGGAACTCTTATGAATAGAGTCGGAGGGGTACGTGCATGTCAGGAAAATGCTGAAATCCTCCTGATGAGAGATGAAGCTGTTATTGTTTTTCCGGAAGGTGTCAAAGGAATAGTAAAACATTTCAGTTTAAGGTATAAACTCCAAAGGTTTGGTCGTGGTGGATTTGTCAAGCTTGCTTTAAGAACAAGAAGTCCGATTTTACCTGTTGCGGTCGTTGGTGCAGAAGAAATATATCCTGTTGTAGCAAGGTTTGACTCTATTGGAAAAATTTTTCATCTTCCAACTATTCCAATAGTCCTTAATATGATATTGCTCGGTCCATTTGGTTTTATCCCGTTCCCCTCAAAGTGGTATATCAAGTTTGGAAAAATAATAGATGTTTCGGAATATCCGCCAGAAGCAGCCGAAGATGATATATTGGTAAATCAGATTTCTCAGGAGGTAAGATCAAGAATAGAAGACATGATTGCTGAATTGCTTGCAAAAAGGAAAAGCATATGGAAATAGTATATCCAAATCTTTTATAGATTTTAGCTTAAAAATTTGTATTTGTATTTTGTGTAATGAGAAAAAATTTTTTTATTTTGTTTATTTTTTAGATCCCGTTTTTATGGAGGTATTTCCGCTTTGTAACTTTTGGTAGAAAAAAAAAGAAAGGGGGAAATTGACTATGGATGTTGAAAAGAAAATGATATGGTTCTTCGGAATTGGAAAAACAGAGGGTGGGAAAGAGCTTAATCATATATTAGGAAATAAAGGTGCTCAGCTTTGTGAGATGTCAAAAATAGGGATCCCTGTCCCACCAGGATTTGTTATATCCACGAGAGCTGCTGTTGAGTATTTTAGGTATGGCTCATCTTTTATGAAGAAAATAGAAGGTAAGGTCAAGGATGCTCTTTTGAGACTATCGGAGTTTATATCTAAAATAAGAGGTAAAGATTTCCCGCTCCTACTTTCTGTGAGATCGGGAGCTGTTGTATCTATGCCCGGAATGATGGACACAATTTTAAATGTCGGAATGAATAAAAAAGCGCTGGAATATTTCAAAAAAATTGATGAAAGATTCGCGTACGATACATATAGGAGATTTATTCAGATGTTTTCATCAATCGCATTAGGAATTCCAAGAAGCATTTTTGAACAGGAATTTGAAAAGTGGAAAAAGTCATTTGAGCTATATAAAGAAGGAATTTATCCAGATTTTATCTCCGCCTATTATTCTCTCAAAGATGGATTTGAAAAATCAAAGCTGACAGATAGAGAACTTCCTGCACAGGTTCTTGAGAGAATTTGTGATAGTTATTTGGCTATCTTAAAACAAAGGGGAATTGAACTGCCGGAAGATACATTTGAGCAAGTTATGCTATCGGTGGAAGCCGTTTTCAGGTCATGGAATTCAGAGAGAGCAATAGCTTACAGGAGAATTCACAACATACCAGATGATCTCGGAACAGCTGCAAATGTTGTTGCCATGGTGTTCGGAAACATGGGGGATGATTCGGGAACCGGAGTGCTTTTCACTCGTAATCCAAATACTGGTGAAAAATATCTTTATGGAAACTTTTTAACAAATGCTCAAGGGGAAGATGTTGTGGCAGGAATAAGAACACCTTATGCTATTAACGATGAATCAAAAAATGAGTCAAATAAGAACTTTCCAACTATGAAAGAGCTTATGCCTTCCGCTTACAAGGAGCTTGAAAATATAGCAGAAACTCTTGAAAGACACTACAAAGATATGCAAGATGTTGAATTCACAATAGAAAGAAAGAAAGTCTGGATACTCCAAACAAGAACAGGTAAGAGAACCGCAAGAGCCCACATAAAAATAGTCCATGATATGCTCCGAGAAAAAAAATTGAATGAAAAAGAAGCTCTAAAAAGAATAACACCTCAACATCTCAAAGAACTTTTCTTTTCGGTTGTAGATGAAGAAAAACTAAATACCAATCCTATAACAAGAGGGCTACCGGCTTCCCCCGGAGTTGCAACGGGAAAAGTTGTTTTTTCGTCAGCAGAAGCTGAAAATTTAGCTAAACAAGGAGTAGATGTTATACTCGTAAGGCATGAAACATCACCAGAGGACATAAAGGGTATAGCAAGTGCAAAAGGTATACTGACATCAAGAGGCGGAGAAACATCTCACGCAGCTGTTGTGGCAAGAGCTATGGGAAAACCAGCTGTTGTTGGTGCAGAAGAGATAATTATAGATTACCAAAAACAAATCTTTTCTGTTGGGGATATAGTGGTGAGCAAAGGAGAAGTAATAACAATAGATGGAAATACTGGGAGAGTTTTTGTCGGAACTATACCTATAAGGCGAGCTGATTTTCCTCCCGAGGCTCAGGCTCTTTTGAAAATTGCAGATAAAATCAGAACACTTGGAGTGAGAGCAAATGCAGATACTCCTGAGGAAGCCCAAACAGCAAGAAATTTTGGAGCAGAAGGAATAGGACTTCTCAGAACTGAACATATGTTCTTTGAAGAGGAAAGAATACCTTTGGTAAGAAAAATGATAATCGCTGCAAGGAAATATAAAGAAAAATTAGATGAGCTGAGAAACATAATTGATAACCTTGTAGAGAGTACTAATTCTGCCCCGGAGGTAAAGAAAATTCAATCTGGTTTAAATTATATGAGACTTTACCCGAGATTTGAGAGAGGAAAAAAATCTGATATATTTTTTGATGATTTGAAAAATTTTGTTGAAAGCAATGCACAAAATCATCCGAATCTTCTGAAGGTATATCAGGATCTATTATCTATAAAAGAGGATTACTTTGATACTCTTAGAAAAATAAAGGCTTTCATAAAATCTGATTTTTTAGAAATATTTTCTGTGATGGAAGGTTTCCCAGTGACAGTAAGATTAATAGATCCTCCACTTCACGAGTTTTTACCGAAAACTGATGAAGAGATAAAAGATACTACTCAAAAAACAGGTATGAGTGAGGGTGAAATAAGAGAAACAGTTAAAAAGTTGAGTGAAGTAAATCCCATGCTTGGACATAGGGGAATAAGAGTTGGTATAACTTATCCTGAAATATACTGTATGCAAACCGAAGCAATTTTAGAGGCATGTGCTGAACTCATAAAGAAAGGAAAAAAAGTCTTACCTGAAATAATGTTCCCGAATGTAATAGATCCGGCAGAAATCAGATATTTTAGAAATGTGGTTGATATGATAAAAGAGGACCTGGAAAAAGAGAGTGGAATTAGAATTCCTCTTTCTGTTGGAACTATGATGGAATTCCCTCGTGCGTGTCTTTTATCAGCTGAAATCGCAAGATATGTTGATTTTATGTCTTTTGGAACAAATGACTTGACGCAAACTGTTTTAGGAATTTCAAGAGATGACTCCGGAAAGTTTATGTCAGATTATGTTCCTTTCATCTTACCTTCAAATCCATTTAATACATTAGATGTGGCAGGTGTTGGAGAGATGATAAAGTTGGCTGTTTCAAAGGCAAGAAGCGAAAAACCAAAAATAAAAATCGGAGTATGCGGAGAGCACGGAGGAGATCCGGAATCAATAAAATTTTTCCATTCAATAGGTTTCAATTATGTAAGTGCATCTCCTTATAGGGTTCCTATTGCTCGTTTAGTTGCAGCTCAAGCTGCCATAGAGCAAAAACAAAAATCTGTTTCATTTGAAATTACCAAAGAAAAGAAAAAATTATCGAAATCAAAATCTAAACCTAAAAAATTATCAGGTGCCAAAAAAGAAGGAAAAAAGGAAATTACAAAAAAGAGCAAATCAGCAGAGAAGAAAAACAAGACAAAAAATAAAAAAAAGAAAAAATAGATGAGGAATAGCAAATAAAAAAGCTATTTTATTTCTCCGCAAGCTATTCTTTTTCCTGCATGTCCTGCTGGATCTGAAACATAATCATCTTGATGTTCGTGAATCATTACAGATTTCCCTTTTAGTTCTTCAATTGTATAGTGTGGTAAAAGTATCTCTAAACTTACTTTGCCTTTTATAACTTGAATATTTGGTAAGTCTCCTTTGTGGTATCCTTCGGGATTGAAGAATCCGTGTTTTTTATTTTCTGGATTGTAATGTCCTCCTGCTGTTATGAAATCGGGAGTTTTGCATTCTCCCTTTTCGTGTAAGTGTAATGCTCGTATTCCATCTTTTAGATTTTCAACATTAATTTTCATAAGAACACCTCCCTGAGGCAAAGCAAAGAATTCAGCTTTACCTATAATTTTTCCTTTATCGTTTATAATTTCTGCTGTGAGAGCAGGTTTGATTTCTTTTGATTCAGATTGTGATTTGATTTCTTCTGAAAAAGCGTTTTTAAATAAAAAAATTACCGAGAGTGATACCAACAAAACTGTAAAAAATGTTTTCGTTTTTAGCATATCCTTTCAAAATTTTTTTTGTTTTGTTGTATTTTCTTAAAGTTCAAGAATTTTGTTTTTTTATTTCAAAGTTATAAACTTTTAAAGAAGGAGGTAATAAAATTATGAATAATAAGGATTTATTTAAAGCACTTTTGTTCGCAGGACTTATTGTTGGAGGTATTTTTGTAATAAAGCATGGGGCACAGGGGGAAAAACAAAATAATCGCCCTGAATCAATATATGATAAGATAAATCTCTTAACCGAGGTGATGAAAAAGGTTTCAGATAATTATGTGAAAGAAGTTTCAGATGAGGAACTTCTGATGAGAGCAATAAGGTGGATGGTTCACTCCCTTGATCCTTTCTCTGCTTATATGTCTCCGGATGAGCTTAAAGAGATGGAAACAGAAACAAGAGGACAATTCGGGGGATTGGGGATAGAAATAACAAAAAAGGATTATTATATTCTGGTTATATCTCCTATTGAAGATACACCAGCATGGCGTGCAGGAATACTTCCAGGAGATAGAATAATAAAGATAAATGGAGAATCAACAAGAGAAATGACATTATCAGATGCTGTAAAGAAGTTGAGAGGTCCAAAAGGAACTCGTGTTGTTATAACAGTTGAAAGGGAAGGTTGGGATGAACCGCGAGATATAGAACTCATAAGAGACATAATAAAAGTAAAAAGTGTAAGAAGCAAAATCATAGATGAAAACATTCTTTATGTCAGATTATCTGGTTTTCAGGAGGGAAGTTCAAAAGAATTAGAAGAGGCACTCAAAAAATCAGGTCTTTATGAAGGGAAGATAAAAGGTGTAATTTTTGACTTGAGAAGTAATCCCGGAGGGCTTTTATCGGAAGCTTTGAGAATAGGAGATATTTTCCTCTCGGAAGGTGTTATAGTTTCAACAAAAGGTAGGAGATCTTCCCAAAGCTACAAAGCCGGAAAAGATAAGTTTGATTTCCCAGATGGGGTTTCTTTGATTGTGCTTGTAAATCAGGGTTCTGCTTCTGCCTCTGAAATAGTTGCGGGAGCTATAAAAGATAATAAAAAAGGATTAATAGTTGGGACAAAAACTTTTGGTAAAGCTTCCGTTCAAACTATAATACCGTTGTCTGATGGAGGAGCTTTGAGGCTTACTACTGCTCACTACTACACGCCGGCTGGAACTGATATAGAAGAAAAAGGTATAGAACCTGATATTGTTTTCAAGCCGAAAGTTCAAGTAGCACAGGCGGAACTTTCCCCTGAGGAAATTGTGAAAAGAAGAGACCATCCAGAACTTGATGAAACAGTAAAATTTGCTCTCTCTCTTATAAAAAGTGCGAGCCAAGAAAGAGCGAAAGAATGAGAAAATGAAGTTTGAGAAAAAGAGATACTAATCTCTATATAGCTTTTCTATAATATCTTTATACTTTTTCTCTATTACTTTCCTTTTTAGCTTCCTTGTTGGAGTTATATCTCCCTCCTCTTCATAGAGTTTTCTTGGTATGAGAGCGAATTTCTTTATTGTTTCCACCTGGGATAAGGTCTTATTTACCTTCTCGACTTCTTCTTTTATGAGTTTATAAACCTGTGGGTTTTTCGTAAGGTCTTCAAATGTTGTGAATGGGATTCTCATTTTTTGAGCCCAGTTTGATACATTTTCTTCATCTATAAGTATCAGAGCGATAAGGTATTTTCTACCGTCTCCTATAACTATGGCATCCTGAATGTATGGAGAAAATTTTAATTTGTTCTCAATATAAGATGGAGTTATATTTTTCCCGCCAGCAGTTATTATTATATCTTTCTTTCTGTCAAGAATTTTCAGGTATCCAAGTTCATCTATTTCACCTACATCTCCTGTGTGAAGCCAGCCATTTACTATTGTCATAGCAGTAAGTTCTGGGTCCTTAAAATATCCTTTGAATACATGGGGACCGCTAGTTAGGATTTCCCCATCTTCTGCTATTTTTACTTCTATACCTTCTAATGGCTCACCTACATAGCCGAATCTTTCTTTACCTATTTTTGTAATGGTTATAACACCAGATGATTCAGTCTGTCCATATCCTTCTGCGAGAGGGATTCCAAGTGAGTTAAAAAATAGATAGAGTTCTGGTGCTGATGGAGCTGCACCACATAGTGCAAATTTTATCCTATCAAAACCCAATATCCTTTTCACATGTCTCAAAACCAGGTTATATGCTACAAGATATTTAAGCTTTGTTTTTAAAGGAACTTTTTTGTGAGCCAGTTTCCTTCTTTCATCTCCTTTCATTTTATCAAACTCTCCATCTTTTCTTATTAGTTCTTCTTTTATTTTTTGGAGGCTTTCTGCGTATTCCCTTCCCCATTCTTTTGCTAACTTCCACAGTCTCTTTTTCATTGTAGTTGAATCATCCATAAGAACTTCTATTTGAGATGCTATTTTTTCCCATATTCTTGGGACGGAAAAAAAGTGTGTAGGTCTAACTTCTCGGAGATTTTCAAGCAAAGTTTCAAAGCTCTCAACAAAATTTACTTTATATCCAATAGCAACAGGTAGATACACAGATAACAATCTTTCAGCTATGTGATTTAATGGAAGGTAAGATAAAGTTTCATCGTCTGCATTCGCTTCATTTACACGAGATAATGCGTATGTCATAAAAATAATATTTGAGTGAGTTATCATCGCTCCTTTCGGTGGTCCTGTGGTTCCGGAAGTGTAAATTATGAATGCGGTATCTTCTGGTTCTATTTCATCTTCTATTTCTTTCAATCTGTTATCTTCTATTTCTTTTCCTAAATTCAAAAACTCATCAAAGAATATGAGCTTATTATGTTTGAAACCCCAGAGTCCTTTTTTGTCCCAAACTATGAATTTTTCAAGTCCTGTTCTTTTTTCAATTTCAAGGACTTTATCAACTTGTTCTTCTCCTTCAAGAAAAATTATTCTTGCTTCTGAGTGATTTATTGCGTATTCTATCTGTTCGGGGGATAAAGTCGGATATAATCCAACTGATACTCCGCCTGCGTGAATTATTCCAAGATCTGTTACGACCCATTCCCATCTGTTATTTCCGATTAAAGCTACTTTTTCTCCTTTTTTTAGTCCAAGTGCAACCAGGGATTTTGCTACTTTATAAACGAGTTCCTTGTATTTGCTCCATGTTATTTCATGCCATATACCTTTTTCTTTGTACCTTAGTGCGGTTTTGTTATTGAGTTTTTCTGATGTTTCTCTGAAAAGTTCTATTATGTTTTTATAAGTTTCCCAATTTCTATCCATATAAATAAAAAATTAGTGATTTTATTGAAGATTAACAAATGTTTTTAAGATTTTGGTGTGAAATTTTTTTCTTTGTAGTTTTAGTTTAGTCAATTTTTTTCCTTGCTTTATAAAAATAGTTGAGAAAGCCTTTGTATGAGTTAAGGATTCTCAAAGTTAGTTCTACTTTATCTCCTATTTTAAATCTATCTCCGTCCTCCAATTCAGTTCCTTGGACATATATTCTTGCACCATTTGTAAGTTGAACAACGAGCATAGGGACTGGGGCAAATATATCAGAGTATGTTGTGAGGTAGTCTTCCGTTAGTGTGAAGATTTGACCTTCTCGTGGCATTTTTTCTTTTTTTAGATTTTTGCTCCCGCACACTATACAATAGTTTTGCATCGGAAAAATGGAATTTCCGCAATCTTCACATTTTAAACCATATAACCGAAGGTTTTGTTCTCTTTCTCTCCATAGCATAGATATAGAGGATTCATCTTCTGGGAAGCCTATGATATCTTTTATTTTTGCATAATTCCCGAACCTCATTTTTTTTCTCCTTTCAAATATTCTTAATATGTTTTCGTCTGTTTTGGCTTTTAATCTTTTTATCAGAACTGCTCTTATGCCGTTGCCAAATCCGACAAGGAGTATTCTTTCATCTTCTTTGATGCCGTTTGTTGCATAGGTGAGATTTACTGGTATTTGGGCATTTCCTAAACTTCCAAATGAACTTATTACATCATCTTTTGTTTTTAGGGATTTCAGAATATTTGTTGCTATTCCGTAAGTTGGTGCGGAGAAAAATATCCTATCTGCTTTGACTTTTGTTAATATTTTTTTCAAGAGATACAAGTACTGTTCTTGTGCTACATGTCTTTCATCTGGACACGATATTTTCCCATCTTTTGAAGATATATCGTAAGTTTCCTCTGTTATATGAAAAAAGTCTTCCACTTTGAAAAGAGTAGAATCATTTTCTTTTGTTATAAGCATCGCTCCACTTCCGTCGCTTAATCCCATGTCTATTTCCCAATTTTCACCCCTTCTTCTCTCTCCTACTGCCAATATTGCATAGTCTGTTTTTTCTGTGTCAACAAGGTATGATGCAAGTTCAATACCAGATATTACAGCCTCGGATCCTCCGGATATAAAGAATGTTTTGGTTGATTCGTTAAGATCCAAGGATACGGAGAGAGTATTTGCCGGATTTTTTTCTCTCCATTCATAAGATGAGGAAACGAAAAGGAGAGCAACTCTTTCATTATTCCTATTTAGATTGAACTTTTCAACTATCGTTTTTGCTGATTCAAAAGCCAAGGTTAGAGGGTCTTCATCATAGCAAGTAAATGCTTTTTCACTTGGTCCACGAACTCCGACCTGTGTTTTTATCTCATCAGAACTTAGCCTGAAAAATGGAATGTATCCACAAGTATATTTTATATATGCCATATTTTGAACTTATTGCATTTTTTTTTCTTGTGTTTTTTGTCGCAAAAAATTTGAAATCTTGTTCAAATTTATCCCACCTTTTTCAAAATTTATTCCACCTTTTTCAGGTTTTATTTCTCCTTGAATTATCCAGCGATGTTTTATGGTGTCTTGTAAATATTAGATTGAAGTGTTATGAGAAGCTATAAGTGAAATTAGTCCTCTAACATGAATATTAACGGATCAGTGGGCTTGCCATTAAACAGAACCTCATAATGTAGGTGGGGACCTGTTGCGAGACCGGATGTCCCAATATAACCTATAATTTCTCCCTTTTTTACAAATTCTCCCTCTTTTACAATTATTCTTGAGAGATGGAGGTAGACTGTGATTAAGTTATTGATGTGTTTTATCATTACATAGTTGCCTTTGCCCGAGTAAGTTTTTCTTGCTCTTATTACTTTGCCACTTGCTGTCGCATAAACTGGCGAACCATAAGGAGCAGCTATATCTATTCCCGTGTGAAACTTCTCTTCTCCTTCTATTGGATGTACTCTTGTACCGAATCTGCTTGTTATGTATCCCTTTACGGGTAATAATGTGGGGAAATATTCAAAGATTGTATTCCTTTCTTTTAGTTTTTCGTGTATTCTGCTTATGTCTTCTGTTATTTCTTCTAACTTATTTAGTATGCTATGTTTTGTAGAAACAATATCTGTACCGTTGTATTGTGGATCTATTCCAGCTATTGCTAATTTTGGGAGGAATATTTTATTTTCTCCATTTTTTTTATCAGCATTTTTCGTAGGGCTGCCAGTATTTTCATTTGAGAAGTCGTAAGATATTAGGTTATTATAAGACGCAACCTTATTTTTACTTTCACCGAGTGTTTCAAGGATTTTATCTTTTGATAGTTCAAGCTCTTCTATTTGGTTCATTATTTCCTCTACTTTTAATATAATGGTCTCTCCATCAGAGCCATTTTTTATCATGTTTTGCAACTCCTTTAACTCTTTTAGCTTGTGAATGGATATTAACCAGTTAAATGTTAAAATGAGCATAAAGAGTACAGGGGTGAGTAGAAGATATCTTTTCCATCCAGATACCTCTAATATGTAGATTTTATCTTCAATTTCTACTCTTACTTTCAATTTTGACTTTTTTCTTCTCCTTTTTTCTCTTTTTTCGCTCTCAAAAACCATAGCTCAAAAAAATTACCTCCGTTTAAAATACAGCTTTGTCTAAACCACAGAAATTTTTTCTTCAAAGCTACTAAATCTCTTCAAAAATTATCTCAAAAAATTTATTTTCTATTAAAATTCCTCTCTATTTCTCTCTACTGAAAATTTAGTCCGAAATAAAAAATTTTTCCAGAATTTGTTTAAACAAACAATATTTTTTGTATAAGAATCTTTTCATTTTTCAGTTTTTTTTTTAGTTTTTTTTCATTTTTTAATTTTGAATTGTGTCTATTTCTTTTGAAGAAGAGAAAGAAAAGCTTTATGCAAAAACTCTTCAATCTGACACTATTGACCTAAAAAAAAGAAAAATATTTTTTCTGTCTTTGTCTTTAACTTTTTACCCACTTGCAATCTTGGAGAGAAAGGAGCTTCTGGTTCTTGCTGAAAAAGGAAAATCTCACAATCCTAAATCTTTCAGGTCTTCAAATTTTTCTGATTTTCTCAGCTTTATTTTGGGGGAAAATATAACTGATGAGGAAGCAAAAAATTTTCTGATGTCAATAAGAGAGTTGAGAAAAAAATTAGCTTATGAGTATAAACTTTTGAATTCTCTACCTTTGGAAAATTTTCTTTACTTTGTTTCTGGATTGCCAAGATCAATTTTTGATTTTGGTTTCCGTTTGCCAAAAAAGTTAAGAAAAATTTTTTTCTTTTCAGTGAAAATTCCTTTGTTTTTTTCTTTCTATTCTGACGAAAAAAGCTTTGGAAAATTAGGGTATTCGGGCCCTTTTGTAGGTAAGGCAAAGTTCCCAAGATACCAAGATCCCAAAATACAACCAAGTTATTTCAAAAAAGATAGTTCTTATTCTTTTGATGTATGTATTATAGGTTCTGGGGCAGGTGGAAGTATCTCTGCGCTTTTACTTTCTCAAAAAGCATCAGTATGTATAATTGAAAGAGGAAAACTTGTAAAACCTTATGAGTTCACCGAAAAAGAAGATGAAATGATACCAAAACTTTACAAAATAGGAATAGATAAAGATTTGTCTATAATATCCCTTTCTGGAAATTGTGTTGGAGGTTCAACGGTTCATAATACTGCTTTATTCGTTCAGCTCCCTGAAAAAATTTTGAGTTATTGGTTAAGTCAAGGTTTCCCTATCAAAGATTTTCCGGTTTTTTCAGAGCGTATATTTTCTATATGTGAAGTTACAAAAATTGAGGAAAAAGATTTAAATCAAAATGCGCGGGTTTGTGCGGAGGGAATGAAAAAACTTGGGATTTCCTTTTTTCTTCCATACCATAGTAGAAGGGATTGTCTTAAAGTTGGTTTTTGCGAACTCGGTTGCCATTGGAACAGAAAATTTTCCGCTCTTTTGAATATTTTACCCAAAGCCACAAAAAACGGAGCCGTAATTTTTCCGGAATCAAAAGTCGTTTACCTTGATTCAGACGGCAAAAAAGTAAAAGAGGTTTTTGTAAAGCATAAAGGAGAAGTTTTCAAAATAAAAGCAAAAAAATTTATTCTTTCGGCAGGTGCTTTATCTTCGCCTCTTATAGTCAAAAATTCGCTGGGTGTAGATCCGGAAGGTCTATGTTTGCATCCTTCATCTTATGTTCTTGGGATTTTTGATTCAGATATATCTGGTTGGCTCGGAATTCCTATAACATTGATTTCAGATGAATTTCTGAGGGAAGACGGAGGATTTATTCTTTTGCCCTATTTTATGCATCCAGCTACTTTTTCTCTTGCAGTTGGTGGATTTGGTTCAGAACATTCTGAGATTATGAGAAAATATAAAAATATCGCCTGCGTTTCTTTCATAGTGCATGATGAAATCTCAGGAAAGATCATTAGTGAAGGACCGATTAGTTTCAAATACTCTTTTTCTAAAAAGACATTTGATGATGTAAAAAATGCAATTTTGAAAAGCTCAGAGATTCTCTTTGAAGTCGGAGCAAAAGAGGTTATCTTACCATATATTTTCTCTGCGAAGAAAGCAAAAAGTTTATCTGAGGTCAAAAGCTTTGTTGAAAACATCTCACCTTATGATATTCCTTTTATATCTGTTCATCCGCAGGCAACTTTGAGTTGGGGCAAGTATTTGGATGAAGAAGGGAGATTGAAAGGATTTGAAAATCTTTGGGTTGCTGATGCGAGTGCTTTCCCATCATCTTGTGGAGTTCCACCACAAGTTTCGGTTATGTCTATATCGTATTTTGTGTCAGAAAGAATTCTTGAAAAGTTGTAGGCTTTACTTTGAGAAATTGAAGAATTTATCAAAACTTTTTAATTTTTGCTTTATTTTTTAAACACATTAAAATCAAGCCTTCTTTTTTTTTGTGATTATATTTTCTTATATGAATTTTGGTCAGAGAAGAAATTCTGAAAAAATTTTTTTATATTATACTAATAGTATTTTACTACGTTTATTCTCTTTTGTTTTCTTTTTGATATTTATTATATTAGTCTTTGCTCAAATTTTATCTGCACAGGATAGGTTTCAAAAATTTCAGGAGTTTAGGCAAAAGTATGGAAAAGAATGGATTTCTTTGTGGGAAAAAGATAATCCAAAACTTATTTTTGGTGGAAAATTTTCTTCCCAAAGTCCAAAAGTTTTGAAACCTGAACTCGAATATAAAGATTTCAAGCAAGGTTTATCAGCTCACAAATTCTCCCCAGTTTCAGTTACATCTGAAAATGAGAAGTTGATTATAATTGGTTTTGATGGTTTAGATTCTTTTTCACCGAATGGAGATGGAATATCAGATAAGGTAAGTTTTACATTTCAGAACCTTGTGTCAGCAACGGATGCGTGTGGAAATCAGGGTGAAACTCCGCACGAATGTGAGCTAATATGGAAATTTGAAATAAAGGAATGTAAAGAAGGGGGAAGATGTGAAGTAAAAAGGAGATTTGAAGGAGCTGAGTTGATACCAAAATTTTCGACGGGTGAAAGGAATAAAATAATTTCAGTATCGGTTGAATGGGATGGCAAAGATGAAGAGGGAAATATAGTGAATGAGGGGGTATATTTTTGGCATTTTGAGGTGAAATATGTCAGAAGAACTGAGATCTGCCATAATGGGTGCATGTGTGGATATAGTAATGGCAAAGGTGGTGATGATAAAGGTGAGAGATGTTTTGAGGAATGTTTTTACAAAAGAAAGGAAATAGGAAAGGGAGAAGCAAATTGGGAGGTGGTGGTAGATATAACTCCACCTAAGATAGAATTTTTGGGACCGCAGGGGATTTCAGGAGAGGAAGTAAAGATAAAAGTAGGGTATGAGGATAATTTAGCAGGGGTGTTGAAGGAAAGTTTTGTAGCAGAGCTGAACGGTGAAGATGTGAGTGCGAGATTTTATTTGGGGGAGAGTGAGGGAATATGGGAAGCGAAGCTGGAAGAAGGAGAGAAATACATAAGATTTTGGATTTCAGATAGGGCAGGAAATATGGGGGATGGTGAGGGGAGGTTTAAAGTTCTGTCATGGGAGACGATGTGGAAAGTGGGAGTGGCGAGGGATTTTTTGGTTACTCTGAAAGATGTATATGGATTTAGGGAAGAGTTGGAGGATTTGGAGGTAGATTGGAATTTGACGGAAAGAAGAGCGAAAAAAATAGAGGTGGAGGGGAAAAGTTTGGAGATAGAGACAACATTTGTGAAATTTGTGCAGAGGTATGAGGGAATACCCGTATTAGGGGGGAATTTAAGTGTGATAATTGATGATGAAGGGATGGCAAGGGGTGTATATGGTAGATATTTCCCTTCTATTGATGTATCAACAAGACCTGTTTTGAGTTCAGATGAAGCGAAGAGAATAGTAAAGAATTTAGGGGAAAAGGAGCTTTTTGGTGAGCCAGAACTGTGGGTTTATCCTGGTAAAGATGGATATCATCTTAGTTGGCTTGTAAAGGGAAAGTTTTGGGTTAATTACCGTGGTGAGATTGTTAAGTTTATTTGTGAGTGTATTACCTCTCCTTGTCCGTGCGATCGTGTAAAACTTATGGCAGTTGGAGTTTTTATAGATGCGTTAAATGGTAGATTTTTAGGGCAGTTATCTCTTGGAGCAAGTTCAAATTTAGTTTATGCTCCTGCAAGCGGATATGTTTTCCCTAATGATTGGACCGAAGATAATCAGAGAGCATCTTTGAAGGATTTACCAAATTTGATAGCTGGACTATATATTCAGTATGCATGTGGAATGTCTTGGAGCTTAGATCCGACTTGCTGTTTAGTGACACTCTTGTTTTGCCCCGCATGGTGCTGGAGGCAAGTTACTCAGATGTGTGGTGTAATTTTGCCTTTGAACCCAGATAGATTTTTGTTAGGTGATATGGGGGGAGGAATTACGGGTGAAGTAAAAACTTCTTTAATTGGAACAGTGACATCGGTTGCGAGAGCAGATGATAATTGGTTTTATAACTATCCTTTTACTAGTGTATTTGAGATTAATAGTTTAGAACAGGAAAGGAATAGAGTAGAAGCAGGTTTCAGGGAAGTGAATGTATATTACCATTTAATGAAGGCTTTAGATAAAGTTAGAAATTATGGAGAAAAGATTACAGCACCTCTTTATGTGGAGGCTACGCGAGTTGATCCAAGAATATGTGATGCTGCTGCTGAATATAATGGTCAAAATCATGTAATGACATTCTTCAACGGTGATACTACTAGGTGTATACCATCATCTTGGTCAGGTGATGTTATTTATCATGAATTTGGGCATGTTATACTTCATAACTATAGATTTTTCCCACAACAACCAGTTTCTGTTCTTAGTGGTTTTCATGAAGGAATAGCGGATTATATATCTGTTTTTGTTGATTCAGATATTAGTAATTTTGATCCAATAATAGGAGAGGGATTCCAGTGTGGGGAGAGTTCTTGTTCACAACCCAACTATATAAGAAGTCTTGAAGATATTGTTAGGCAAATTACAGGGGGAAACTCTGAAATACTTACTTGTTCGTTTTCAAATCCCTACTACATATGTAACTTGGAATTATTTGCAAGGGAATCTCATGAGTATGGGATATCAATAGGTGGTGCTTTATTCCGATCTTTATATCATTTTATTGAGAAAGCAAACTCAATGGGTAAAGGTAAGCTGATTCCCTACATTCTTTTCCATAAAGCATTTTTTGATGCTCTATATCATATGGCAGGACAAAACATGGTTGTAGATATGGGAAACTATGGGGAATTTGTGGCTAATTTAATTTCTATTATTTTATCACAAAATTGGGGTGATTTTGAAATTTTGAAGGTAATATTGTATGATATTTTAACTCTTATTAGTGTAAATCAGTTTATAACATTAGATTTAGATGCTCTTTCAGGTGGAACTATATCAACAATAATAGTGAAAAAACCTTATGTTGGAGTAGGTAGATGGATAAACCGCCCTCCTGAGTATCCTCCTGTTGTTACCGTGGAGCCACAATTTGTTTTTAGCTCTCCTCCAACTCTTGTAGGATTTTTGGGAACAATGATAGGGGAAAAGGGTGGATTAGTATGGAGAGTAAGATTAGCAACATTTCCTGAGCTTTTTTCAAATGATTCAGGAAGAAACGAAAATAACTATTTTGAAACGGAATGGTTTCCTGTTCAAATTAGCTATTCAATAAACTTTAGTGAATTTTCATCTCCACGTAATATAACATACTACTTTTTTGAATATAGTATTCCTCAGGGTGTCTTTGATAGGTTTACAAGTTCTGTCCCTTATGGGCAGAATGTGAAAATATATGTTTTGGTTGAGGTGGATTATTATGGAGGGACTATGAGAAGGGATTCTATTTTGAGGTTTGGGGATCGTGAGATTTATTATTATTTTGAAGCACCTGGAAGAGGTTCATCGGCTGGCGGTGGAGGAGGTGGCGGTGGTGGAGGAGGATGTAGGTCATTTTATCTTAATGATTTATTCATTACTTTGCTTTCAGTTATAATCTATTTCTCAATAGGAAAATTTAAAGTCTTATTTTCTCACATTTCCCGGGGAAAGTCTTGATAAATCCAAAACTTAAAAGAACTTGCAAAAAATATTCTGATGTGAAATTACCTTATGAGATGTCAGAAGGTGAATTCGTGATACATCAGCACAAAGCAAAAAGACTTCACTGGGATCTGAGATTGGAAGTACCTTCAACTCCCGATGATTTTGAGCAAATGGATAAAAAATCTTATGAGTTATTAGGTATAAAAGTTGAAAACAAAGATA
>Ga0079996_117078_pt1 | contig 17396 bp, 15 predicted proteins | sample PerSpoAPS_AMetaG_FD_69199 | JGI IMG/M metagenome (GOLD analysis project Ga0079996, IMG submission 69199) | Thermal spring microbial communities from Yellowstone National Park, Wyoming, USA - Perpetual Spouter A (PS_A) MetaG (SPADES assembly)... | ecosystem: Environmental > Aquatic > Thermal... | reverse complement strand
AGGGGTAATGGGCTGAAGACCCAGCCCGTGGTCTATCGCTGGACGAGCGGAGCGGGGTGGGTAATCCCCACCAGCTATGAAGCAATGAAAATGAAGGCGATAAACCACAAACCAATGAACCACCCAAAGGGAACCCCCACCCTTTAGGGCGGGGAGGAGGTCAGGCAAATCGAAATCTGAGAGGATCATGTCTGCTCCTCCGCCCTCCTGCCCCTGCTGCTATCTACCGTGCTGTCCTTCACTTCTTGCCACTCCTGTGCAAGCTTGGTGACCAGGTCTGCTGGGTAGTAGCATTCCCTGGTATACCTCCTGCAGGTGGATAGGTAGCTGTTGTTCATCACCATGAGGTACTTGACAGCTATCTCCTGGACTCTGCTGTAGATCCGGGTGGAGTCCTTATTATTAGCCTTGAACACTGTTATAGCCTCTTCCACATCTATTCTGTGGAGCTGGTCTCCAACCCTGACCAGGACTTCCAGGAGGTCAGATCTCCCGGACGCTGGGATGTTGATCATGAGGCCGGCAGCCAGCCTAGCGGCTGCAAGCTCCACCAGATGCATTGTGGGCCCTCCCTGCCCGGACTTGGTGTTCATCATGTGCTGGTGCACCACCATGCATGCAACCCTGTTGAATGCCCTGATGCTGTAGAGGTCATACCTGGGGGCGGTGTCAATTGCTACAAGGGCAGCCTCTACCCCCCTCTGCCTCGATATCGCCCCCAGGACATCTCCCCATGTGTACCATAGTGGCATGACGCCTGGGGGGATCTTGGCATTCTCTAGGGTAGACATTTTATATTGATAATGCCTGGTTGCGTAGTAGAACACGGGGATCACGTTTATACCGAACTTCTCTGTCTGCTCCGCATATAGCCTGCAGCTTGTAGCCATGTCTGCAGCTGCTATTGCGGATGATGCTGAGGGCTTTACATAGACCCCCTTCCACATTGCGGGCTCCTGCTGCAACCCCTTAACCTCATCCCACGCAATTGATAGTGCCTCCTGGATATCCACAAGTGTTTTAACCCTGGTTTTGAGCTTCACCTCGACTAGGGGTCTTGGGAGCTGGCTTCCAAGGGTTTCCCGGGCTATTGTGTAGAGTGTGTTTCCCTCCATCCAGCATCTGAGTGATTGGTGGTGGTATGCTAGGCATCCTATCCCTCCCCACTCGACGCACCCCCTTGTGATCTTCTCTATATCCTCTGCTCCACCTATCTTCTCAGGGGTTTCCTGCATTGCGACATACCTGATCTTAAAGGATATGCCCCTCTCATGCTTGGGGTTTTTCATGAGCTTCTCCTGTCTATATATTATTGGTTCGTTAGATCTCAGAGATCCGAGCTCTGAAAGCCTTGGCAGGAACCACATGAAGTCCCTGTCGATGTTATATGCGGCTGCGAAGGAGCTCCACGCATCCCCCTTCGCAAGCTCTTGAAAGTCCCTGGATCCCAGAGAGATCAGTGGGGCAGCCTCCTTGAGGAACTCTATATGTGCCCGGGAGAGCTCCCTCTTATCAAGGCTATACATATCCAACCCCAAAAATATGGTGGAAAAACAGGGCTGCTCATTATAGGCGGTGTTTTGCTGAATACCAGCCAGCCAAAAGCCTGCCCGAATTGCTATACAAGCTTATAAGTTTTTCCATATATAAAAGATCTTGGACTATGTGGATGCTCACATCCCTTATAAACTTTAACACACGATTTACATATAATTCAGTCTATATGTGGAAATCTATTATAGATTTTCAGTTATATGTGGGTGTTTTACAGCCTAGATCTTTTTTGCACTACTTAATTAATACTAAGCCTAGCCTTTGTTTTTGATCTCCATGGAATAGATCCGTTTGGAGGGTTTATAAGGCGTATTACGATCCAGAAGATCCGACAGATCTGGTTGATCCTCGGGGCCACATCTGAAAAACTTTTAACATATAGCCAGTTTTTATGGGATCTTATTAAAAGTTTTTCTGCCTCGGGGATCTTTCACAGCTATTTGAGTAATACCGATCTCTTGATCTGCATTGATCTGGGGGTAAATCCGAAGGGTTTATAAGCTTGCTTGCAAATCCACAGCTAAAGATCCCGAGCATCGCTTTTGATCTCCTAGATCTTTCTGGGATCTTTAAGATCTGGGGGGCGGCTGCGCAGGTGTATCGGATCAAAAAGATCCCGAGTGAAATAAAGACGATCCCGGATCACCGATTTTCCAGATCACAGACGATCTGGATCGGTTACGAGCAGCAAAAAGATTTTCAAAAAGATCTGGGGGGTTCTTTGATCCAAGATCTGGGTAGAGGATCCGAGATCTAGAGATCTTCACAGTTGAGTTTTACAAGCTGCTTCGATCGCACAGCGATCGTGGTTAAGCTTTCAGATCTCTAAGATCCGCATTCCCTAATCACGGGAGAAAATGAATTTCTTTATCCATTTATGACATCTTAACAACCAACCCCCAACTAATCATGGGGGATTGTACTATTGTCGCACTTGTTTCATATCTGAATATAAATATATATATATATATAATATACCTGAAACAAGTGCGACAATAGTACAATTTCCATGGATCGTTTTTTCAGGTGGATCATCCCAAGAGTGATATAAACTATAATATTTATTTATATGTTTTAAATAGATATAGACCATGCTGCTGGGGATCGTTTTGCCCCGCTTTTCCCAAGAATATTGTTGGGATTGGGATGCCGGAGCTTGTTAGATCTTCTGGGGATGCTGAGAAGCTACATGTGAGGATGTCTCCCAGGGTGTTGAAGGATCTAGCCACGCTATACTCTGAACCGCTTGAAGCGATCAGAGAGCTGATCCAGAACGCTGTTGATGCAGGGGCAACGAGGATCAATATGAGACTCATGGACAATGGATCCAAGCTGGTCTTCGAGCACGATGGAGCCCCGATCGAGGGAGAGGATCTCGAAGCCTTCCTAACAGCAGGAACTAACAGAAAGGAGAAACTCTCAGAAGCTGGTAAGAAGCAGATAGGATTCTTCGGCATAGGCAGGTTCTCGGTTTTCATGATAGCAGATGAGGTCGAGATCCACACGGGGAGCCACAAGCTCGTTTGGAGGGAGAACGAGATAGAAACAATATACAGGGAGCCGCTCCCACAATACTTTAAAGGTGTGAGGTGGATCCTGAGGCTCAAGGAGAGCATGGTGCATGGGAGGGTTAAGGATTATCTAGCCTGGAACTATTTCGGTTCAGTCCCGATCTATATAGATGGTGTGAAGGCAGAGACAGGGATAGATCTCCTCACCAACCTGATTGCAGAGGGAAGAGGATCACCATATAGAGCCGTCTACACCTATAAAGTGTTGCCGTGGAGAGATTCAACAATAATCGTTAAAGATATCTTCCCAGTTGATAGGACAAGCGATTTCCCAGGTATCGTAATCATCACAGAGGATCCGAGGATAAAGCTGAACGCACACAGATCTGTTATACATGATAATGAGTATAAGGAGTGGTTTAGAGAGACATTCACATCTATTTTAAAGGCTATATATGAAAAATACAGGACAGTTGATGATATAGATCGTGTGATCAGGATATCCAATATGAATAACTGCATATACAAACTGATTTACTTGCATGACTTCGATGCAAAGGAGCTGTTCAAATATGCGATCTTCAGGGATGAGAGGTTGAGACCTATCCCAGGCTCCATGATCATCTCCCAGGATAAAGCTAGGTGGCTCTATCTATATGAAGGGCAGGGTGTGAAGATTTCGGACAGCGGGATCAGGAAGCTGTGGTCTCAGGGATATAGGGTTTTCTACATACCCGAGAGGCTTTCGACTGTCTATACCAAGGAGGTGCTGAAGGAGATGGGCTTCGAATCTGCCGAAGAGAAGGTTATTGAGGTTGGTGCGAAGGCTGTTGCCATGGATATAGATGTAGTCAAGAAGGTCTCCTCCGTTTTCGACGAGATATACTCGGTGGCGAAGGAGTTTGTGAAAGACATGGATTCGGGAGCAACTATATCGCCCTCCAGATCTACATCGACATCGTCCAGCTCTAATGAGCAGAAAGCCAAGATCGTAGTGTCAAATGAAGTGTCCTTCGAGTTTGAAGATGCATTTGACCTGCCCAAGGTGGTGGATCCTGTGAGGTTCAAGATAGAGTATGTTGATAGTCCTAGCGGCTTTCTAGGCTCGAATGTTGTGTTTGTGAGGGTTAGTGATAGGAGTATAAGGGCGTTTGCATCTAGGAGGCATCGGAAGATCTTTGTGAATGTTGCGAATGAGAAGGTTGCCAGGATGATTGATGAGACCAGGAGGTTGAAGAACCCTGCCAAGATCACCCTGCTGTGGTGCACGCTGATGGCTCATGAGATGGTTCACCTGGTCTTCGGCATCGACCATGATCACCCGATGTTCAGGGATTTGGAGGAGGAGATTATAGAGAGGACTATAGAGAGGGCTGTGAAGGATATAGACAGGAGACGGGTTGAAACCTCCTCCCAGTATTAGGGATTTGTTTATATTAGGCTCTACCGTCTATATACTGTGATCTCTGCTACTCCGTGTCTATATTTTATCTTTGGTTTTGCGAAGGGGCTTAGCCATGCCCCTGTGTTGATCCTCAGGGTATAGCTCAGCCCTTTTATCACCACCTCTGTCCCTTCGACCCATACTTGGATTGGTTGGGATGGAACCTCTGCCCTTAGGACTATGAAGTAGCCGTGATCCTCTATATCCACCAATACGTTTTTATTCAATTTGCTCCCCAGATATTTTTGGTTTCCTCGTAGGCTTATATAGATCTTGTCTTGGTAGCCTGTTATGTTGTTAGCCTGTTAGCTTGTCAGGATGTCAGGATGCCAGGTTGGCAGGTTGATAGCTTATATAAGTTATATATGTTGCCAACCTGATAGGTTGGCAACCTATGGAGCCTGCCAGCTTTTCAACATAGCAACACCAACAAACACCCCAAACCCCCCAAACCCCTCTCTCCGCCTCTGCTTCTCCTGGCGACCGCCTCGGCGGGGCGGAGGGCGGAGGGGGTTTTTGGGGGGTGTGGTGGTTGATCCCATGGTCTGGCTGTGGAGGGTCTCTGTGCTTTGATAGCCTCCCCGCTGCTCCCGGCTCCGGGTAGATTTTCCCAGTGCCTTATCTTTGGGGCGGGAGGAAAGATCTATATAAGCCTTTCTGGAATATAACTATATTTCGGGGATGGTTATCACCCACCCCACATACCCCATAAAGAGGTTTAGGAGGAGACGAGATGTTGTGATAATGCTCGCAGCAATACCCATAGCAGCTGCGGTCTCATCAGCAGCAGCCCTCTACACAGCCCTCTACCTAGCATACACAGCCATAGAGCCACAGCTATACACAGCCATAGAGAACCTGGCAAGGATGGCATCCACCCCAGCAGCACAGGCAGCGGGGTGGGTCCTGCAGCGGGCGGAGCAGCTGTTGAGCCTCATATCCAGCCACATCCCACGCCCGCCACAACCACTAGCCAACTGGTTATCACACTTGGCATCACAGCTGTCCCCGTGGGTCTCCAGGGCATTCGAGGTGTTGGAGGCTAACAAGGGGCTGGTGTGGATTGCCCTGGGGATCTCGGCGAGGGCTGCGATGATCCTCCCAGCATACAGGCTGGGATGGACAGTGCTTAGAAGGGCTGCTAGACACATGCTCTACAGGGCTGCTAGGAAGCTTGCTGAGGAGAGGAAGAGGGCTGGGGCCAGGTGGGAGGGCTATGTGGATGTGGAGGAGATCATGGTGATAGGCTATAGAGACGCTGGAGACCACATAGAGCTATACACGGCCGAGCCCCTGCAGAAAGTGATCACCTCCAGCACCACCCTACCCATAATCCTACCCAAGAACGTGGAGAGGTGGTGGGAGGTGGTGCTGGCCCTGGAGGCGATCCCGCCGATCTACTGGGGCGAGTGCTCCAAACACCTGGTGGGGGGTGGAAGAGTATCCGAGGCCATCGATAGATGCAGATCTGAGCACGGGCTCCACGACAGGCCGAGGGCTAGGCCAGCCCGGATCACTGTGGAGACTTTCACCAAGGGCTACATACCAAAGGAGATCAGGAAGACCCACAAAGTGTCCGATTCATCATCCAATATCAACCTCGGTCAAGACCGTGAAGGAGGACATAGCTATCCTGGTTTCGAGAATATGAGGCTCGGCAAACCCTTCAGATATATATCGAGCCCCGAAGAGCTAGAAGAGCTCAGACTTCAAGACGGGCTGGATGATGATGTGAAGAAGATAGTGTGGAAGGGTCTGGAGAGCAAGTGGGTTAAGAGGTGGATCCTCAGAGAGCTAAAGGCTGGGAGGATCCTCATGATAGCGGACTACACATACAATGAGGGAAATTATAAGAAGATCTACGAAGCTAGGATCATATCCCTCCCAGAGAAGTGCATCGAAGACGGCTACAGGAATAAAGATAAATACACATCCTACATAGCCATCTCAAACCCACTCATAGTCTACATGACCGAGAAGTATTTTGCCGGCATCGTATATGAGACATGGAAGAGGCTGCGGCTCTACAGAGCAGACTTCTGCGCAATATACAGCTACAAAGACCCAGGCGAGTCTATAAGGGAGCGGGAAGCCGAGCTGAAACAGTCCTCGTGATTATCCTCAGACCCGCCCTCCAGGACGGGGAGGATGTCATAGCTAAATTCCCACAACTTTTTGGGGAGCTATTGGGGATCTCGAACGCCCGTACCAATGCTAGGAGGAGCGTGGAAGAGGCTATATCCTATGCATCGGAGGTGGCAAGGAGAGGGGGCAGCGTGGCCGTTATCGCACCGCCAGGGTATGGCAAGACGATACAAGCAGCTAGAATCCTATCGCTTGAACAGAGGTTTCTATATGCGGCGAGGACACACCTAGAGCTAGACCTTTTCCTCTCATACCACAGGGGCTTCGGAGGTCTCCCAACTGTTAGAGCTGCCGGGAGGGAGGCGGTGTGCTATAAGAGGCAGGAGGGAGACCCAGTGCCCTTCGAGAAGTTCTGCTGGCTCATGAGATCCTCTGGTAGGTGTGACGAGGAGGTCAGAAGCGATAGGGTCAGGACAGCCTATAAGGCCCAGATGCAGGGGCTCGAAGCCGTGAGGGCTGAGGCTGAGAGGATAGGGGCATGTCTATATCCGAGCCTGAGGATTGTAGCCTCGAAGTCTCCAAGGCTAGCGCTCACATACAGCTACGCCATATCTGCCAGGGATGTTGTTGAGAGGGAGAGGCTGAGGATCTTCGACGAGTACCACACGATAGCATCGCTATACTCCGAAGCCTTCATAGAGCTCACACCGGCAAGAGTTGAGGAGCTAGCCAAGATGGTAAGGTCATATGCTAGGGAGAAGGGGTTCGAGGAGCTCTACAGAGCATCATACCTTCTCAGAAGGGCCAGGAGCCCCTCCGAGCTCTCAGCAGCATCTAACGAGATCCTAGGCACCCTGGGTGGGGACAGCCCTCCATTCACCGAGATCCTCTCCCACATAGCATCTTCATGCCCTAAGAAGTGCTTCCAACTAGGATCCACAGTCTATGTGGCCAGGGGGCCATACCCATTCACAGACATACCTGGTTCCATATACCTCTCCTCCACCCCCATGCCCGTGCTGAAGAAGTCCGAGGTCATATCCATAGACCTGCCATCTCCCATCGCCAGGGTCGAGGTGGTCACAGGGCTATCCACAGAGTACAGGGCCAGGGGTGAGGAGCTCTACTCCGAGCTGGCCAGAGCTGTATCGGATATTGTGAGGAGCCACAGGGGCAGGGCATTCATAGTGTACCAGAGCAGGGAGGTTATGAGAGGTGTGTCGCCTAGGATCATAGAGGATAAACATAGGATCATAGAGGACATTGCTGGGGGAAGGCTCACAGAAGGGGTTGAGGTCAAGCACAGCCTCATGATCCTAGTGGGGGCTCCATACCCGAGCGAGGGGCCAGAGGTAGAGGCCCTCACAAGGCTTGCAGGGGTGAACGGATACGAGGAGGTTGCGAGGGCCAGGGCTTTGCAGGCAATAGGGAGGGCTGTGAGGGCGGGGGCCAGGATAGTTGCGATAGACTCCAGGTTCCCCAAGCTACTCTCCAGCATACCGTGGATCGAGATTTTTCAATATCCACCCCACTAGAAGATTTTAGAAAGGTGCGCAGCTCTTAAATATATAAACAACCACAGTTAAACCAAATGGGTGTAAGTTTTGGAGAGGCTTTTGAACAAGATGGTCAATATCACAAGCAATAGGTTTTGGAACGCAGTTAGAACCTCAAGGGATAGGGGGTGTGTTGAAAGGGTCTCAAAGCATATAGGGACTGGGGTTGTACCAGCACCGGATCAGGTTCCTGGAGAGGAGCCCATAGTCCTTATCAACTCATGGGAGGTGCTTGAGGATGCATACAACTGCATAGGGGACCAGCCTGGCTACGAGATAGTATCCCTCATCACAGTCATAGCCTCTGCCAAGAAGAAGCTGCGGGCTTCATGGGTAGCTATGGGTGGAGGGCTGGTAGAGGATCTTCGGGAGGCGGTTAAGAGGAGGGGGGTTGTGTCATTCACAACATATATAGCTGGGACACTCTATAGGAACATACCCAGGGAGGCTTGGCTGAGGTGCCCGTCATGTGGACACGAGTTCAGAGCATATGTATATATCCCGCTCGCATACCTATCTACAGCGTTAGAGGATCTACCTGGGTGGGGCTGGAGCCCCAGGGCAGCATGCCCGAGATGTGGGTTCGTGGGGATATCATACATACACATGCTCCCCTCCAGAAAGGCATTGGAGATAGCTAGGCAGGGACTCTTCTTCAGGCAGGTCGAGCCGGCTGAGGAGGTGGCTGTGATCGGAATAGCGGTTGCGATACCATACAGAGAAGACGGCTACATAGACTTCTCCCAGGCTGTTGCATTGATGGCAGAGGGAGAGGCATTCCCACATGTAGCCCTGGAGCCGGGGGCTGCTGTAGATGTTGATGCAGTCCCCCTACCAGAGTGGGGGAACTGGGATCCCGAGGACACTGCATGGGTCTCGGAAGACATAATGGTTCTAGCGGATAACATGCTCAGGATCGGCGCTAGGGTCAAGGCTTACATGGCTGTGACTGTCTCAGCACACCCACCCAAGGAGAGGGCTGGCACAAGATCTGTGGGATCTATGGTGATAACGGAATCAAAGGAGATACATGAAGCTATAAATATGCTCACAAGATCTTCTTGATCAACTGAATCTCCGGTATATCATACATTATTGACATCATCAAAATAGCATAAACAATACTACTGTGAATCTTAGTGTACCTCTCGCACAGTAGTGCATGTGATACGACGAAGTCACTACTGATCTCGCCGTTCAGCAGCTGTTTCATGCATGATCTATTGCTAATGCAAAACTTTTCAATAACCTGATCAACAGTAGTTATTTCCGAGGATATTCGATTCCGAAGTAGTAGTGGAAATCGATTTGCCCTGATCGCCTCGGCAATAATGATTCTGAGTGCCCTTTTAGCATAATATCTCTCCTCAGGTGTCTTTCTATTTTCCCTCTTCGATGTTCTGCCAGTAGCCCTAAAGATCTCTTTGATAGCTTCGGAGGTTAAAAGACTGTTAAATGGTGGTGCATAGAATCGAGAGTATATAACCGAATCATACATCAATAAAAGTTTCTCCTGCGAATCGTTCATAGTCTTCACATTTGAAGTGAAGAATCCATAGTGCTTTCCATAGTTCATCAGATCTAGATTGTATTTAGATCGTTTTATTATCTCAAGCTCGTAGTCAATCTGTAGTTCATCATCATCGGTCATTCTTATCCACCACTTTACGACTACAATGTATTACAGCATCAGATGTTTATAAAGAATAAGCCGCAAAAAGCAGGACTAGAGAAATATAAGAGTAATACCGCTCTTTCTCTAGCTAATCTAAAATTTAACGGTAAGGAATTAAATACTCTGTGGTATGAATCAAAATAATGGTCAGCATGCCAGGGTCGGGAGTGAAACTAAGTCGGGAGGAGCTCGTAAAGATTGCTAACGAGAGTCTGGCAATGATACTCTATGGGGTCAGGAGTGGAATACTTTCGCCCAGGGATGTTGGAGAGATCATACTAAGGTCTAACCCCCCTAACAGACTTGCGATCCTGCGCATGATCAGTGGCGTGGTGGAGCCAGAGCTATCTGAGGCAGAGTGGGATGAGGTGGCGGAGAGTATCGCATCATATATAAAGATGTATAGGAGGTGTAACGCATTGGTTGAGAACCTCAAGAGATCGAAGAGGCTTCCCGATAGGGTGCTCAAACACATAAACTGTGACTAAACATCCTAGGGACGTAGAGAGATATAACATGTATAGCTAGGGAGGTGTTGAATAGTGTTTTTTCAGCTCCTCCATAGCCTTTGGATACTCCTGATCTGCTTTTTCCAATAGGTTCTCGTATACCGCTCTGATATTGCTAGCTCCCCAAACCTTGATTGTATGAATCTTGCCAAGTCCTTATCCCCTATAGCCCTGACCAGGATCCTCCAGTTGATCTTTCTAAACACTTTTGGAAATAGTAGCCCGTGTCTCTTAGCATATCTTAAAACAGGATCCTTATTTCTCATAGTCCCCCTATACCTCTCTACCATTGGCACCAGCTCCTCCGGCATGTAGATCCACTCGCAGGGCTTTGAACCGCTCCTCAGCCCAAGGTAATATCTGCAGAAGCCCTTATCCTCGAAGCACACCAGCCTCTTTGAATCCCGATCAATCATTGGTATATAGACCACCTGATCCGGGTTCCACTCTCTAACGAGCTTGAGCACATGCTGAAGCCTAGCCCCAGAATATAGCATTAATAGGTATATTGTGTAGTATAGCTCGTGGTTCTTCCTCAGATATTCGAGGGTCTTCTTCACATCCTCAATGTTGATCTCATAAACCTTTGGCTCAACCTTATAGCTCCTGCTGGGGACATACTCCATGATCCAGCCATATGTCTCTCCAGAGATAACCCTTTTAAAGAACAAGTACTGGATATAGTGTCTGAAAACGTTTCTAAGCCACTTATTCCTATGCCTAGCCACCTCCTCCGCAAGCTCCCTCGAAAGCTCCCTACCCTCTAGATATTTCTTGAATAAACTCCTATAGTACTTCAGAGTCTCCTCCGTAGCTATCTTCCTTCTCTTCTTCCTCTCTCTGAGGAATTCTTCGAAGTCCTCGTCCCACCTCAGCTCTATCTTCTCTGGGACTATCCCCAAGATTTTCTTGAGCTCCTCCTTGTAGTGCTTAACCACGAATTCAAGGATCATCCTCCTCAGGATCTCATCCCTAGAAGCTATAGCCAATATCTCGGCTATGAACATGCGATCCAGGGAGCCGTCCTCGTATGTTGCTCCACATGCTCTGAGCATCTCCTCAACCCCGAGGATCTTCTTAGCCTCCTCGATGCCCAGGAGCTCTACAGCCTTTGAGATAACGTATTCAGGAGCCCTCTTATCCCCCCTGGAGATCTGGTAGACATATGATCTCGAGACTCCGAGGAGCTTGGATGCCCCTGCAAGCCCATACCTATCCACAACGCCTTGGACAAGTCTAGCCCTTGCATAGTCAGAGAGCTTTGATACATCTATTTCTATTATAACAGCCACCACAGATATATATGCGATGAGCTATATAGCTTATTACACATAATAAAATGAAATCCAATGTTCACAGACACATCTAAGAAACACATGCAATGTTCACAAAGATCCCCGAGGATCGGTGAACAGCCCGAGCAACGATCCAAGATCCCATGCATACAAACTAGATCCCGAGAATCGCCTATTTATAAATGAGGATCAACTACTGTGGCGCCGGGGGCGGGATTTGAACCCGCGCGGGGTTTCCCCCACCGGCTTAGCAGGCCGGCGCCCTACCAGGCTAGGCGACCCCGGCTACTTTATTATTTTTCTCAGTGGTTTTTAATTTTTAGCTATAAGTACATGTCTATATATCTTTGTCTGCCATTCTAGGTTTTATATTAGTTTATAGCAGTTAATATTGGAACATCTAACAATATGGTATTTTATAGGGTTTGCTGTCATGGCAGAGATAGATACCTGATATATGTGAGTTTCCCCTAGACCAATGACTGGGAGAAGCTTGAAGAGGGATGTGCAGAGCCGGATTCAGGCTGGACAGACGAAGGCTAGAGATGTAAAGGGCTCAACACGCTTAACGAACCTAAATCCCCTGCTATGAATTACAGCTGAAAGCATCCCCGAGTGGGAGGATGTCAGTATCGCACATAGTACTATACCTATAACGGCGGCAATAGAGCTACTTAAACCCTGGTTCTCAGCCTCATCAAAATTGATAAAGGAGGCTTCACATGTCTAGAACCTAGAGAAATTATATATAACACCAAGAGTGGGATTCGAAACGGATGAGATTATCCTTGTAATGCTTAATGCCGGCTTTCATCTGTTGGAAACGTATATGATGTTTTAGTTAGGCTATGTATATAGTGATGGTTGTTATCTAAATTATTTATTATTTCAGGCTTTAAATTGCTATTTATGTTTGCTTAGCAGAGATCTTCATCGTTGCCGACTAGATAGATAGCTATCTAGAAGCCTCTTTACATAGGTGTAGACCGTTCTTGCTCCCTCAACAGCTTTAAGTGCGTATGGCTCTGTGTATAGCTTTGTAGGCGGTAGGCCGAGCTCCTCGTCACCATACATCGATGGCTCTCTTTCACGCCTGAGCCAACGGGATATTGCTGCTAACCCTGGTATTTTCTCCCTAAACCAGTCTGGGAATCTCTCAGAGAACTCCATTAATATTGGGCCAACATCGTGCCATTTAGGAGGTTCGATCCCAATAAGTCTTAGCGAAGCTTTGAGAAGTAGTTCTACAGCTTCTTGGCATTGTCTAATAGAGTATGCATATGCTTTTTCCCTCAGCATCATCTCAGCTATTCTTATCCTCCTCTCAGCCTCCTCTACATATGCTCTAGCCATCTCCACGTTATTCAAACTCGATCACCTCTCCAAATCGATAGTCGCTCTTCAATATTGTGACCCATTTCCTACCTATTTTAACCCTTCTGGCACCATATTCCTCAAGCTTCTTCCTCAACTTCTCGAAGATATTTGATATGAAGTTAGTCTTATCATATAGAATCTTGGCATCGAATATGGCATCTAGATAGAGTGGGCGGATATTCCTCGCCTGATCAACGCTTAACACTATAGGCGATAAAACAGGGTTATATCCATACAAGTTAAAACATCTTAGAGTAGGTGCTAACAGCTCCTCAACCCTATCTAGCTCTAGATGCAGTGTATATCTATCTACAACGCTGCTTAGAACAACAATTACATCTATATCACTATCCTCCCTAAAATCCCCTCTAGCGTATGAGCCGTATAGAACAAGAGAGACAAGCCTATCACCGAAAACATATAGAAAAGACTCTATCAAAATCCTCTCAAAATTCTTGACCAATTCATCTATCGATGGACACTCCAACGCTCTAGCGACCATGATTTATCTATCTATAACTTTACTTATTCAAAACAAATTATAAAGAGCACCTGAAATAGATGCCACACATATTAGATCAGTTAGAGAGCTAGTCAAATCTCTTAAAAACCCCTTAAGCATCTTAAGAACCCCCTTCACAACTGGAAGCCCTACTCTTCTAGGGCGGGGTATGTTTTTATAGGGTTTTCATCGTGTTATTTAGTTGGGGTCAAGTCTCGGTGGGCAAATATGCTAGTAAGATGTCCGGCGGGGGAATCCCCGAGGCGTGCCTCCATAGACCCCGACCCATGGAAGCATTTAAAAAGTAGATAGAGAGGAGGAAGAGGAGCAATAAGAGAACAGTTAGGTTGAGGCTATTCCCAAACAGATATGAACAAGAAACGCTATTCGATATTGGCTTGGCATGTGCTAGGCTGTGGAACGAGCTCAACTATGAGAAGAGGCGGGCATTCTTCAATGGAGAGCTTACAATAATGAAGAGGGATGAGACTAACAAGAAATACTACCACAGATATAAGGGGGTTCTCGGTGTTAATGCTGGTCAGGTTGTTAATAAGAATGACTAGGCTTGGAACGTCTTCTTCAAGCAACTGGATCTAAGGAAACAGAGAAGATTGCCACCTCATATTAAGAAGTTATCTCCACCAGGCTATTGGAAGGATAGAGAGACTGGTGAGAAGAAGATACATATATTGATTAGAAACGATAGGTATCATGTTGAGCCTATCAGCGAGGACGAGGTATACATAGTACTCGAAGATTTCGATCTGAGGATAAGATATGCTGGCAGGATTAGGTGGGAAGGAAAACAGGGAAGGCTTGAGATCATATACGTTAATGGTAGATGGTTTGCCCTTGTACCAATAGAGGTTTGTGTAGATCCACCTAAATCGAATCCAAAGGGCTATGTAAAGCCCAACTACAAGGATAAAAAGGGTAGGATCGTTAATCCTAGATCTATCAAGCAGAGGGATCCCATAGGGGATAAGGAGGCATTCATAGACATGGGTCTTAACAACCTATTCGCCGCGGTGATCTCGGATGGTTCTGCTTTGCTCATTAAAGGCGGGTCTATTAAGTCTGAGTATTATTGGTGGAAGGGGGAGATAGCTACATATCAATCTATAAGGGATGTGCTGAGGAGGCTTAGGGTATCAACATGGATATACTATCACGAGAAATACCTAGATGCTATGTATAAGAAGAATGAGAGGCTCAGGCATCTCTACATAACAGCTATCAGATTCCTAGCAGATGAGCTACATAGAAGAGGTGTTAGAAAGCTATATATAGGCTACCCCATAATGCTCTCACAGAACAATGGAAACGAGTATAACACTAACATATGGTGGTTTAGAAAGATAGTTCTTTGGATTGTAGATGTGTTCAGAGAGTATGGCATAGAGGTTGAGATAGTCCCTGAGGATTACACTAGCAAAGAATGCTCAATATGTGGAATCAGACATAAGAACGGAAGGATATATAGAGGGCTGTATATATGTAGGAAGACTGGGAAGAAGATAAACGCAGATATAAATGCAGCACTAAACATAGCGAGAAGGCTGGGATACAGGATAAGAGTATCGAGGAAGATCGAGAGCTACTTGGTAACACATAGTGGTGTTAAACCATTAAACCCTCTCCAGAGGGCTAACACCCGAGACCCCAGCATAGAAACCCCGCCCTTCAGGGCGAGGAGGGTGTCATATCGCTTATGACTTCTCATTATCTATATTCTTCCACATACTCGTAATTTCGATCACATTAGTTTTTATCTACTAGGTGGTTTTTGAGATGCTTGGTCACAAAAGAGATCACAGATGCTATTTCCAACACTATATTGTTTAGTAGTAAATATTAAGTAGTCATGGTTAAGGTGTGGATGGGTATATATGGTGTTTAGTTTATAGGGATTGGGGAAGGCTATGATCTTGGTTCTTCATGCCCCAACAAGCCCCCATGTGGTTATCGAGTTTGTGAAGACCTCATCTATTCTCAGAGATCTGAGGGATATAGTTGTTGTTATAACGAGACCTGGCGGTCTCGCTGCTCAGAGCGGTGTTCCAGAGGCATGGAGACATGCCCATAAGAGTGGTCTCCCAATAGCTGTTCTTCCGGAGCTATCCGATGCTGTAGAGATCTATAGGCCCTCCGAGATATATATATTTTCTAGGAGCAGGGATTGGATAGACTTCAATGGGGTGGAGATCAGTAGAGATACCATGATAGTCTTTCCCTCCGGGGAGCAGCCAGTCGGCAAGGAGGGGGTTGAGAGGGCTAAATATGCGGGCTTCCCGGAGTTTTCAAGAGACCCTGGACCTATACAGAACCTAACCCTCGTGCTATATAGATATGCCAGGAAAGTTAAAGAAGGGAGTTTAGCTATTTCTAGCGAGTTAAAGTGAGGTTATAAGGCTGCATAGGATGATAGTCCTGAGAAAGGATCTAGGATATAGGGTCTATGTTTTGAGACTAGGCCACAGGATTGAGAGGGATAAAAGGGTATCAACACATGTAGGCCTCGTTGCAAGGGCGTTCGGAGCATCTGGAATAATATATGCCGGGGATAGGGATGACGAGATGATGAGCTCGGTAATAGATGTCGTCGATAGATGGGGAGGAGATGGGTTTGAGGTGAGCTATACACAGAGCTGGAGGAAAATCATTGAGGATTGGAGAGTGGGAGGTGGGTGTGTGGTTCATCTAACAATGTATGGCATACCAGTGGATGACGTGATCGAGCTGATAAGGAGATGCAGGGACATACTAGTGATCGTTGGCTCTGAGAAGGTCCCGAGAGAGGTATACCAGCTATCCGACTATAACGTGTCTATAGGCTCTCAACCCCACTCAGAGGTTGCAGCCCTAGCAATATTCCTCGACAGGCTCTTCCAAGGAAGAGAGCTTAAGATCATATATACAGATGCAAAAATAGCGATAATCCCATCACCCAGAGGCAAGGTGGTCCTCAACATAGACGCCGTCAGAGAAGAGAAGACTCATCACAGCTCATGAGACCGTCGTTTCATCACTCCAATACTTAACTATACTATCGAGGTAAAAAGCGGGGCGTTTGAGGCTGTTTCGGTCTTCATAATCATTTGTAGCACTCATATTCATTGGTTTCTGAGATGTTAGCCCTTTGGCGGGCTATATCCTTTTTCATGGTAGTAGAAGTCTTTTTATATTTTTTCATTATTAATTAATTTTGTGGAGAGGTTTAGGGGCGAACAAGGTCTAGGGATAATGGCTAGGGGAAAGAGAAAGAGGGGTAAGAAGTGGATGTGGGTTGTCAAGCCAGGAGACAGGATCTTTGTTAGTAGAACCGCTGCTATACCCTCAAAGAAGCTATCTAAAAGAGATTTCAGAGCATTGGAAGAGATCCTTAACATATATAGCAGGATGCTTGGAGATGTTCTTCCCCACGCATCTAGGAATATTATTGAGAATTACTATAGGCTCAAGAATGAGAAGTATCGAGAGCTAAGGAGTATGTATCCCAATATTCCATCCCACTATATACATGGGGTTTGTCAAGATGCTGTTGAAAGGGTATCCTCTCTCAGGAGGAACAGGGCTAGACAATACTCTAGAGAGATCTTCGACGAGCTTGTTAAGCATCTAGATCTGGGGAAAAGGGATCTTAGGGGTAGGAGGCTTGCGAGATATCTCTGGAGGAGATCTTGGGAGATAGCTAGGCATCAGGTTGATCTTGAGATGAAAGAAGGAATACTAGTGCCTAGGATCAATAGTGCTAGCCTATGGCTAGTTGATGATCATGTTTGGAAACCAATAGATGCTACCAAGATCAATATAAATGGTGTTGAGAATATTCTCTTCACAAGCGTTGCTATCAACACCCATAGGGGTTGGGTGTATCTCGATCTA
>Ga0079996_114602_pt1 | contig 17505 bp, 9 predicted proteins | sample PerSpoAPS_AMetaG_FD_69199 | JGI IMG/M metagenome (GOLD analysis project Ga0079996, IMG submission 69199) | Thermal spring microbial communities from Yellowstone National Park, Wyoming, USA - Perpetual Spouter A (PS_A) MetaG (SPADES assembly)... | ecosystem: Environmental > Aquatic > Thermal... | reverse complement strand
CAATTAAACTTTTAATTGATGGCTCATTTTCACAGTCATTTGACTTAAAACGCCCATTTTACCAGATACTTGGAATGCTCCAATTCAAACTTAACAAGTGACTTGACCTATATCAAGCCAAACCACAAAAAAGATACATAAACCATCACACCCACCGTTACAATGTTAATTTCTACTGCGAACCGAGGGAAATTTGACTTGATGATCCTATCATAACATTCCCACAAAAGACCTGATTTTTACCTTATTTTTGATTGACTTGTAAAAAACAATAAACTAAATTTTTTTAAAGAAAATAGTAAATGAGGAATGCCGGGAAATCTTGAGCACTTAGTTGCAAGAATTAAAGAAGACGACGAAGAAGCATTTAAAGAATTCTTCTTTACATTTTATAACGATGTCTACAAATTCTTGTATTTTCTAAGTGGTGACGGGTCAATAGCCGAAGATCTATGCCAGGAAGCATTTATAAAATTTTGGTTGGCGAGAAAAAGAATAAACCCCGACATTTCCCCTAAAAACTACCTTTTTAAGATAGCACGAAATTTATACCTAAATTATAAAAGGGACACAAAACAAACTGTAGAAGTAGATGAACTTTCAATCGCTGGGAGAAACACAACCAGCGATGAATACGAAACCAACGAAATTATTCTAAACTTGCTAAATGAACTTCCTCCAAGATGTCGTGAGATATTCGTCCTTTCAAGATATAACGATCTTTCATACAAAGAAATAGCCGAACTTTTAAACATATCCATACAAACCGTGAAAAACCAAATTAATAAAGCCCTCGCAATTTTAAGAGTGAAGATAAAAGATTATTTGTGAAATAGTACAAACGGTTCCTTTTTGTGTATTATTAAGTGAAAGCAAAAAATGAAAAATTGATATGAAAAATAAACCCAAATATGAGCTTTTTGTCAGATTCTTAAAAGGTGAACTGGATGAAAAAAGCGCAAAACATCTTCAAAATTGGCTCGCTAAATCTCCGAAAAACAAAAGATATTTTGAAGAGTTTAAGAAAACTTGGGATTTCATGGGAAATGCCCACATTGATAAACCATACTCGGAAATAGAAAAACAATGGCTTGACCTTCAAAGTAAGATCTTCGTAAGACATATAGAAATCCTCAAAATTATCAAAAATCTCCTAAACCGCCGTATTAAAATACTACTTTTAATCCCATTGATCGTCCTTATCCCTGTATTTATTTACCTTTTAAAAGAGGGAAAAACTGAAAAATTAATCCTCGCAAACACAACCGGGAAATTTGAAACTAAAACGATAATCCTACCCGATGATACATACATCACTCTAAACTCATCAAGTAAAATTTACATATCAATCGCACAAAATCGCGAAGTAAAGTTAGAAGGCGAAGCTTATTTTGTCGTTAATCCATCCACTAAAATCACCTTTAAAGTTAAAGTTGACCCCGGAATAATAACCGTCCATGGCACGGAATTTAATGTCAAAAGCAGAAGCGGTAAATTAACTATATATGTCAAAAACGGGATGGTTTCATTTGAATCAAAAAATGGCTCAAGAATTTATTTAAACAGCAAAGATCTTTTAAACTATAACCCTTATGAAGGGATATTTAAAGTTGAAAAAACCGAAAGAGATATTTACACTCAATGGATTGTGGGTAACCTCGTCTTTGAGAACCAATCTCTTTTTGATGTGTTAAATGAACTGAAAAACTATTACGAATTTGACTTTGTTTTTACAAATCGTAACGCTATGGGTAAAAGGATAACCGGCGTTTTTCATAAGGGCTTAACACTGGAAAAAATAATTGAGACGATTTCATTTATAACCGGATTGAAAATTGAAACAATTGAAACAAAACGGGGCAAAATTATAAAAGTAAGCTGAAATGAAGATAATCGCCTTAATTTTGTTTCTGTTAATTCAGATTAACACGAAAACACCAGACACATCACTTAACAAAGATATTCAAATTGACTTTAAAAATGTAAGCTTGAAAACTGCGCTTGAAAAATTAACTGAATTGTCAGGCATATATTTCATATATGAAGAAGATGTCGTTGCAAATACAACAGTTAACCTTGAAGGCAAAATGAAGGTTAGGGATGCGATAAAATCGTTGCTTACTTCCGCTGGTTTAAACTATGCCTTCATTGACTCAGTAACCGTCGCTATTACCAGAAAGAACAAGGTAAAAATTGAAAATAAAGAGGGAGGAATAAAAGGTAAAGTTAAAAGTGAAAACGGGGACCCCCTCCCAGCAGCAAATGTATACATCAAAGAACTGGGAAAAGGATGTATCACTGATAAGGATGGAAATTTCAGCATTCACCTTAAACCAGGATTTTATACATTGGAGATATCCTATGTGGGTTATAAAAAGAAAACTATAACTGTTGAAGTCAAGGAAAATGAAATAACATTAGTTGACTGCGTGATGGAAACCCAAGTTTTTTACATAGGGGCGATTGAAGTAGTATCCTCAGGAAGTGAAGAACTTATTCCATCCGAAGCAACTACAAAAACAATAATCACCAGCGCTGAGGTAGAACACTTCCAAGCCACAAGTTTGAACGATGTTTTGAACCTCGTCCCTGGCATACAAAAAACAGATAACCCGGGGATAGGTAAAACCGCTCAAATCGCAATCCGTGGTTTTGAAAACAATCAAATGTCCGCCTTTGGCACACTTGTAATAATTGATGGTGCCCCTCTCAGCAACAACGCAAACCTACAATTCCAAAAATGGACATCCGCAATCACAGGACCCTCAAACCTCGGGGGAAGCGTTGATATAAGAACTATCCCGGCTGACAACATTGAATCAATTGAAGTGATACGCGGAATCCCATCTGTAAAATATGGAGATATGACTTCAGGTGTTATAATAGTAAACACAAAAACCGGAAAACAACCCCATAGAGTAAAAATCAAAACTAATCCTGATACAAAAGAGGCAAACTTAGGCGGTAGCTTCAAAATTGGCAACTCCATCCTGAGCTACAATTTAAACTTAGCTCAAAGTGAAAGAAATATACGATTGAAAGGCGATGAATTTAGCCGACTGACAGGACAAATCACCCTAAGCCGTAACTTGATGAACGACCGCCTAAACTTTAACACAAAACTACTCGGACAAAAAATCTTTGATGAAGAACAACCCAAAGGTGATGTTTATAAAACAAGAAACTACAATAGAGGATACCTTCTCCAATGGACAATTTGGGGAAAATATAACCCCGAACAACCAATAGGATTCTTTGAATACAATATCTATGTTACAAGGAGAAGGGAGAACAGTATGAAATCTCGCCTTGTTCAATCAGATGTAAGAATCCTTCCAACAGGAGATACAGTTTCCTCCTACATTGGTAAAGTTGAAACTCGCGGAGTTGAATGGACAACGGGTGCAAGATTTGAATATAACCGCATATTTTCCGGGTTAGGTCTATTCCATAAACTACTGATCGGCTTAGATCTTCAATATAACGCAAATACCGGCGAAGGCATCATCATTGATACACTATTTAACTACTATGGTCCAGAGTCAGGAAAACTACCATACCGCTTCGACGATATCCCAGGTCAATTTCTACCAAGCTTATACCTTGAAGATAAAATTACCGGCAAACTCTTCGGAATTAACTTCTCCCTTACCGCTGGGTTTAGATATGAAATGTATAGACCATATAAAATTAACCTAAAGGGTTTGATAAGCAAGGGAAATTTCATAGAATCATATAACGGAACATATTTCAACCCACGCGGAAATATCATCCTTTTCCTACCTAAAGAAAACCAAATAAGAATAAGCGCAGGCGTATCTTCTAAATCACCACCAATGAGCTCAATCTATCCAGAGCCAACAGTTATAAAGTGGCGAAATCCCAACGATAGTTCAATCGTATACATCAGACCTAATACAAGAAATCCATACTTGAAAGGATATATAGAAAAACAATTTGAAATTGGCTACGATAAACGCTTCGGGAAAATTCTCGGACTATCAATATCAGCATATTATAAATATAGAAACGATGAAATATCGTCACAAACTATTCCGATCTTCTTTTACGACTCTCTTAAAAACAAAGTATACTATATAGACAAATACGGCGTATCCCAAAACCTAGGCTGGTCAATTGGAAAAGGCATTGAATTTACTTTAAGGACATCAAAAATAGAAAAACTTAATATGGAAATTCAAATTTCAGGAGCTTATACATATTTAAAAAATTCATCAAGAGGCTTTTACTATGACTCTAACCCTGACATTACACTCGGCAGATACCCAAACTATAAAGTTCCAAATGTCCCAATAGATACCCTCATCGGCTTCATTTACGATAAAAGCATCTCCTGGAGTGATGTTTTAATCGTTAATTACTTCTTGAAATGGACCGTGAAAAAATTAGGACTTTGGGTGACATTTAGAGCGGAAAATGTTCTTGTGGAAAGAACCAGAACTTATAATTTAGAACCAATTGATTTCAGCTTGCCGACCGTTACAGAGGATACAAAACGCGCAAGAGAATTTGACGAGAGCATTAAAACCAAACCGTCAAAATGGTTGCTCAGTTTCAACATTACTCAATCAATCTTTAAAGGCGCTGAGATCTCTTTTTATGTTAACAACTTCCTTGACGACCCAGCTGTATATAGATATTACACTAACTATAAAGGTGAAATTGCCGAGAGCACAAGAAACCCATCGTTGTTTTATGGAATAGAAATAAGCATCGTTCTTGATGATTTGGCTAAATCAATATTAAAAAATGACTTTAAATAGAATGAGAGGGTTATTTTATAAATTAGTCGTGTTTTCCATTTCTTTAGCGCTTTTTCATAGCTGTGAAAAAATTGAAATGCCAACTAAATACGATGGCTCTGGCTACCTTAAACTGATCTGCCTTTGGGATTCACTGGGTCAACTTACCCCTATAAGAAATGGCAAAGTTATAATTACAAGCGAATACGGAATTAAAATCGTTTATCTCAATGAAGACGGGTGTGTTGAGATTCCAAACCTGCCAGAATCAATCTACAACGCCTCCGTCCACGGAATACATCCCACCGATAAAAGCATCTCACTTATAGGCGTAAAAAAAGACATTGAAGTTAAATCAATGGGAAAAACCATTGATACCATTATTGCCTCACCCACAAGCGGCTTTGGCATAGTGATAAATGAAATATATTCATCAGGTCCAGTAAACGATATATTCTACATCTTCGACCAATTTATAGAACTTTATAATCCAACAGATAGCATTAAATACCTTGATGGAATTATCGTTATGAGAGTATCCGGTAATAATGAAGGACTTGGACCAGGCGCCGATGAAGGTAACGACGGAGACATAGATGGGATCACCTATATCTTTAAATTTCCCGGAAACCCAGGTGAAAAAAATTATCCGATTTACCCAAAACAATTTGTCGTTATCGCCTCCAAAGCCATTGACCATAGAAAATTCGTCTCAACAAGCATTGACTTGTCAAATGCTGACTGGGAGTTCTATAATCAATACTCCCCAAACGATGTTGATAACCCAAATGTCCCTAACCTTATTAACCTAAGACCCGACAGAACTTCTGATTTCCTTCTTGCTTTGACAAGCGATATCGTTGTGATTGCAACTGGCGAAGATATCAAATGGGAAGACGGAATAGATATAAACACCATAATTGACGGAGTTGAATATCAATCAAGCCCGCATCCTATAAATAAGAAAACGCTTGATCCAAGAGTTGATAGGGGATATGTCCTAAGCCCCCCAAGATATAGTGGAAAATCCATGCAAAGGAAATCCCCAGGATTTGATACAAATGATTCTTCTATTGACTTTGAAATAATTGATAAACCAACGCCAGGCAGACAATGATAAAAACATTCATATTGATACTTTTGTCGCTTTTCGCCGAATTTATCTACGCTCAATACTACCGCCTAACCGCTATTGGAGGAATGTATATCGCCGTTGAAGATGTTGACAACGAATTAAATCTATACGACTTCGGTGAAAACCCCGCCTGGATAATTTACGATGAGAATAAAAACAAAATCTGGATGCACAGCGATTTCAGTAAATCAAAGGGAGAATATAAACGCATATATGACCCCTATCAATTGAATTTATACGGAATCAGTTTCTTCCGTGTACAAACGCTTGATAAAAGTGGTACCTTTAAAGGTTGGGCATCGTATACAAATGAAATAAGAGAAAAATTATACGGCTCACTTCTGTTATTTCCATATGACGGCAAATCTTTTTTTGTAACCGACACAACTACGGGAAACTTTCGCTATCAAATTATAACATTCGGTTTTGACTACGGCTCTAAAGTTTTTAAGTATGCCTGCGCCGGAGTAAATGTTAACTATAAAATCATTGACGGCTTAAAAGATATATACACAAATGCAAGGGATATTTACCGCCAAATAAACATTTCACCTAGTTTAGCAATTCCAATTACACAAAATTTAAACATCGGTTTTAAACTTACGATTTCAAATTGGCAGGAAAAAATTGAGGCCAAAAGTGAAAACCTCTATGACGCTGAATTATACCTGTATAGAGGAAATTTATACGCCATAAAAAGAACAAGCAATATTGTGAATCTCAAACTAAAAGAGAAAAATAATGAAATCGGTATTCAAACAACCTACTCACCCCAAAATAACCTAAACCTCGGAATAAAATTTAACATTAAACGAAGCGGTCAATATATTCTGATCCCATACGGGCTACTTGAAGAATATGAATTTGGCTACGCAAATTTCAATGCATCAAACATTAATCTACTCTCCCGATTGAAACTTAACAAAAAATCAACCATCGGCTTAGCTTTCAAATACGAGTATCTTGATATATGGAGCAAACACTCTCCAAGAAACTTGCTTCTTTGGAGGGAAAAAATCAAAAATTTTGAATCTGGATTAGGAATATGGTCAAATCTTTCAGAACTTTTTTCCGTCGGGATTGAAATATTGTACAAAAACTCTACCGCTGACTCAATGAAATACATAGATAACATATTTAAATTTATTAAAAGCGATAACTACATCATCAAACTTGGAGGAGAATTTAAAAGCAAAAAAATAACTCTAAGATCTGGCTTTAATTATTTATTCTCAACAAAGGATATAACTTTCGGTGGAGATAATGTCGCTTATTCTTCGCTTAGTTTCGGCATAACCTATGATCCATTTGCTGACTTGATTCTCGTTCTGGGTAAAATAAATGCAAAAATAGAGCAAAAAAATAATTCCGTTAAAAGAAATATCTTCAAACTAATTCTTATACTAAAATTCTAAAAAAAACAAAAAAGGAGGAAGCCATGCATGCAAAACTGTTCATTCTCGCTTTAATTGTTATCGTTGCTCTCGCAAACTCCCAAGGTTGGCGTGAAGCCCTATCGCCAACTTATCCACCAGGAACCGTCTTTTATAAGACATTTATGGTCAACAAAAATATCGCCTTTGTAGTAGGAAACAACGGCATTATATTGAAATCAACAGATAGCGGGCTCAACTGGACACGACTTAATAGCGGTGTCACAAGAACCCTCTACAGTATCTACTTCTTAAATGAACAAATCGGATTTGTAGGTGGCTCATCAAGAACCTTGCTTAAAACAAAAAACGGCGGTACCACATGGGATTCAATTAATGTTACAAAAATTCCGAACTCAACTGCAACTATATATGCTCTGTACTTCGCTGATACAACCACCGGATGGATGATGGCTTCAACTTCATCTCAGGGCTGGATACTCAGAACAACAGACGGGGGCAATACTTGGACAATTGACACGACAATATCAAAACAGCTTTATAACATGTACTTCTATGCTCCAGGCAAAGGTATCGTAGTAGGAAAAGATGCAAGTACGATTTGGTATACAAAAGATGGTATAACCTGGAAAAACGCTCCAGCACCGGACTTAAGCCAATTTCCATATACAAGATCCGACATCAGAAGCGTTTTCATGGTAAGTGAAAGCGTGGCAGTTGCAGTTGGTTGGGGAACATTCGCCGCTGGCCTTCAACCCAGTATAATAATACGAAGCACCGACGGAGGCGCATCTTGGACTCAAATTGTACCCCCAGAGGATAAAAGAACATATGACAATCTTTACGCTGTTTGGTTTAAGGACTCTAAAAACGGCATAGCTATAGGTGGTGGACTAAAAGGCGCTGTTACATTGGTGACAAACGATGGCGGACTGACCTGGAACCCGATACGCGCCCCTATAGGAGCAACTCTTTACGACGCCTCTGGTATTGGCGATACAATAATTGTAGCCTGTTCGGACGGGCTTATAATAAGAACACCTGACTTCGGAAGAAGCGCTACACAAACTAAAGTACCTGGAGCAACTATATATTCAATGCAAGTGATAGGGAACAAAATCTACGGAGCTGGATATGATGGAATTTTAGTAACATCAAGAAACTTAGGTAAAACATGGGAAGCTGGATTTATCTGCCCGACCGACGGCTACAGCACCCCAAATGCTAACAATATCTACTTCATAAACGACTTGGTGGGATTTTCTGCCCATAGTTATAGATTGCTCGCAAAAACCACCGACGGCGGTAATACTTGGACCTCTCTAATTAAAGATACGCTTTCATCAACAAGTCATTTTTATGATGTCTTCTTCTTTGATGAAAATACCGGCTTCGCAGTTGGACAACTTCAAACTAATTTGGATGTCATCTACAAAACCACAGACGGCGGACGAACATGGACAACGACATCAGGTATCGTGAACAAAGCCCTTAGAGCGATAAGCTTTGGATCAAGGAACAAAGGTGCTATCGTTGGAGCCGGGTTAAAAGGATTATATACCACAGACGGAGGCACAACCTGGCAATCCTCAACATTTGTCGGCGTACCAAGCTCTCTCTCAAGCGTTGATCTAAGAGACCTCGCTTTTATAAACGAAACAACAGCTGTCGCCGTCGGATATAAAATTATCCTAAAAACAACAGATGCCGGAAAAACCTGGAACTATATTGATTCAACCACCAACTGGCTATACTCCGTGAGCTTTAACAAAAACGGCATCGGCTATGCCTCAGGCACTGGATTTATCCTGAAATCCACAGACGGAGGACAAACTTGGACCAACCTCTACGATCCAAATGTAATACAATCTTCTACCCTATACGCAGTCGCCATTGATACATTAAATTACGCCTGGACTGGTGGCGCTTATTCATTCGTCTATACAAATTCACCAGTGACATTCGTTAAATTAAATGATGAGTTACCACAAAACTTCACACTATCACAAAACTATCCAAACCCATTCAACCCATCTACAACGGTTGAATTTTCAGTCCCCTATACAAGCAGGGTCTCAATAAAAATCTACAACGCCCTAGGTCAAGAAATTAAAACATTAATTAACGGTGAATTACAACCGGGGAAATACAAAGTTGAATTTAATGCCTTTGATCTGCCAAGCGGTGTCTATTTCTGTGTCATGAAAGCAGACGGATTCAACGATATGAAAAAGATGTTGTTGATAAAATAAAGTTATCTCTTACAGGGGCGATTCACTTCGCCCCTGTCTTTAAACTTTTAAAACAAAAATAACTTAACAATGAAAAAAATTATCAAAATATTCCTCATCCTCACATTCATTATAATCTCAAAATCCATAGTAATAAGTGACAACTTACCCCAAAACGCTGAAAATAAAAAATACGAAGAAGGCAAGGTCTATCGCCATACACTCTCCAACGGAATGACCGTTCTAACAATGGAAAGACATAATGTGCCATACATCTATCACCAACTTACATATAAAGTCGGATCAGTGAATGAACCGCCCGGATTGACCGGAATAAGCCATGTAGTAGAACACATGATGTTCAAAGGAACAAAAAAATATAGTAAAGGAGAAATATCAAAAATAATCTCCCAAAATTCCGGGGTGTTCAACGCTTTCACTACCGCCGATATGACCTCATACTATATCTACCTTCCGAAAGATAAAATTGAAATCGCTTTTGATATTGAATCGGATAGAATGCAAAACTCAACATTTGACTCAACTGAATTTACACGGGAAATTGAAGTTATCCTTCAAGAAAGAAGAACAAGAACAGAAAGTAACCCAAACGGCATCTTCTACGAAAACTTAAACGCCCTTGTATTTACTCTACACCCCTATAGAAATCCAACTATCGGCTGGCTAAATGACCTAAAAAAGATGACCTATAAAGATGCATTCAATTTCTATAAGACCTATTACACGCCAAACAATTCAATCCTAGTTCTTGTCGGCGACTTTGAAACGGATGAAATCATAAAACTAGCGGAAAAATATTACGGGAAAATCCCACAAGGCCCACAACTACCAGAACCTGAATTTTATGAACCCGAACAAAAAGTAAAAAAATCATTTACCCTTGTCCATTCAGATATCCAATCCCCAACTTTATCTATTGTCTTCAAAACTCCATCCTTCAGGGACGATGATGGACCCGCCCTTTACCTATTGGGGAAGATACTTTGTGAAAAAAGCAGAGGGTCACGGCTTTATAAACGACTCGTTGAAGATGAAAAACTTGCTTTATCAGTTGGAGGCGGATTGTCAATGATGAAATATGCTGGGCTATTCTATATAAATGTCGTTCTAAATCCCGACAGCTCTACCGATAGGGTAGAGCAAATAATTTGGGATGAGATAGAGAAACTAAAAAAAGAAGGTCCCAGCGAAAAAGAACTTCAAAAAGTGAAAAATAGATTCAAATTCACCCAAACCACGGAATACATCAAAAACGCCGATATCGGAATGCGTATAAGCACCTGGGAATGCTACTATGGCTGGGATTACTATGATGTTTTCTATAACAAAGTGCTCAATGTTTCTGCTGATGACATCAAAAAAGTAGCTAATAACTTCCTTATACCCGAAACCTCAACTTTATCCTGGAGAATTCCAAAGGAGAAAAAAAATGTCACTATAAGCGAGGATGAAGAAGAAAGCGAAGAAAAAACAGAACCGGTCAAATTATTTGAAAACGACGATTTTAGTAGATTCTATCTCAAGGAGAACGAACTGATAGAACCCTATAAAGAACTTTTAAATATCCCACGACCAAAACCAATAACCCCTCTCATCAAAAAACATAAATTAGAAAATGGTATAACATTATATACCATTGAAAATAAACTCGTTCCCACAATTCTTGTCTATGGGATAATTAACACTGGAATCATAACTGAGGAAATTTATGAAGGGAAAAACGGGCTCTCAAATGTCCTAGCAGATGTGCTAAATAGAGGACCTGCGAACCTAACTTATGACGAATATGTAGACAAACTTTCATTCTACCCAATTTCAATATCAATAAGAGGTAATTACAGGGGATTCACTTTTGAGGGATATTCCCTGACCGAAAATTCTAATGAAATGTTAAAAACTTTGGTAGATATACTTACCAATCCCCGCTTAGATACCACCGAGATAAAACTTATAAGGGATAAACATCGCGCCCTTGCAAGCCGTAGATTCAAAAGTACTAAAGTTATCGCCTTCTACTACATGTTTGATAACATCTTCAAAAACCACGAATACTCCAAAAACAAAATCACAACTGAAAGCATCAATAAAATCACCACCGATGATGTCATCAAAGCATACAAGAAATACATAAACCCACAACAAACTACGATTATCGTCGTTGGCTCTTTGAAACATGACGAGCTTTTTAATCTCGTTAAGTATTATTTCAGCTCCTGGAAATCCAAGGAAAAATTATCTACTTCAAAAGGCGTTTCAAAGGTACAGCCATTAAACGATAGAGAAATAAAAGCATTCCCAGATAGCGAGTATACCGAATGCACAATAAATATAGGTTTTTCACCCTACAATGATATAAAATTTGAAGAAATAGAAACAGCAAACATTCTCAATTACATCTTAGCCCAAAGCGCACTGACCTCAAGAATAGGGGTTGAACTCAGAGATAAACAGGGCTTGATATATGGAATTAGAAGCCAACTTTGGTACACAAGAGACCGCATAGGATACTGGAAATTCAACATTAAGACAGCCCCTCAAAATGTCACAAAGGTTATTGAAGGAATTTTCAAAGAAATACAGAAATTAATTTCCGAAGGTATAACCGACGAGGAATTTACCAACGCTAAGCAAAGAATGCTTGGTCTTTTGCCACTCTATACCGAAACTCCATATGATGTAGCTTCAATCGTTGCAGAATCAATAATTTATAAATTGCCACTTGATAACTTTGATACAAAATACGACAGAATAAAATCAATATCTAAAGATGATATAATTAAAGTCGCTGAGAAATATCTAACATTGGATAAATACATAATCGTCGTTGATGGACCAATAACTGACGAAGACATAAATAAATTAAAACAAAATGGGATAAAAAAATGAAATCACTGACCAAATACCTTGCATTTATCATAATATCAACCTCATTGCTAGCTCAAACGGATGAAACTAAACCGGAAGTAAAAGAATTAACACAATATCATGAGGTTATTTATAAACTTTGGCATATCGCATATCCAAATAAAGATATTAACTTGATAATAAAACTTTACGATGATTTAAAAGATGGCGCAGACAAAGTGGCAAATGCTAAACTTCCAGGTATCTTAAGGGATAAAGAGAAAATTTGGAAAGAAAATGCCGAAAAACTTCTATTATCTATTAATAACCTAAAAAACGCCATTGATAAAAAAGATACCACTGAAATATTAAAATCGGCGGAAACTATCCACGCGATGTATGAAACGCTCGTTAAAGTGATAAAACCACCTATAAAAGAAGTAGATGATTTCCACCAAACGCTATATGTCCTTTATCATTACTATGTCCCAGAAAACAATATTGAAAAAATGAAAACGCTAATACCTGAATTGCTTCAAAAAGTGAAGAATCTCAAAAATGCGTCGCTTCCCGATAAGTTGAAACAAAAAGAAGAAAAATTTAAAACGATTGTGTTAGAACTCGACAAAGAAGTATTAAACTTTATATCAGCAGTTGAAAATAACAAAGACAAAACCTCCATAAAAAACGCCATGGAAAAAGTCCACCAAAAATACCAGGCACTTGAAAAATTATTTGAATGAGCCAGCGAAATTTTTCACAATTAAAGCCAGCTCCTCAGATGGAGCTGGCATTTTTATTTTAAAAACCACTCCCCCACCTCTTCCTTGACTAATACAGAAGGTTTCTTATGTAAACTTAAATCCCTGCCCTTGCACTTTCATACAAAAACCTTTATCTTTTCCACAAAAACAAACCCTGTGACCACCTATAATTCCATTCGATTCAAATTTAGAAAAAATTTTCACCGACATACTTAAAGATGAACCTTATGAATACATTGAACCAGCTAAAAATATCATCTACAAAATTTTCTCTCTAAAATCATATCCCTGTGAAGAAGAAATTGACGCCATAAAATCTGACATAAACAACTTGCACCCCAAAGCTCTGTTCAACCTTTTTAAGACCCTTGAGTTCGTTTACAATATCCAAATATCAATCCCCTGAAACTATCTTGAAAAACTTCGTCGGCATATTTTGGGATAATCTTGATGAAATATCAAAACAAAATATCAATTCAACCTCGCCTAGTTTGATGTCCTGTTTTTCCTCCTAACCTTTTCTTTAAGTTGCTCCACATACCTTTTCAAATCTTCCACCTCATTTGCATGCTCAGGCGAAGCATATTTTATATACTTTATACAATTCTCAAACGCCTCTATCGCCTTTTCATACTCACCAATTTTAACCAACGCAACCCCTTTATTATGCCACGCCTCTGCATATTTCGGATTTATTTCAATCGCCTTATCATAACATTCAACCGCCTGCCTATGCTTACCTAACTCAGCCAATATACAACCTTTATTATACCACGCATCCGCATTCATCGGATTGGCATCAATCGCCGCTTCTATACACCCTTTCGCCTCCTTAACCCTCCCGAGTTTCTTCAATGCAGCACCTTTAGAATTCCACGCATCGGAATTCATCGGATTTATATATAGCGCCTCATCATAACACTCTATCGCCTCTTTATACCTGCCAAGATTAAACAAACACATCCCCCTAAAATACCAAGAATCGTCTGAATTAGGGTCAACCTCAATAGATTTCTTAATACATTCCTCTGCTTCCTCATACCTGCATAGCCCATACAAAGCTCGCCCTTTACCATCCCAATATCTAAACCAATAAATAGAATCACCATCAGAACCTAAATTATCCGCCTTTTCAAAACACTTCAACGCCTCCTCATACCTACCAAAAATTATTAACACATTACCTTTTAAAACCCACAATTCCGCACTACCTGGCAACACCTCCGTCGCCCTTTCAATACACTCCAACGCCTCTTGATACCTCCCAAGAAGAACTAAGGCACTCACTTTGCGATCCCAAGCATCCCACAACTTCTCGTTCAACTTAGTCGCCTTATCATAACACTCCAGTGCTTCTGTCAACCTATTAAGCTTCTGCAAAGCAACGCCTTTGTTAACCAGTGTAATCGCATCGTTCGGGTTTATCTCAAGCGCTTTGTCAAAGCATGCTAACGCCTCATGCAACCTACCCATCTTTCCTAAAGCCAAACCTTTAGACCTCCAACCCACCGCATAGTTCCCACGCTTCTCAACTAATTTATCAAAATACTTCAATGCCTCATTATATCTCCCTAAATCATATAAACACCCTCCCATATAATATAGCACAATCCAAGAATCACCCTTTATTCTTAACGCCCTATCATAACACTCAAGTGCCTCATTTAACCTCTTAAGTTTATGCAACACATACCCCTTTTCAAACCACGCATCACCATCATTGGGATCAAACTGAAGCGCCTTTTCAAAACACTCCAACGCCTCTTCATACCGACCAAGCTCCTCCAATGCTCTCCCCTTGCCATACCATGCCAACGAAAAATCAGGAGATCTCCTGATCGCCTTATCATAATACTTGATCGCCTTTTGATATTCCCCACGCTCATATAACTCGTCACCTTTCTCCACCAATTTTATCCCAGACCTCCAGAAAAAAAGCATGGCTTTTACCCCCTTTTTATTTTTTATTTTCCAATTTTATCCTGTATCCCGCTAAAAGCTTCTCCTTTTCCCTATAATTTCTATCCAACCCCTCAACCAACCTCCAAAACCTCTTCCCATGGTTCCCCTCAATCAAATGACACATCTCATGCAACACAACATACCTAATCAAATCATCAGGCAAAAAATTTAAATCCCTGTTGAAAATTAAACGCCTCCGTCGCAGATCACAACTCCCCCACCTCACCTTCATCCTCCTGAAAGATACCTCATTCGGCTTAACTCCCAAAACCTCACTAAACTCCTTAACATATCCATCAACTAAACCACTTAAATCATCCCTGTTATACAAAATCAAACCATCTGCAATCTCCTCCAACTCCCTCAAGGACTTCACCTTCCTCTCTATCCAATCCTTCCGCTCCTCAATAATTCTCTCAACATCAAAACCACCGCCCTTCGGAAGCACCACCTTTATTACATCACGACTTACCTCTATCCTCGGATATTTTACATCCCTGTAAAACAAGACATACCTACATTCAAGCATAATCTAAAATCAACTCAAAAATTTGTTTATGTAACTTGTCATATTGCTCATATGAAATTTTATACTTCGGCTTTATCTCAGCAAGGAACTCCCTTACTTTCCTTTCAACAAGCTTTTTTATCGCCGGATTCTGATTCCACCCACTATATAAATCCCCCTTAACCACAGCATAAACCTCCTTCGCTAACCTCTCCGCCTCACCCGATACAAAATTTAAACTGTCTTCAAAAATCAACTTTATCCCAAACTCCACATCATCCAGCTTTTTCTGCTCCCTCTCAACCTCCTTCTCGTTGATGTAATCCAAAACCCGATCTATCTCGCCACTTAACTCCATTATATCAACACCACCTTGCCACCTCTCAACCAACTCCCTGACCCTCTGCGCTATGCTCTTGTATATCGGATTCCTCCCTTTCAATATGCAAATATGCTTCAACGCCGTCAAAACCCCAACATACCTCTGCGCCTCAGTCAAACCCGCCGAACCCTTCAACTTCTTTATATACTCCAAATCAATCAACCTTGGCTCCAACTTCAACAACCCCGTCGGCTCTATCAAATTATGTATCAAATCTATCGTCCTCCTGAAATACCTCTCTAACTTAACTTCATCTATATCCGGCCTCAAAAGCCTCTTGTAATACTCATACAAAACCGAAAACCATCTATACTTCTGCAAAACTTTCAAAATTCTACCCTCCGACCTCAAAAATTCAAACCTCTTTCTCAACTCCACATACAAAGAAACGAACTCATCCCCTCTGACCTTCAGTATCTCTATCGCCCTGTCAAAAACCCCTTTATCAAACTTCCCAACCAACCCACCGAAAATCCTCTCCAAATCACCCAAAATTTTCATAAATTCCTCTTCCTCCTTATCCCTATCCATAACCCTCTTCCTTATCATCTCAACATCCTCCTTTGAATAAACCTCAAGCGCCTTCTGAATGTGCTTGAATATGCCAACATAATCCACCAAAAGCCCCACCGGCTTCTGCTCATACGGTCTGTTCACGCGTGCTATCGTCTGCAATAACCTGTGCCCCTTCAAAATTTTGTAAAGATAAAGCACCCCAAGCCTCGGCTCATCAAAACCCGTTATCAACATATCAGTCACAATTAAAAGCTTCGGATACTCCTCCTTCCTAAACCTATCAATCACCCTCTTTACTATCTCCCCAACATCATACATACCATACCTCTCCCTCAACACCTTCACATACTCGCTTATCTCCTCATCATCCTCCTTAAAAGTCATCACAACTTCACTATAACTCGGATCTAAATACCCGTCCAAAACCTTCTTAAACCTTACACAAGCCCTCCTACTACCCGTAACAATCAACCCCTTGAACTTCCCATCAAAATTCCCCAAAAAATGACCCGCTATGTCCTCACAAATGACCTCTATGTTCTTCGGATTCTCCAAAAATACCGTTATCTCATTTATCTTCCTCTTCACCCGCTCCTCTACATCCACTAACTCAACCTCATCGGAAATATCCTCAACATCAACCTTCTTCAAATACCACTCCAAATCCTTATCCCTCAAATTAACTTCCTCCTTCCTCAACTCATATACTATCGGAACTACAAACCCATCCCTCTCCGCCTCATCTATAAAATACCTATCCAAATAAAGCTCAGGATCATCCTCCCTTATGTAACCAAATTCCTTATATGTGTTCCTATCTCTATAAGAAATCGGCGTCCCCGTAAAACCGAAAAAGAAAGCATTTGCCAAAACTTGCCTCATCTTCAAAGCCAAAACCCCATACTGACTCCTATGAACCTCATCCAAAAAACAAACTACATCCTTCCTCTTACCTATCTGACCGAACTTCAAAAGCTCCTCTAAA
>Ga0079996_135932_pt1 | contig 17570 bp, 18 predicted proteins | sample PerSpoAPS_AMetaG_FD_69199 | JGI IMG/M metagenome (GOLD analysis project Ga0079996, IMG submission 69199) | Thermal spring microbial communities from Yellowstone National Park, Wyoming, USA - Perpetual Spouter A (PS_A) MetaG (SPADES assembly)... | ecosystem: Environmental > Aquatic > Thermal... | reverse complement strand
AGAATCATTATTTCGCTCAAAGCTGGAAAATAACTTCCTTCTTGATACGGTAGATATAAACCGTGAGTTTGAGAAGGAACAACAATCAGGAACCTTTTCAAAACTGCTGAAACATTAACTATAACTCCTGCAAGAGCAGTTAAGGCAATATTGACTTTTCTTGAAACTGTTTGGTAAAAAAGAAAGATTGCGGGCAAAATCAGACAGAGAACATTTATCCAAAATACGGGAGCGAATTTTCCTGTGGTTATTTGATGAGCAATATACCTATCTTTTTCTGGAGCTGCATAATGAGCCGTAAGTTCTTCAACTATCGTAAAATATAGATAGATTATGCACAAAACGAACAACATAAAACCCAAAGTATAAAAAGCCTTCTCTCCTATGACTTCATCTAATCTATAAATTTTTTTCAAAATATAAGCTACCAGAATTATTAATCCTGTTCCAGAAATCCCAGCCATAATAACAAATCCCGGAGCTTGCAAAGCGGAAAACCAACCAGGACGCCCAGCTTGAATTCCGAATATGAACCCCAGAGTTGAATGTGCAGTAACAAGCAAAGGTAAAATGAATATAGCAAGCCAGAATGAACTCGTCTCATGTCTTTTTTCCTGTGACAAATCTCCCTTCCATCCAGCAGCCCACACCTTATAGAGCAACCTTTTTAACTTTGAGTTCTCAAAATATTTTGAAAGTTCAAAAGCATCTTTGCGAGATGAAAGATAAAAGTATATCAAACTTGCAGAAAGATAACCAGATATAACAAGCGTGAAAGTTCCAAACATGGGCGACATAGGTCTTGCATAACGAGGCAAATTTAAAAGCGCATAAAAAACTCTTCCTTGGTCTGCAAGGACACATAGAGCTCCAAGGATAAGAGATATTATTGTTATAAGTTCAGCGGGTCTGGTTAGAGGTTTCAATTCATTCATCCCAAAAAGTCTCACAAGAGCAGATAAAGTTATACCAGCAAAAGATATTCCTATAAAATATATAATAAACATAACCCATAATCCCCACGCGACTCCACCTGTACCCGGATTGCGAAGCGAAGTAATAATATCTCCATATATTTCTTTCTGAATAAACCAGAAAACACCGAGACCGATAAGTATTATTGATAAAGTGGAGATCAGTAGAAATCCTTTTGTAGGTCGCCAAAGTTTTTTTAGCAAAACTTCTTTACTCTTCATTTTCTGAACTACCTCCTTTCACTTCTTCTAATAATGAAATTTGTTTGAACTTTGAAAGGTAAATAACTTTTGGTTTGGTTCCAAGATGAGGTAATAGTGTGAAAGCTCTTGGGGAACGGGCAAGTTTTGAGACCAAAGAGTCTGGGTCGGCAAGATTTCCAAAAGTAATGGCACCGGTCGGACAAGCTTGGGCACATGCAGGTAATTTTCTAAGTTCCTCATCTGATATTTCTCTTTCTTCATCTTTTGCTTTCTCTTTTAATTTTCTTATTCTGTGATAGCAGAATGTGCATTTTTCAACTACGCCTTTTGGACGAACAGGCACATCTGGGTTGAGAGCCTGCACATAAGTCTCTGGAAATTCAGGTTTTTCCCATGTAAAATATTTTCTTGAATAAGGACAGGCAACCTGACAGTACCTACATCCGATACATCGGTCGTATATCTGAGCAACAAGCCCCTCCTCGTTTATGTAAGTTGCATTAACCGGACAAACCTTGGTACAAGGCGGATTATCACAGTGAAGGCATGGAATTGGAATAATGAATTGGTGAGTTTTCTCTTCACCTTCTTCCAAAGGATATGGTATCAGGGTCATCCACTCTATTTCTGTTCCCCAGTCTTTCTTTTCATATCCTGTTATTGGAATGTTATTTTCAACTTTGCAGGCAACAACACATGCTCCACATCCTGTACACAAATCTAAATCTATGACCATTCCCCATTTTACTTTTTTCTCTTTCTTGCTTTGATTATTTTCATCTTTTGAATTTTTCTTATTTTCTCCTTTGACCAGAAATGGAATAGCTGGTGATGTAAGTCCTATGGAGATTGCAAGCTTTGAGGCTGCCTTTAAAAATTTTCTTCTTTTCTCTTCCGCTTTCTCTTTTTCTTTATCTTTGCTCGTATTTTTTGATTTCATTTTCATTTTCTTACCTCCTTTTCATTTTCTTATTTCACTCTCTTATTTCTTTCAGGCTTTTTCAATTTTTACCCGGGCAACATATAAAGCTGAATTTCCTGCTTGCGACTTTACATAAGGTATTATGTCGCGTGGATTTGAACCTTTGCCTTTTGCGAACCTTCCAAACTCAGTATGTCCCTTTCCAAGTTCAACTAATATAACATCGTCTGGAATTCCTTGCTTTATAAGAACTTTTGCTTTGATTTTTCCTTTTTCAGTTGAAATATACACATTTTCAAAGTTTTTGAGCCCGAGTTTTTCAGCAGCAGATGGAGAAATTTCACAGAAAGTCTCATATGATAAATAAGCTAGGATGCCTTTTAGCCTTGCGGAAAGTTCCATCAAAAATGGGATGTTTGCTCCTGAGCCTTCTGCATAAGCAATTGATTTATATGGGAAAAGGTAAAATTCACCATCACCTATCCATTTTGGCTCCTCAAAGATTTTCGGAGAAGTAAATTTGAACTTGTCAAAATCTTTTGGTTTTTTCTCTGGTTCTTCCCACCAGCCATCTTTCTCTAACTGCTCTAAATCAAAGTTTTTAAGTCTTTCCAGAACTGCCTCTTTGAAGCTCTCAAAGTAAAAATCTGTTTCAAATCCGAGCTTTTTCGCTATGTCTAAAATCACATCTCCGGTATTTTTATTCTTGTAAAGGGGAGCAACTACTGGTTTTCTCAAACCAAATCCTGCGTAGGGTATAGATGATAAAGATTGAGCATCTTCAAATCTTTCAAGAGGTGTATGATCTGGTATGATTATATCTGCAAGAGCAGAGGTTTCATCCATAAAAGGAGAGAAAGACACAACAAAATCGGCTCTTTCAAAGAATTTTCTCCATCTCATATTTTCTGTTTCAGAATATACTGGGTTAAAGTAATAAACGAAGAGAGTATCAACTTCTGATTCTGGGAGATCTGAGAAGTCTATTTTTTTCCCGGAGATTTGATATTTGCTGATTTCTTTCCATGGTGAAAATGGTATATCTCTTCTTATGAAAAGTCCGCCGGGTTTATTTATATTTCCCAGCAAAGCGTTAAGAGATAAAGAGAGTGAAGCTATAAGGAGTCCGTTGGTATATAGTGTTGAGCGCTCATCAACAACCACAACCGCTGGACGCGAAAGCCAAAGTTCCCTCGCTATTCTTACTATTTCTTTTGCTTTAATTCCTGTTTCTTCTTCTACTTTTTCGGGCTCAAAATTTTTGACAAAATCTGCAAAATCATCAAAGCCTTGTGTTTTATTTTTGATAAATTCTTTATCGTACATTCCTTCTTTTATGAGCTGATGGGCTAATCCACAAAGGAAAATGTGAAATTTGCCGAACCTTATTTGAATAAATTCGTCCGCCTGAGATGCGCTGTGAGAGTAAAAATGATCAACATGTAAGATTTTAGCTCTTTGAGTTGGAACACTGAATTTTATTTTATAAGAAGACCTTGAAAACATCAGACCATGACAAGTTGTCTCAAAAATTGCGGTTCCTACACTCAAAATATATCTTGTATTTTCAAGGTCAAATCCGGGTAAATCATAAATTCCGAATGATTCTTTCATGGCTAAAAAAATAGCTCTGGGTGAGTAAGACTTTTCAGAAAAGTCGTAAAAATTTGGAGTTCCGATAACTTTTGCAAATCTTTCAAAAAGCTCTTTTGTGAATCCTTTCTGCCTTCCACACAAAATAGCAATTTTACCTGGAGAATTCAACTTTTCTTTTAATTTTTCGGAGATAATATTGATCGCATCCTCATAGCTTACCTCTTCCCATTTCCCTTCACCTCTGGTTCCTTTTCTCAAAAGGGGAGCTTTTATTCTATCTGGGTCATAAAGAGCGAAAGCCGATGTTAGCCCTTTTGGTCCAACAACTCCTCTGTTCGGTGAGGATTTTGGATTCCCTGAAACATTAACTGCTCTTCCTTCAACAACTCTTACTATTATTCCGCAATTGATCTGACACTGACCGCATGTGGTTTTCAAGAATTTTTCTTCTCCTTCATACCATTTTTCGGCACCTGGAATGTAGGGTTTTTCTGCGGGGAGAGAGAATGGGTCTTTTTCTTCGCAAGCCGTAGTCAGCAGAGATAAAAATGGAGCAACTTTTACAGAATTTTTGATCAATTCCTTTTTTTCAGATCAACATCTCTACCGCTACCATCAACTTTTTTATTAATTTCTTCTTTCTTTTTGCCTATTTTTTTCTTTATTTTATCAGTGAGCATTTTCACATCACCTCCTTTTTCAGTGGCAAGTTATACAATCCAAAGATGCACCTTTTTTCTCGTGGCAACTCATGCACTTTCCCATAGTGAGATGAGCAATTCCAGATTTTTGATATGGTTCAAACTGGTCTTTTGCACCTTTATGGCAATCCTCACAGCTCATTTCTGCCCACACAACATGAGCTTTGTGGCTGAAATAAACATGCCCTGGGAGTTTATTCACCCGAACCCAAGGTATTTCCTTGTCATTTTCAACATATTCTCTTACTCGGGCTTCTTCATTTTTGAATTGAGGATATTTGAACTCATCTGGTGGTTCTGAGTGACAATCTGCACATTCGGATATTTTTGGAATACCTGCCCACCGGCTTTTTTCCGCTAACTTATGGCAATCTTGACATTCCAGCTCTTCAACTTCTATATGTATTTTATGACTGAAAAATATTGGCTGTTTTACTTTGCGAAAAGCATTCAGGAACCTATTTACCTCGCCCAAAGTAAAACCAAAAGTAAAAAGAGAAAAAGAAAGGAAAAATAAAAGAACAAGTAGATTTTTTCTATAGCTACCTGATATTTTGAACATGTTCCGCATATTTCAGCACCTCTTGTATTCTTTTTTTCACTTCTTTTTTTCTTTACTTTGATTTTTTCATGATTTCTTCAAGCCATTTTTTGATTTCGCTCTCATCTATTTTTGTTTTCTGTTGAGCTAACCACTCAGCAACAGTTTTTAGCTCATCATCAGTTCCTTTCCACTTTGGTTTGTGTTTTTTGCCTTCTTCATTTTTCTCTTTTTTGAGTAGCCAACCCTTTATCCATTCCGCATTTCTTTCAAGACCAACTCCCGAAAGGTCCTTTATCTTCTTTTTTCCCTTCTCTTCCTTTTCCTCTTCTTCCTCTTCTCCTTTTTCCTCTTTGAGTATAGGTTCTATGTTTTAAGCTTTTATTGCGTGACATTTGTTGCATTTATATTTGAGGAATATATCTTTTCCGGATTCAGCATTTGCATGCTTTGGCAAGAACAAAAGAAGAGAAAAAACTGATGAAGAGAAAAGGATTAGCCTCAAGTTTTTGGTTTCATTTATACTTTTACTTTTGCTTTCAATCATATTTTTTTCACCTCCTTTTTTAATTTTGGTTTTTAAATAAAAATTTTCCTCAAAGAAAATAATAATATTCTCTTTCTTTCTTATCTTCAATTATTCGGAGCCCCTGCGTCTATCCAACATTTGAGCTTCGTATATTCTTGTGAACCTTCGGGTATTTGAGCTCCACCACCATGATTTACTTTACCACTTGCTTTAAGCAGTAATTCACTTCCTTTGCCTTCTTCAACATCCTTTGCAAGCTTTGATATCTTTGGATAATCTGCATCTTTGTTTCCTGAAAGGAAAGATGGTCCGGGTCCGGATGTGTGGCATCCAGAACATTTTTGGCTCAACATAGGATATATATCATTAGAATAAGAAACAGATGGGCACTGAGTAGGTTGAGATGGCTGTGTCGTTTGGCTTGGATACCCGCCTGAAACTTTTTCTTCTTCTCCCCTTTCTGTTGGTCCGCAGTTTTTTCCAAAGAAGGCTAATGCACCTAACAACAAAACCAGACCTGATAAAACCTTAATTTTTTTGTTTATTCCGTTATTTACACTACTACTTTTCATAAGTGCTCACCTCCTTTTTTCAAATCTTCAAAATTCATATTTGAAATGAATTCTCAGGAAATCATCTTTTTGCTCTATTGCTTCCACTTTTATAACATACTGCGTAGTTAGAGAAAATGGTCCTCTTCTATAAATCAGAGCAAAGTTATAAGCTGTTTCATCATCTTTTGATGGAGTAGATTTGTCGTAAAATGGGTATTTATAGTTTTGAGTTGTTCTTGAACCAACGAGGAACCTAAAAGTTAAATTTAAGGGGAGGTCATAATCTATTCTGATGTAGTCTGCGAAGTTAAAGTAAGTTCCCATCTTCTTTGGGTCACCTTTAGCATTCATATATGCGAATCCAGTTTTCAAAGATAGATTTTTCAAAAACGGGAAAAAACCGCGAGCGAAAGACAAATCTCCTCCCCACATAAACATCGGATATCCCTCTGCATACTCTGTAAAATATCCGGAAAGGTACCCTACAACACGGGAATACCCCATTTTCAGCCTATCACCTACTGCAAACCTTGATGGAGATGCTTTACCCATCGCAAAAACTTGCGTCGGATCTCCCTCGGGAGCATTCACAACGAAAAAGTCATTTGACACCAATAGCCTTTTTTCCATATCCTCAAATATCTTTGCTGTGAAAACTCCTCCATGTTCTGACCAAACAAAAGGAACAAATTTTTGGTCAAATCCTACAAGTCCTCCGTAGTTGTGGTGAAAGAGAGGGTCCGCTCCGAATGGTATAAGGACTTTTCCAAATTTAAGAGTAAATCTGCCCAATTTTGCACCGAATTCGTAAAAGTATCTTTCAATTACTTCTGCGGAAAAGAAAAATTTTTCATCAGCTTTTTGCCTTGAAAGAAAAACGAAATGGTGATAATTCGTAAGAGAGAATTTTCCATCAAAAGGGTTCGCGTAAAACTCGCGAGATTCAAGAGCAACATCAAAAACTCCGTTTATCATTATTCCCCAGATTTCAAGTCTCTGCCCTGGTTCTCCCGGCTTCTTTTCCTCATCATCTCCTAATGCACTACCCACACACAAAACCGAAACCAAAGAAGCCAAAAAAATGATTTTTTTTACCATACCTTTTTACCTCCTTTCTTTGTTCATTTATGGCAAACTTCACAATCGGGGGCGTCATCTATATGCCAAGATATAACTCCATTATGGCACGCCCCACAAAATTTTCCGTTATCAAAATCATCGTGAGTCATAACATTTCCACCAAACTTAAAAACACTTGGGTGACATACATAGCAGTAAAACAGTTCTTGATGAACAAGATGAGGGAAAGTAGCAGGCGGTTCTTCGGCTTCTTCGGCTATTTCGGGTGTTCTTTCAAACTTAACAAAAGCAGGAGTTTCATAAGAAGACAAATTCAAATAAAAACCAAAAACAAAAACCAAAACAAAAGATAAAAAATATAGCAATATGTATCTCATTTCAAAATTCACCTCCTTTTTCAAATAAAAAATTTTGGACAAAGCTTTTCATTGATTTTACAACTCTTCCATAAAGCTGGTGGTCTGGTTCAGGAAAACGCAAAGCCGGTTTTAAAATCATACTCATATGCTTTATCTTATCTTTTCTCTTTCTTGAATATAGCAAAGATAAGAACTCAAAAATTGTAGAGAACTCATCCGGGAGTTTTGTCTCATCAACATAAACTCCTTCCGATGCGTAAATTGAGTCAAGAATTAGAATCAAATTTGGATTTTCTGCTTGTGCACAGAAGGAAATAAATGGAGGAGTTTGGAAATCAAATATTGAAACATAATCTGCTTGAAGGTTCTCAGAAAATCTCAAATTTGAGACTTCATCTGCAAGTTCAACGATGTAATCCGGCAATATATCTTTGTGAGCTCGCAAAAACTCAGCCAGAGCCTTTGCCTTCTCTACTTTCTCCTCCGTTGGATAATCAAATAACACCGACAAAAACTTACTTATAACTTGTCCAATAAAAAAGTCAAAATCATCATCAATAAAATCAGATTTATTTTCTTCTTCTTGTTGCATAAGTTCTTTTGGTTTCACAATTTCATCTGACTTGATCTGCCCATTTCCGATCATATTTTTAAACCTCCTAATTTTTTGCCCAGTATCTACTTATCTCATCATTATTATTTTTTACTTTTCTCTTTTTCTGGAAGACCGAAGGGTATATCAAGATTACCCCATTTTTCATCTCCCTTTGCTTGCGTACCTTTCTTTACTGGAACAATCTCTATTGGGCGAGCATCTTCATCAGGTGGATCTCCTATATAAAAAACTTTGGGATAAGTTCCAGCTTCTGGTTTGAGAACGAAAACCCCGGAACCTTCTTTTGGTACAACAACTTCCTCTTCACTTTCAACTTTGCCCGGACCTATAACTTTCACTTTCTTTCTTTCAACTTTACCTTCAAGGACTTTTGATATTTCAGAATTTGGGTCATCAAGGTCTCCAAATATTATAGCTCTTACTGGACAGACCTGCTGACAGGCTGTAACCTGAATTCCTTTATCAAGCCTATGAATACAGAATGTACATTTTCCAACTGTTTGCGCTCTGTAAGGACCGCCCGCAAGTCTTCTTTCTTTTTTCTCAGGGTCGCCATCCCACTTTGAGGGTTTTTGTAAATCGGGGTTAAACCATCCAAAAATCCCGGCAGTGAATTCATCCTTTGACCAATCTATATATAAATCTGGATCTTCTTCTATAAAAAAGTTGACACCGTATGGACAAGCTAACTCCAGAGACCTATCGCCTTTGTGGTTGTCGTAATCTGTTTCAACGAGCCAATCTCTCCATTTTATTCTTGCTCCATCTTTATCTGCTCTGACACAAGGTGGATTTTGGCAGTGCATGCACGGGCGCGGCAAATACCTCACTCTCACATTCGGATACTCCCCTTCTTCAAACCTGAAAACATACATGAACCAGACATCCCGAGGAGTAGAATTTTCTATTTTACATGCCACCATACAAGCTCTGCAACCGACACACTTTGTTAAGTCTATTGCCATGCCATACCTTGCCATCTCATTTCACCTCCTTTTTATGCTTTATAAATTTTTACCTTCACTTGGAAAGATTGATCTTGCGTCATAGCAACAAAACCCTCGGAAGCAAAACCCAGCATATTAGGAGAAGGTTCCCGCTTTGTTCCTGCCCACTCTCCTAAGTGATAGAACATCAGGACACAATCTGGTCTTACATATTCAGCAAGGGAAGCTCTAACCTTTACTCTCCTTACTTCTCCGGTTAAAGGATTGATAGATTCAACATATATCTCATCTCCGTCGCTTATGCCCAAAGATTTTCCAATTCTCCTGTTTATTATTGCAACTTGTCCAACAGTTGGATTATCAGGGTCGTGTTGGTACTGAGCCATATCAGCTAAAACCGGTATCCACGCAGACCTTGTTTGCTTGTACTCTATCATCTTTGGAGTTATAAGATAAAAACTGTAATCTGATGGAGATTTTTCCATAGTAGGATGTCTCCAAAGCGGAACAGGGAAATAATCTTTCACATAAATCCATTTATTTTCATCAAGACCCATTTCTTTCATCTTATCTTGGGCTTTTTTCAAAGATTCACCCCAGAACCTGAACCTTTTTTCAAATTTGTTAGTGTCATCCCAACCTCCCCAATAATCCCAAAGTATCGGATAAATTGATTTTGCACTTTGGTTTTTGCGAGGAGAGACCCCGTATTTTTTGATGTATTCAAGACCTTCTTCACCTTTTGGACCTTTTAAATTTTGAGCTCTTGCCCATTTATCAAATATTTCCTCCGGAGTGGGTTTTTTATTAACATCAAGCTCGTAGCCTGTCCCAGTAAGTTTGAGTTCTTTGTTAATTTCAGCAATATATCCTTTATCTCCGTAAAGTGCTCCAACGACTTCGCATATCTCAATATAAGCTTCAAGTTCGCTTTTTGATTCATAAAGAGGTGGAACAGGAGGAACCCTCAAAGCAGAAGCTCCCTCATAAATCGTACTCCCGGATAGAGGTCCTTCATATTTTTCAATCGTAGCTATGGGTAAAACAATATCTGCAAGCAAAGATGCTCCTTCCGTAAGCCAAGGAGCTAACCATATCACCATATCAACCTTTGAAAAACCATTTACCACAGAAGGTATGTCCGGACCGTTCCTTCCCAAATTAAACATATGAACAAACATGACGCGTGGTAATTTTTTCTCATCAACCTCATACCTTGATGGGTCAATAAGGACACGCGAAAGGAAAGATGGATTAGGAGAAGTTATTGGGAAATATTTAGATGAATCAAGAGTAAAATCATAAGGAGGATTTTTTATATCCATCTTACCGAATTTTGTAAAGTTAGCATGAGGTGATGTAGATCCCCAATCTGAAAGAACTCCTCCGGGTACCCCAACAGCTCCAAGAAGCATGAATGTTAAGAGAATTGCACGAGTTAGTAGGAATCCTAACTCGGTTTGAGCAAGATGATAAAGCATACAGCTTACTGGTCTCAAAGGTAATGTTTTTCCTTCTATCTCCACTGTTAGCCCTTCTTTTATTCCGGAGTTCTCATAAAGTTCTCTTGCGATTCTTGCAGTTGTAAGGGATGGAATATCACATGTTCTGTCAGCCCAATCTGCTGTCCAGCCATTTTCATCAAGTATATCAAAAAATGCCTCAACGGCAGGCTTTACTTTGACATTTTCTCCGCTATCATCTAAAATTCCATCGTTGTTCAGCTTCAATTTTATTTCGGTTTTTCCTGACTCATCTACAAAAAGAATTGGGTCTGCTCCTGCTTGATCAAAAGGAACTACCGTACCTGAGTTTTTATCGTATATGAGAGGTTTTCCATCTGAATTTTTGGCGAAATAGTATCTTTTCTTGTGTCCTTTTTCAACTATAACCAAAAACGCGGCGTTTGTATATTTTTTGAGGTAATCTTTATCTATTAGTCTGTTTTTTATAAGGTAGTGGCTTATTCCTAAAAAGAATGCAAGGTCTGTTCCCGGTTTTAGTGGTATCCACTCATCTGTATGATTCCCACCGGATCTCAATTGTGGGTCTAATGTTACAACTTTTTTTATTTGTCCCTTTTCTTTTGCCTCGGTTAGCATTTGCGGCCATGTAATAAAGCATAGTTTATTTCCACCCGACACTCCAATGAATCCTGTACCTATATTCAAAATGTATCTTGTATATTTAAAATCGGGGTTAAGAACGGCGGATTGTGCTATTGTATATTCGCAAGCTCTATAACCTGCATCAGAGCAGTAAGCTCCGTGTCCTATTTTGTAAAGTTTGAATCCTGCGTTTTTGAGGGCGTTAGTAAATGCATTATCATATAGTGCCCCTGATTTACTTCTTCCCTTTTGCCACAAGATATATTCACCTTTTTGTTTTACCTCATTTAATTTTTGAGCTATAAGATTTTTGGCTTCCTCCCATGAGATTCTTACAAACTTTCCCGGCTCACCTTTTCTGTTTATTCTTTTCAGAGGATATTTTACTCTATTTGGAGCATACAGAGCTGTAACATTAGCTCCCGCTCCTTTTGGGCAGAGTGTCCCCTTGTTTCTTGGGTTATATAGCAATTCATCTGCTCGCTTTTTTACTTCATCCGGGTTAAAAACAATATTTCCTGTTGCCTTTTCTATAACGAGCCCATCTGCTTTTACAACTCTTCTTATCTCCTTACCATTAACATTTTGCTTTATAACTCTGTAAACCAAAGAACAATCTTGCTTACCTATCCAACATGTTGATGGAACAAATTCCTCCTGATATTCCTTTGGATACAAATCGTGATATACAGAAGGTGGTTTCCAAGGTTGTTCTGGTGGTACTTCGCCTTCTGGTTTTTTCGGAGCACAGGCAAGTTTTTCAAGAGCTAAAAGCCCGGTTATTGCTCCAATACCTTTCAGAAATTTTCTCCTTGAAATAAGAACTTCACCATCAAAAGTTCCTACTACCTTATTTCCTTTTTCCTGACTTATTTTTGATTTTACCCCATCCATATCTCCTTCCCTCCTTTTCTTTTTTCTTTCTTGCTCCTCTATAACTTTATAGCAAAATTTGTTCCACTTTTTTTTCAATTTTTTTGTTTTCATTTTTTAACCCTTTATCAATCTTTATTTCCTCATTTATTCTCCCCACCGCTACTGATTTGTATGCTGGGTATTTATTGAACTGGATTGTGAAACTCTTTTTATAGACAGGGGAAAATTTATTTTTTTTCCTTTTTAGTCTCAAAAATGAAACTGAGTTTCAAAAATGAGACTGATAAGAAAAGTAAAATTTCGGGAACTAAAATGGGAAGTAAAATTTTGGGAACTAATTTTGTTTTTTCTTTGAATTTTTGGGATTTGAAATTTTTGAATTTTGAATGAACTTTATGAAATCCTCCCAGGTTTTTGCTCTTATTATTTCCTTTTTTATCTTTTTCAGATGATTTATATCATCTATTTTCTCTAAAAAGTTTTTGAATTGTTTTGCCTTTGAGCTACCAAACTTTGATTGAACAATTCCCAAAATTAATCCCTTTTCGAGCCCTCTTTTTTCTCCCTCTCTTTCTCCCCACTTATAGAGGAAAGTTTTTCTTATGTCAACTTGTATTGACATAGGCTTTACCTTTATTTCAATATCAAATAATCCAGCTAAAAAACTTATGCTATCTATATATTTTATGATTTTTTCTTCATTTTTCAGAATTTCTACAATTCTTTTTTTGACCTTTCTTATTATCTTGAGTTTATCTTTGAATTTCCCAGCTAAAATCCCTACGATTACCTCACCAGGTTTTCTGCTCTTTATAAACACATCAGGGTCTATTTTCTTCATATCTAAGACTTCATATCTTAAAGTTAGCTTCGGAGTTTTGTACTCTGATGGAGGGGGATTTCCTTTTCCTACAAATAAAACAATTTGAGTGGGTTCTTTTTTATATTTTTCTACTATTGCATAGTAATAGCGAAACATTCTTTTCGGTAAAGTTTTATCTTGTTGAGCTTGTATTTCAACCTGGATTATTTCACCATCAGCTTCAACTAAAATATCAGGACGGAAAGTTTTTACCAAACTTATCTCCGCCGATATGACCTTTACTTTTTTACCAATTTTTTTACCAATAGCTAAGTAATAAATCGTTCTTATTGCTTCTGAGAAAATTTCTTTTAAAATTGGGTCAAATCTTTTGAGCTCCTTTTTGTATCTATATTCCTTGTTGTTTTATCACTTTCTTCATTTCAGATTCTTGATTTATTATTTAGATTTTAAAATTTCAGCTGTCTCAAAAATGAGACTCAGTCTCAAAAATGAGACTCGGTTTCAAAAACCGAAAAAGGAAAGGAAAGTCTCTGAGGCTAAAATAAGAGGTAAAATTTTGAGAACTAATTTTGTTTTTTCTTTGAATTTTTTGGATTTGAAATCTTTAAGTTTTGAATGAACTTTATGAAATCTTACAAGGTTTCTGCTTTTATCACTTCTGTTTTTATCTTTTTTTAGATAATTTATATCATCATACTTTTTTTAAAAAGTTTTTGAATTGTTTTGCGTTTTGACCTCCGAACTTCGCTCTGACGATTCCTATGACTCCTTCTTTTAAACCTTCTTTCAGACCTTTTAAAATTCCTCTTTTTTCTCCCCATTTATAAAAAAGAGTTTTCCTTATATCTATTTGTATTGACATAGGTTCAAATTCTATTTTACCTATGGTTTCTGCGGTTTCTGAATACTTTAATAAAATCGTTCCAGGTTTTTGCTTTTATTACTTCTTTTTTTATCTTCTCCAAGCGGGCTATATCATTTACCCTATCTAAAAGGTCTTTGATTAGCTTTGCTTTTGAAGAACCAAACTTTACTTGAATGATGCCCAAAATCCCTTCTTTAAGACCTTCCTGCTTGCCCTGTTTTAGACCTTTTACAATCCCCCTTTGTTCCCCCTCTTTTAAACCCTCTTTCTTTCCTTTCTCGAAGCCTTTCTGCTCTCCCCATTTATAAAAAAGAGTTTTTCTTATATCTATTTGTATTGGCATAGGCTCTATTTTTATCTCAACATCAAATAAACTGCCTAAAAAACTTATATCTTCCATATATTTTAAAAGTTCTTTTTTGTTTTTGACAATTTTTGAGATCTTTCTCACTACTTTTTTGAATACCTCTGGTTTTTCTCTGTATTTCCCAGCTAAAACTCCCAATACAACTTCCTCTGGCTTATCACTTTCTAAAAACTCATCAGGGTCTATTTTCTTCAAATCAACAACTTTGAATTTGAGGAATTTAAATTCTGACCTGAAATAAGAAGGAGGAGGATTTCCCTTACCAACAAATAAAACTATCTGCACAGGTTCTTTGCCAAATTTCTCTTCAATTACAACGGAATACAACAACATTCTTTTAGGTAAAGTTTTATCTTGTTGAGCTTGTATTTCAATATGAAAAATTTTATCACCGGCTTCAAAGAGCATATCTGGTCGGAGGGATTTGAGGAGTTTTACCTCCCGATTTATATCTTCAAGTTTTTCTTTGATTTTCTCACCTGCTGCTATTGAGATAATTTTCCCTATTGCCTTTGAGAAGATTTCTTTTAAGATAAGATCAAACCTTTTCAGCTCTTTTTTGAGTCTATATTTTACTTTCTTTCTCTGTTTCTGCTTTTTTATTTTCTTCATTCTGATTTGCTCTGCATTATTTATTTAGATTTTAAAATTTCAGCTGTCTCAAAAATGAGACTCGGTTTCAAAAATGAGACTAAAAGCTAAAGCAAAGATTTATACTCTAATTTAATTCAAAAAACATCGGATTGTTCCCCAAAAAGAATAGGAAAAATTATTTTTTGTTAGGAAAAATTCTTGCTTTTTAAAGCTGGTATAAAATTTGCAAAGAGAAAGGTATGAGGTTAGCGGACTCATTTGGCAGAGGAATAAATTACATAAGAATATCCCTTACAGATAGATGCAACTTGAACTGCTTTTACTGCGAGCCAGATAAACTTTACGAAAAATTCCCAAAAGATGAAATTTTGAGGGTTGAGGAGATAATCTACCTTATCTCATTATTTCACAGAAAATTTGGAATAAAAAAATTTAGATTCACTGGAGGTGAGCCACTTTTAAGGCGAGGTCTGAAAGAAATAATAGAAGGCGTAAGAAAAGAAATCGGCGATAATGCGGAACTCACGATAACAACAAATGGAATGTTCTTAAAAAATTTTGCTGAGTTCTTCAAAGAACATAAAGTCAGAGTGAACATCAGCCTTGATACTTTAAATGAGGAAAAATTCAAAAAAATATCCGGGTTCTACGGATTATCAAATATCATTCACAACATTGACTACTCAAAAAACTTGGGATTAAAACTGAAAATAAACACGGTTTTATTGAGGGGAATAAATGATGATGAAATTTCAGATCTTATTAATTTCTCAAAAGAAAAAGATGTGAAGATAAGATTCATTGAGTTCATGCCAATTTCGGTTGATGTCAACCTGTGGAGAAAAAATTTTATATCAGAAGGTGAAGTTATAAAAGCTTTGCAACAGAAGCGGAAAATAAAATTTATAGGAGCAGATGATATAGAAAGAACCTATCTTGTGGATGATGAAATTCAAATAGGTTTCATATCAACGGTATCACATCCTTTCTGTCAAGGTTGTTCAAGGATAAGGTTATCATCTGACGGGAAAATTTACCTTTGCCTTTTTGACCCAAGTGGATATGACATCAAAAAATTCATAAGACCCAAAATAAGTGAAGATGAGCTTTGCAAATTCATTCACTATGTCGTTAAATTGAAGCCAGAGGGATTTATAAAATTCAAAAGGGAGGGAACTTTACCAAAAATGAGCCCAATTATGAAACAAATCGGTGGATGAAAAAATGATTGAGAACAAAAAAATAAGGGTTCTATTTTTTGGGAGATTAAGGGATGTCGTTGGCACAAATGAAATCATCGCATCAGATATCAAAGATATAGAGAGCTTGAAAAAATATTTGGTTGAGAAATTTCCAAAACTAAAAGGGGAAATTTTTTCAGTAGCTCTGAATTACGAAATAGTACACACTAATGAAAATTTGAAAGATAATGATGAGGTTGCTCTTATACCACCAGTTGCAGGAGGGTAAAGGAAAATGTATCTTGTAAAGGAAAAAATAAATTTAGAAGAACTTTTGAAAAATTTTGATTTCGGTTCGGGAAAAAACGGGTCAACTATTATATTTACAGGAATAGTAAGGAGCGATGAGATAAAAAAAGGAGTTTTTGTAAGCAAAATCTTCTACGATGCATATGAGCCTATGGCTGAAAAAGAAATTGCAAAGATAGAAAAAGAAGCAAAAGAAAAATTTCCAATAGATTCTGTTCTGATAAAGCATAGAGTTGGCTATGTTGATGTTGGGGAAATATCTTTTGTTGTTATAGTTTCATCTCCGCACAGAGAAGAAGGATTCAAAGCGATACAATTTATAATTAACGAGGTAAAAAGAAAAGTTCCAATATGGAAAAAAGAAATCCTCTCAAACGGAGAAACAGTATGGGTGTAAGAGAAATGAATAATCAGGGAAAAAACAGGAAAAAGGAGGTTAAAAATTTATGTTTGATGTATCGGAGAAAATAAAAACATTGAGGACTGCAAGAGCGGTCGCAAGAATAAAGGTCTCACCTGAAACGATAGAGAAAATAAAGAGGAAAGAAATAGAAAAGGGAGATATTTTTGAAGTAACGAGAGCGGTTGCTCCTCTTTCTGCAAAAAAAACATCTGAAATCTTACCTTTCTGCCACAACATACCAATTGAATGGGTCGGATGTGAGGTTAAAATCCAAAATGGATTTTTGGAGGTTGAAGTCACAGTAAAAGCAATTGCAAGAACTGGATGTGAGATGGAAGCACTTTTTGCTGTATCAACATGCGCACTCAACATATATGACATGCTCAAACCATACGACAAAGAGATAGTTATTGAAGAGATAAAACTTATTGAAAAAACCGGAGGAAAGAGCGAATTCAAAGAGAAGGTAAAAGAAGATTTCAAAGCAGGAGTTCTTGTCATTTCTGATTCCGTATATGCAGGTAAAAAACAAGATAAAGCAGGGAAAGAGATAATAAAAATCCTTAACGAGAACGGAATAAAGAACATAGAGTATAAGATCGTCCCAGATGAAATTGAAATGATAAGAAAAGAGGTACTTTCGTGGTGTGAGAGTGGTTTTGACCTTGTTATAACAACCGGAGGCACTGGGCTTTCTCCAAGAGATACAACACCAGAAGCAATAAAACCAATAATTGAAAAAGATATACCAAGTATAATGGAGTTTGCGAGAGTTTATGGAGCAGAAAGAACCCCATATACTATGCTTTCAAGAGGAGTTGCAGGACTAAAAGGAAAAACCCTGATTTTGACTTTACCAGGTTCATCAAGAGGAGCAAGAGAAACTATGATGGCTCTATTTCCCTATGTTCTTCACATATACAGAATAATGGGAGGTGGTGGGCATTGATATGCTATTATTTTTTTATTTATTTTTCTTCATATTTGCGTTCCTTTATTCTATGGTCGGATTAGGTGG
>Ga0079996_113986_pt1 | contig 17648 bp, 16 predicted proteins | sample PerSpoAPS_AMetaG_FD_69199 | JGI IMG/M metagenome (GOLD analysis project Ga0079996, IMG submission 69199) | Thermal spring microbial communities from Yellowstone National Park, Wyoming, USA - Perpetual Spouter A (PS_A) MetaG (SPADES assembly)... | ecosystem: Environmental > Aquatic > Thermal... | reverse complement strand
TGATGCGAAGGCGATTCGGGAGGGGTTGCGACGGCGGGGGATTCGGGCGGGCATTCCGAAGAATCCGCGGCGGGGGAAGGGAACCCGAGGGGGAAAGCGGGCGTTCCGGCGTCGGAAGGCCTATCGGAGGGCTCGAAGCAGCGTGGAGCGGTTCTTCGGATGGCGGAAAGGGGGGTTCCGAAGGCGGACGGTTCGGCACGAAAGGCGGCTTGCCACCTTCCTGGCCTTCGTCCTCCTCGCCGGCTTCCTCATCGCCTGGAGAATTTTGAGATGAGCTCTTCGTTAAGCCTGCCACTCTTCCAGCCGGGAGATGTCCCGAAAGCGCCGCCAGGCGTCCTGGCCCAGATGGCTGAAGACGGCTTTGGCGCTGATGGGGACGCATTCCAGGGTGCCCCGTTTGCTCAGGCGGAAGTAGATTTGGGGGACGATTTCTCCAGGCGACTCAGAATCATAGCGCTCCTCCCGCTATTGCAGGATGTCGATGACAGCGCAGAGTGGGAACCGGTCAGGCCCTTCGCCCTCCCGCGCCCAACGGCCCCGCTCCAGCTTAGGGTCAAAGGACGAAGGGGCGCTCATAGTCGGCGATGAGGGCGTAGCCAGCGGGGAAGGGCGGGTCCCGGGCGAGGGGTTTGAAGCGTTGCCGATGGGCGTTCAGCAGCGCTTGGGCGCGCTCTTCCGGAAAGCGGCCGGCATGGACGATGAGATGAAGCAGGGCGATGAGCTTCTCTTTCGGCTTGTCTTCGCCGCCTCCCAGGGCTAGCAGCTATTCGTCCTGCATGAACAATGGCAGCTCGGAGAGGATGCATCGGGTTTGTGCCTTTTCCTTCGGCAAGTCGTCTATGGCGATGGCAAGTGGCTCCTTCCAGGCGCCGAAGGTGAGACGCTCGAGTTTTTCGGTCAAGGCCTCTCAGATGGACTCGGGGAACGCTCCTTGCGGGCGCAAGAAATCGCTGAGGGCGGTGATAGAGAATTGGGGCAGGTGAGCGAGGGCCTCAGGGTCCGAAGCCTTCTCCCCTTCGAGCGCCTGTCCAGCCGCCTCGGTACCGGCCGAAACCTTCTGGGCTGCAATCAGCAATTGATTGTAATCCAGTCTATCCCACTCAGGAGAGCGTGGGGGCCTCGCCTCCTCTGGCCAGAGTGGGATAGGTCGACGATCAATGACGGCAGGATAAAGAGGGCACGGCCAACGGCGTAACCCCTACAAGTTTTTACGATCCCTTATCCCCTCCGCTCGCTCAGCAATAGCGGAGCACATTCCCGAAAAGATCAGTGCGTGGAATGGCAGCAGGGCGTACCAGTAGAGCAAACCGAGCAACCCGTGTGGCTCAAAGGCTGTCGTCTGAATCAGTGTGCTTTTGCCATTGCTCTGAGGGGTGATGTGAAATTGGAGCCACCCTTCCCCGGGCAATCGCATCTCAGCTTTTAGGCGCAGCAACTTCGGCGGCTCTACAACGTCTACTCGCCAGAAATCGATGGGGTCGCCGACCTGGAGGGGCCGGTTGGGACGACCCCGTCGCATTCCAACACCGCCGATCCATGCGTCCAACAAACCCCGCAGCCGCCACAAGCTGTCCGCATAAAGCCAACCCGTTTCACCGCCCAGCTGGCTGACGACCGAGAAAACCGTCTCCGCATCCGCAGCCACAGATCGCTTTCGGATTTCTACGATACGCCCCTGCTCCCAATATGTCCTTGTCTCCTCCCAGTCTCCTCCTACCGCTTGCCAGAAGTTCTTCGGGTCGCCTTCCAACCCGTAGCCTTTGACCGCCCTCCACATCGCCTGTTGCCATGACATCGCGCGGATCCCCGGAAAGAGGCGCAAAGCGGGTTCAGGGCGCAGCACCAGCAGATCGTGGCGCAACCCCTGGATAAGCGGGCGAGCGACGGAAGCGCGGAGGGGCGTGACCAGGCCGATCCAATACGAGGCCAGTTCCGGCGTGAAGACGGGAACAACGAGCATGAACCGACGCAAACCGCGCAACTCGGCGTAGTGACGCATCATTCCCAAATAGTCGGTCACATCCGGGCTACCGATTTCCACGATTTCATCCGTTGGTGGCAATTTCAAGGCTGCTGTTAGATAGCTGATCACGTCGCTGATGGCGATGGGTTGAAGTCGAGTGCGCACCCAGCGGGGGCAAATCATCACAGGCAACCGTTCGGTCAGGTAACGCAATATCTCAAAGGAAAAACTGCCTGAGCCAACGATGACCGCTGACCGGAATTCCAGCACCGGCACCCCGCTCATCCGCAATCGCTGCCCCGTTTCATGACGACTGCGCAGATGGCGCGACAGCCCTTCTCGCTCGTCTCCCAACCCGCCGAGATAAATAATTTGACGAACGCGTTGCTGGTGCGCGATCCATCCAAATTGCTCCGAGATAACAGCTTCACGATGTTCGAAATCTCGCGTTGACAGACTGTGCACTAAGTAAAATGCAGTATCTATGTCCTTCAAAGCAGCCCGCACGGCCTCTGTGTTCTCTAAATCGCCCTCCACGATTTCCACTTGCGATGCCCAGGTGAAGGGTCGCAGCTTGCTCGGGTCGCGAACCAGACAGCGAACCTGGTAGCCCTGGTCTAGCAACGCGGGGACGAGATGGTTGCCCACATAACCGGTTGCACCCGTCACCAGAATGCGCATCGCTCATTGTCCTCCCGGGCGAAGGAAGATCAGGGCTTGTTCCTTTCCCTTTGCTTCCACCATCACGTCGGCGCTCCGTCCGTCTAGGGCGTCTATTAGTTTATAAAAATCATCGGGATGGATATAGAAAGCATGGGCGCCAGGGCGTTTCGTGGGGTCCTGACTTGAAAGGTGAACCTCGGGGCGGCGGCCCTTCCAGGTCGGTATAGCTTCGTCCAATGCCTTTCGCAGCGACCATTCGCCGGGGTTCAGGGCGTGATGAAGCGTGTCGACGATGACCGGCACGTCTAACTGCTCGGCAACGCGGAGCACATCCTCCGCCGTCCAAAGGCGCTCGTCGTTTTCGAGTGCCAGAAACCTCAAGATTTCCTTTTCTTCTTTCAGCGCGCTGATAAAACGATTTACCGTCGCATTGCGGTCGCCGTAAATGCCGCCGAGATGCAAAACCAGCACACCGTCTTCTGCGTTCAGCAGACGTAGCACGGTGGCGCCGTATCGCAGCTCGGCCAGTGATCGTTCTACCACCTCCGGCGACGGGCTGGCCGGGTTGACGACTTGGGAAGAGTGCATCGAGAGACGAATGCCCAGGCGCTTGGCGAGTCCCCCTAATCGTTGCAGCTCCGCTCCGTGTTCCCTTACCCAATCGTACGGGAAGTCCGGATGGGAGGCGAAAGGGATGAGATGCTGACCGATGCGCAACAAAAACCATTCATTCGCATGATTCCAGTATAGCATGCGCTCCAAATCATAAAAATTTTGCAGGATGACGCGACTTAGCTTTTCGGTGTCCTGTAATGACGCAAGGCGCAGGGTATGATTGGTAGAAGCGTTGATGGTCAAGTTCTGGCAGGGATATCCGAAACGTAATCCGAGCATAGCAATCCGTCTCTTGAGCTGGTAGCGCCTGGGCAAGGCGCGGGTCGCAGCGGCAATATATCTCGGCCGAGCGGCTGTTCTCGCCGCGTCGCGCCGCCTCATCCGACGAGGCGGCTGTGAACGAGGGAACGATTTATCTGAGCGCGTTCGCCCACGGCGCTCCCTGAACGCAGCAGCGAGCATCTTTCCGCTGTCCGCCCATGCCGCGTCGGCTGCGTGGCACGCCGCAGCGCGTCTGTCTTGCCCTCGCAGAAGCAGAATATGTCCGCCGAGGGAGGTCTCTCGAAGGGCTCTCTCTATCGAGCAAGATGCCTTCTTGAGGAAGTCTACTCGCTAATCCCGCTGCACGCAAGTTCTGTTCGATAACAAAAGCGTTGCGGCTCAGGTCACGAAGATCAGCCAAGCAATCTGGATCGCCCTTCCCGGCGCCTGAGGGAGAACAGGAGTGAGGGGAAAGGCATATCTGGCTGTTCCTGCGAAAAGGGTTCCCTCGTTCCGCTTCAGGGCGCCTTTTTTAGAGCTTGGGGTGCATCCAATTCTTCCCCCGAACGGTCGACGCTGGCGAAGCCTTCCCGGCCTGTGGGCCCAAGTCGGCGAGGGGGCAACGGGGCCTCAAACTCCTGTCTCCCCGGATTCGAATCTCAAGGGCTAAGAATGATCATTTTGGGGGAGGGCAGTTGAAGGATCAGCGGGATCCTGTCTATAGATCGGGGCGCTGGAGGCAGATCATCCCCGCACGTAATGCTGGGCGCCGAGGTGGCGGACCATCCCTTTGATCTCCATCACGGTGAGGGCGCTGCTGACCTGGGCGACGGGCAGGCCGGCGGCCCGGGCGATCTCATCGATGTGCATGGGCTCCCGTCCGAGCAGCTCCAGGAGGCGGGCCTCCACCGGGTCGGCGGGCAGCTGCAGCTGGACCTCCGCTTGCCGGGCGGTCACCGACCAGTTGAGGGCCTCGAGGAGCTCCTGGGGGGAGGTCACCGGGGTGGCCCCATCCCGAATCAGCCGATTGGTCCCCTGGCTGGCTGTGGAGAAGATGCTCCCCGGGATCGCGAAGACCTCCCGGCCCTGCTCGGCGGCGTGGGCGGCGGTGATCAGCGCCCCGCTGGTCGGGCCGGCCTCCACCACCAGCACGCCCACCGCCAGGCCGCTGATCAGCCGGTTCCGGGCCGGGAAGTTCCCCGCTTCCACCCGCGCCCCCAGGGGAAGCTCGGAAAGCAGCGCGCCCTGCTCCACGATGCGGGCGGCCAGCGGGGCGTGCGCCGCCGGATAGACCTGGTCCAGCCCACAGGGGAGCACGGCCAGGGTTCGCCCTCCCGCTTTCAGGGCCGCCTCATGGGCGATGGCGTCGATCCCCCGGGCCAGGCCGCTCACAATGGGGATCCCGGTCCGGGCGAGCTCCCGGGCGAACCACTGGGCGGCCTCCCGCCCGTAGCCCGTCGGCTGACGGGTTCCCACGATGGCCACGGCCCAGCGATCGGCGTCGGCGAGCTGCCCTCGCAGGAAAAGCACCGGCGGGGGATCCGGGATGCGGCGCAGGAGGGGCGGGTAATCCGGGTCCGCCCAGGTGAGCACCGTCACGCCTGCCCGGCGCACCCGCTCCAGCTCCGCCTCCGGACGCAGCCGCCCCCGGGCTTCACGGAGGTTCTGGATTGTGCGCCGGTCCAGGCCGGCCTCCTGCCAGGCCTTCTCATCGGCCTCCCACGCCGCCCGCAGGTCTCCGAAATGCTGGAGCAGCGCGCGGAAGCGTGCCGGCCCGATGCCCATCACCCGGTGGAAGACCAGCCAGTAGCCCAGTTCCTCCGGCGACAGCGCCATGGACGCGCTCCCCGATCCTGAGGTGAGATCCAGCGTCAAGTCTTCTCAAAATGAATGATAGCCATCCGCCTGGGGTGTGTCCCAAAATCGTAGGACAACTGCTCGCAGTTGTCCTACAAAGCGGCCAGGCCCGACAAAATCGGGACACACCCTCCGCCTGCCGGAACCCAGCGCAGGGCTGGGCTTATCGGGCGTCCTCGTCGGCCACCATGCGGCGCAGGCGAGCGGCGAGGAGGCGATAGAAATACGAGCGATCCCGGAGGCGGAGGAAGCAGGCGCTGAAGGGAGCGGCGGCGATCTCCACCCGGTCCCCTTCTTCCAGCGGGTAATCCCCCATTCCATCCACGGTCAGGGCGGCTTTGCCTTCGGTGTGCACGGTGAGGGAGACACGGGCCCCTTCATCCAGCACCACCGCGCGATCCAGGCTGAGGTGGGGGGCGATGGGGACCAGGACGATGTTCTTCAGCTCGGGGGGGAGGATGGGGCCGCCGGCGGCCAGGGCGTAGGCGGTGCTGCCCGTGGGCGTGGCGACGATCAGCCCGTCGCCGATGTAGGTGGTGAAGTAGCGCCCATCGATCTCCGCGCGGATGCGCACCACCCGTCCCAGGCCCATGCGGCCGACCACCACGTCGTTGAGGGCGGGGTAGGGCCCGCGGCGCTGGCCCTCGCGGATCTGATAGGCGGTGAGCATGAGGCGGCGCTCGATCCAGTAGCGCCCTTCCCATACTTTCTGCAGCTGCTCCGCCCACTCCTCGGGTTCGATTTCGGTGAGGAAGCCGACACGGCCCAGGTTGATCCCCAGCAGGGGCACGCCCGCAGGGGCGGCGTAGCGCGCCACGTGCAGCAGCAGGCCGTCCCCTCCGAAGGTGAGGGCGAGGTCCCAGCCGGATACCAGGGCCCCGTCGCGCAGCTCCTCTGAGGAGATCAGCACCGGCTCCCGCCCGGTTTCTCGCAGGACCTCGGCCACTGCCTCCGCCAGGCCGCGGGCGTGGGGTCGTTGCGGATGGAAGACCAGGCCGATTCGCTGAAAGCGCCTCTCCGACACGGGCGTCCCCCGACGAGGTTCTCCGTCTCTATCATACGAGGAACAGAAGGGGCCGGGAAAGCCGGCGCCTGATCGACCGGGGTGTTCCGGTTTTCTCGGATGCGGAGTGGATCAGGGCGCTGAGGCTTTGATCCCTGATCCCATGTATGACCGATGCGCTCATGCCTTATCGATCGGGCCATCGGAAGGAGCGGGCGTCCAGGCTTTGGCCGGTGAGCTCCCGACTCTCGTCCGAGGCCAGGTAAACGAAGATCGGGGCGATCTCCTCCGGCGTGGGGAGGGAGAGGGGGTCCTCTTCCGGATAGGCCTGGGCTCGCATCCGGGTGCGGGTGGGGCCGGGGTTCACCGCGTTCACCCGGATGCCCTCAGGGGCCAGCTCTTCCGCCAGGATCTGGGTGAGGATCTCGATGGCGCCTTTGGAGACGGCGTAGGCGCCCCAGCGCGCCCGCCCCCGGCGGCCGACCCCGGAGGAGAGGTTGATGATGGAGCCCCCGCCGGCGCGGCGGAGCAGGGGCAGGGCGGACCGGGTGACCAGGAACACGCCGGTGACGTTGACCTCCAGGACCTCCCGCCAGGCCTCCAGGGGGTATTCGGCGATGGGGAGGCGGGGGCCCAGGATGGCGGCGTTGTTGACCAGGATGTCCAGCCGGCCGAAGGTCTCCGCGATGGCGGCCATCAGCTCCGCCACCTGGTCTGGCCGGGTGACATCGCATGGGCGGGCGAGCACCCGGGCTCCTTCCCGCAAGGCCTGGATTTCCCGCGCGGCGTCGGCGAGGGCCTCGACGTCGCGGGCGCAAAGGGCGAGGTCGGCTCCTTCCTGGGCGTAAGCCCGGGCGATGGCCCGTCCGATCCCCCGGCTGGCCCCGGTGATCAACGCAACTTTCCCATGAAGACGCATACCACGCTCCGCGATTCAGACAAGCATCGCACCGTTGAAGGCCCCGCTTCAGAAGCCCTGGAAGGAAACGCGGGCCTGGATTCATCGGTTTCCCACCGCCAGGCCATGGGCACAGGGGAGATCCAGCGCGCTCAAAGGCGCAAATCCCTCCACGAGCCTCGAGGGGATCAACTCAGAAGTTGAAACCCCTCGCGCTCGAAGTCCTCATCGAAGGCGAAAGCGGTTGTGATCCGGTATTTTCTCATCAGGACAAAGCTCACACAATCCACCAGGCTGAGCGTCGGCTTTCCCCGGGATGCCGGCAGGCGAACGGCCTCTTCGTGATCCCGGCCGATCACCCAGTGGAGGACGTTCGTGATCCAGGGCGAACCCCCGGTCGCACTCGGGAAGGAAGTTAATATAGGGGCTGGCCCTCCCCCTCCCCAATTCGGGGAGGGGGAGGGGTCCCCAACCGAAGCTTCACTCATCCTGGACGAACCAGGTGCCGGTCTCCCCCCGGAGGGCGGCGGGGATGTGGGGTGGATCGGTGATCAGGGCGGCTTTCCCCCCGTGATCCAGATACTGGAGGATAGCCTCGATCTTCGGCCCCATGGAGCCCGGGGGGAACTGGCCCTCGGCCAGGTGGCGTCGGGCCTCCGAGGCGGTCAGCCGGTCCAGCCAGCGCTGGGTGGGCTTCCCGTAATCCAGGGCCACCTTCTCCACGGCCGTTGAGATCAAGAAGAGGTCCGCCCGCAGCTCGATGGCCAGGAGGGCGCTGGCCAGGTCCTTGTCGATGACTGCCTCCACGCCGACCAGGTCGCCCGTCTCATCCTCCACCACCGGGATGCCGCCGCCGCCCACGGCGATCACGACGAAGCCGTCCTCCAGCAGCGCCCGGATGGCGGGCAGCTCGATGATGCGCCGGGGGCGGGGCGAGGGGACCACCCGCCGCCACCCCCGGCCGGCGTCCTCCCGCACCACCCAGCCCTGCTCCGCCGCCCGCCGCCGCGCGGTCTCCTCGTCCATCCACGAGCCGATGGGCTTGGTGGGGTTCTGGAAGGCGGGATCGTTCCGGTCCACCAGAACCTGGGTGACCACGGTCACCGCCAGCTGGCGCATCCCCCGACGGCGGAACTCGTTGTAAAGGGCCTTCTGGAACATGTAGCCGATGGCCCCCTGGGTGTCGGCGTCCGCGGCGTCGAGAGGGACGGGGTGGAGCTCGTGGAGGGAGAGCTCGCTGCGCCGCAGGATGAAGCCCACCTGGGGGCCGTTGCCGTGGGTGATCACCACCCGCCAGCCCTGGGCGATCATCTCCGCGATGTGCACCATGGTCTCGCGGGCGGCCTCATACTGATCGGGGACGGTCATGCGGTCCGGCCCCTTGATCAGGGAGTTGCCGCCGACGGCCACGACAGCCAGTCCGGGTTGCAGACGCATCCGCACCTCCGGGGTTGGGCTCAGCGCATGACCAGGGCCATCACGGCCTTCTGGACGTGCAGGCGGTTCTCCGCCTGATCGTAGACCACGGATTGAGGGCCGTCGATCACGGCGTCGGTGACTTCGAGGCCGCGGTCGGCGGGCAGGCAGTGCATGTAGATGGCGTCCGGGCGGGCCAGCTGCATCCGTCGCTCGTCGGCGATCCAGTCCTGATACTTGCGGGCGATGCGGGCGCTCTCCTCCGGGTCGGTGGTGGTCAGCCAGCATCCCCAGCTCTTGGGGTAGACCGCGTCGGCGTCCCGGAAGGCCTCATCCATGTTGTCGGTGATCTCGAAAACTCCGCCGAAGCGGCGGGCGTTCTCCCGCGCCTGCTCCACGATGTCCGGCATCAGTTTGAACTCGGGGGGATGGGCCAGGACCACATGCATCCCGAAGCGGGTGAGCTGCAGGATCAGGGACTGGGGGACCGAGAGGGGCTTCTGGTAGCTGGCCGCGTAGGCCCAGGTGACGGCGATCTTCTTCCCCCGCAGGTCCCGTCCCTTCTTCTCCACCAGGGTCATCAGGTCCGCCAGGATCTGGAAGGGGTGGTAGATATCGCACTGCATGTTGAGGACCGGCGCCCGGCTGTAGCGGGCCACTTCGGTGATGTAGCGGTTGCCCACCCCCCAGTCCACATGGCGGATGGCGATGGCGTCGAAGTAGCGCCCGTAGATCTCCCCGATCTCCTTGGCGGTGTCTCCGTGGGCGATCTGGGTGGTCTTGGATTCGATGAAGGCGGGGTGCCCCCCGAGCTGGGCCAGGCCTGCCTCGAAGGAGGCGCGGGTGCGGGTGCTGCTGTAGAAAAAGAGCATGGCCATGGTCTTCCCTTCCAGGTAGCGATGCGGGATCCCCATGGCCTGCTTCATCTTGAGGTCGAAGGCCACGTCCAACACCGTCTGGACCTCCTCCACGGAGAGGTCCAGGTCGCTGATCACATCACGGCCGCGCAGATGGGTCTGCATGGGCGTCCTCCCTGATGATGAGATTGCGCGTTCACACGCCCCGCGAGGCGCTCAGGGCGTTCCGCAGCATGGAGGGGAAGAGGGCGTAGAAGGCGGTGGCTTCCACCACCTCGCTGAGGGAGATGTGCTCATCCACCCGATGGGCGTAGGTTTCATCCCCCGGGCCGAAGCCGATGCTGGGGATGCCGGCTTTCCCGGCCCAGTAGGTGCCGTTGGTGGAGAAATCCCACTTCCCGGTGGGCCGCCGCTCCCCCCACAGGGCCTCGATGGTCGCCTGTCCGGCCTGCACCAGGGGATGGGATTCCTCCATGGCCCAGGCGGGGAAGTATTTCTCCACCGGATACCGGAAGCCCGTGTAGCTGGGGTCCTCATAGCGGAGGATCTCCACGCGGATGCTCTCCCGATGCTCCGGCGGGATGCAGGACTCCACCTGGGCCAGGGCTTCCTCCTTGGTCTCCCCAAAGGTCAGCCGGCGGTCGATGTAGATGGTGCATTCGTCGGGGACGGCGTTGATGGAGGGCGTGCGGCTTTCGATCATGGTGACGGTGATCGTGCCCTTCCCCAGGAACTCGTGCGACTTCAGCCGGGGGTCCAGGTCGCGGATGCCGGCGATGACCGGGAGCATCTTGTAGATGGCGTTGTCCCCCAGCCAGTTGGAGGCGGCGTGGGCGCTGCGTCCCTTGGCTATTACCTTCAGCTCCACCCGCCCACGATGGCCCCGATAGACCCGCAGGCCCGTGGGCTCCCCGATCACCACCGCGTCCGGGCGGATCTTCGGATCCACCTCCACAAAGACATTGGGGGCCAGGCCGTCGCACCATTCCTCCATATTGCCGAAGTAATACACCGTCCATCCCTCCAGCAAGCCCAGGTCCCGGGCGATGGCCAGCCCGTAGACCATGCCGGGGGTGGATCCTTTCTCGTCGCAGGTCCCTCGGGCATAGAAGAGATCGCCCTCCAGCCGTCCTCGGAAGGGATCCCAAGCCCACTGCTCCGGGTCCCCGATGCCCACGGTGTCCAGGTGGCTGTCGTAGACCAGGATCCGTGGGCCGTGGCCGATGCGGCCCAGGATGTTGCCCATGACATCGAAGCGGACCTCCTCGAAGCCCAGGCGGCGCATCTCCTCGGCGACCCGCTCCCCAACCGCCCGAATCTGAGCGTCGTAGCTGGGGATGGCCACGATGTCGAAGAAGAAGCGCAGGATCTCCTCCCGGCGGGCTTCCACCGCCTGTCGGATGGCAGATACGATCTCGGCGGCCATGGTCGGTCTCCCAGTTATGAGGATGATAGGGGGTCCAGGAAGGACCGATAGCCATCCTTGTCGATGTGGCCGGATTTTGTCAAGCGCGGGCAATTCCGGCCGGATGACCTGCATGCCGAATGAATTCGGCCTCAAGGGCCTTCGGCCCGCGGTCGGCCTGCATGCCGAATGAATTCGGCCTGGGGGGCCTTCGGCCGACGGTCGGCCTGCGCCGACCGGAGGATTGTCTTTTGCGTCGGCGAAGGCCGACGCTTGGCGCGCAGCGCCTTGGAAGGCCGATTTTAATCGGCACGGAGGCCTTCGGCCGACGGTCGGCCTGCATGCCGAATGAATTCGGCCTGGGGGGGCCTTCGGCCAACGGTCGGCCTGCGCCGACCGAGGAACGTCGCTTGCGTCGGCGAAGGCCGACGCTTGGCGTGCAGCGCCTGGAGGGACCGATTTCAATCGGCACGAAGGCCTTCGGCCGGTGGTCGGCCTGCGCGCCGAATGAATTCGGCCTGGGGGGGCCTTCGGCCAACGGTCGGCCTGCGCCGACCGGGAACGTGCCTTTTGCGTCGGCGAAGGCCGACGCTTGGCGTGCAGCGCCTTGGAAGGCCGATTTCCATCGGCAGGGAGGCCTTCGGCCGACGGTCGGCCTGCGCCGACCGAGGAACGTCGCTTGCGTCGGCGAAGGCCGACGCTTGGCGCGCAGCGCCTTGGAAGGCCGATTTCCATCGGCACGGAGGCCTTCGGCCGACGGTCGGCCTGCGCCGACCGGAGGATTGTCTTTTGCGTCGGCGAAGGCCGACGCTTGGCGCGCAGCGCCTTGGAAGGCCGATTTCAATCGGCACGGAGGCCTTCGGCCGGTGGTCGGCCTGCGCCGACCGGAGGATTGTCTTTTGCGTCGGCGAAGGCCGACGCCCGGCGCATAGCGCCTTGGAAGGCCGATTTCAATCGGCGTGGAGAAGATGGATCTGGACCGCGGTGGACGGTCGGGGGGGCGCACCGGCTGGGATAGCGGTCGAAATTCATTTCGACCTACAACTTGAAGGCTCTGAAGCCGAAGCCCCCTATGGCTCCCTGCTTTCGATCAGCTGCGCGGCGGCCTCCTCCACGCCGCCGGCCGCCTCCATCCGTTGCGCCCACATCTGTGCGCGATCCCGGAAGGTGAGCTCCTGCAGCAGGGCGGCGATGAGCTGCCGCCATCGGAGAGGGGTGGCCTCGGCGGGCCGCATGGAAAGCCCGACTCCCGCGGCTTCCACCCGACGGGCCTGGAGATGCTGTTCCCCCGCATGCGGGACCACCAGCTGGGGGACGCCGTAAACCAGAGCGGCATGGGTGGTCCCCATCCCCCCGTGGTGGATCACCAGATCCAGTTGCGGGAACACGGCCGCGTAGTCCACCCAATCCCAGAGCGGGAGCTCGGGAAGCGCCCGCGCCACAGCCTCCCGAAGCCCGGGGGCAAAGGGGCTCCTCCCGAGGACCAGGAGGGGCTCGCCGCCCAGGGCCTGCACCGCGCGGGCCGCCCCGATGAAGAAGGCGGGATCCCCGGTGAAGGTGCTGCCCAGGGTGATCAGGACGCGGGGACGCGAGCGTGGGAGAGGTGGAACCGTCGAGGCTTTCCGACGTCCCCCGAAGAACCGGTTCTGGGGATCCAGGCGGTCCAGATCGACGAACCAGTCGGCGGGGAAGAAAACGACGTGGGCATATGGGGAGGTGATCTGGGGGAAGGGGTCCGCCCGCCAGTAGCGGCCGGCCAGGCCGAGACGGGCGGCGATTTCCGCCAGCCGGGCTCGGGCCGCTTCCACCTCGACCTGGGCCTCTGGAGTGGCTGGGGCCGGCCAGCGCCCGGCGGGGAACCCCACGACGATCAGAGGAAGCTCGTATCGCTCCGCCGCCCAGGCCGCGACGCCGGCGAAAGGCTCCGCCACGATCCAATCCGGGCGCCAGGCTTCAATCAGGGAGCTCAGGGCGCGCAGCGCCCGCGCATGCGCTTCAGGCTGGAGCCAGGCCTCCAGCGCTCGCTCCCGACGCCGTCGCGCCCGCTCCATGGGAGGAACATCCGAGGGGAGCGGGGGCAGCCATCGCCAGCCCACGGAGGGCAGCGGGACAAAGGGGAGGCCCCGGCGGACCACCGCTTCCTGCACCAGGGATCCGCTGGCCCACAGCACCCGCTCCCCGCGTCGGGCGAGGGCGACCGCCAGATCCAGGTAGCCCCCATAGTCCAGGTGGCCCCACAGAGGAACAGATACAAAAAGCCAGCGCCGTGGCTTCATGGTCCCATTCGAAGGGGTCCCCGGCCGACCTCCCGATGGCAGCGCTCGCAGGCCGGGATCACGATCTCCTGCATGATGAAGAAGGGCGTCACCGTCTCCATGTGCGCGCGATGACAATCCACGCACCCCACGGAGGTCTGGAGGTCCGGCCGGAACAGATCCGTGTGGAAATGGTTCTCGAACCCCTCGGCCATCACCGGGTTCGTCGTGTCGGGCGGGATCCCTGCCCGGGCGGGCTCCCGGACGTGGCAGAGGCGGCAGCTGTTCTCCGGGAGGCCGGGCATGCGTACCGGGTGATGGGGAACGTCCGGCGGCGTGAAGGGCGTCCGGGCCGCGTTCCACGCGCCCAGGGCGAGGGTGCGGACGCGATCGGGGAGGGAAGAATCCCCTCGATGACAGGCCACGCAGGGGAGGCCGGCCCTCGCGTGGGCAGCGGCCAGGTCGACCGGTCGGCTTCCCCGCGCGGCAGCCGCTCGACCCACGTAGGTGATCTCCGGTCGCAGGTGACAGCCGGCGCAGAAGGGATCCCGTTCCTCCAGGTGGGAGACCGTCCAGGCTGCTCCGAGGGCGACGAGGAACAGGGCAAGGGGTATGAAGCCCAGGCGCCTTCCCCAAGATCCGGAAGCGGTGGGTCCCTTAAGTGGAGGGCCCAGCTTCATGGTTTGCCCTCCGGAGCATTCGCCAGGCCTCCCGGATTGCCTCCGGCTTGCCGATCAGGACCACGCGATCCCCTGCCTGGAGAGCCAGCTGTCCGTTTGGGATTAGTGTGCCTACTCCCCGCCGCACGACGGCGATTCGGCATTCCGGAGGCCAGGGGAGCTCACCCAGGGGACGGCCGACAGCTGACGCCTCGGCTTCCACCGGGAGCTCCACGATCTCCATCCCGCTCAGGGTGCGCAATCGGATCTGTTCCAGCTGATACTGGAGTAGGCGCTTCCGGGTGAGCGCGAGGTCATAGGCCCGCACGACTTCCTCTCGTCGGACGATCCCGATCACGCGCTGAGGATCCTCACGGCTCACCACGGGGACCTGCCCGATGTTCCATTCGCTCATCCGGCGCACGGCCTCGCTCACCGGTTCGTCCGGGAAGATTGTGATCACCGGGCGCTGGCAGATCTGGCCGACCGGTTCCTCTCCCCGGCCTGCAGTCAGGGCCATCTCGAGATCTCGGAGGGTGGTGATGCCCCAGAGCCTCCCTTCCGGGGTCTCTACGATCAGCGTGCGCCGGCGCCGCTGCAGGAGAATCTCCAGGGCTGCCTGGACAGGGAGGGTCTGAGTAGCCCGAACGACGTCCGGGTTCATCGCTTCCTCGACCCGAAGGCTCTCCAGCACATCCACGTCCCGCCCGTGGACGAGACGGAGACCACGTTGTCGGAGAGCCTCGGTGTAGAGGCTTCCAGGCTGGAGGCGTTCGCTGATCAGCGTGCTGAGGCCCACCGCGGCCATCAAGGGGAGGATGATCCGGTAATCCCGAGTCATCTCGAAAAGCAGCAGAGTGGCGGTGAAAGGGGCATGGATCGCCCCGGCCAGCAGGGCAGCCATGGCCACCATCGCGTAGGCGGAGGGATCAGCCACCCACGCTGGGAACAGAGAGCCGAGGATGGTGCCATACGCATAGCCCAGCATGGCACCCAAGAAGAGGGCGGGGGCGAACACCCCACCCACAAACCCAACCGCCAGCGAGAGAGGTGTCAGTATGAGTTTCAAGAACATCCACTCGAGGACGAGGATGGGATTATGGGGTTGACCCTGCAGGATGGTCTGAATCGAATCGTATCCCACGCCTAGGACCTGAGGAGCGAGCAGTCCCAGGAGGCCGAGGACCAGTCCGCCTGCAGGCGTCCGAAGCCAGGGCGCGAGGGGGAGCCGCTCGACGGCCAGGCGCATGCCGTAGAGTAGCCGGATGTAAAGTATAGCCACTCCGGCGGCTAACACGCCGAGGAGCAGGTAAAAAGGCAACTCCAGAAGATGACGGAACGAATAGGCAGGCACTAGGAAAGCCGGGTAAGGTCCCAAGAGGACTTGGGTGACCAATGTGGCGCTCACAGCGGCCAGCACCATTGCGGTGATAGGGGCAGTAGCGAACTCCCCCAGCAGGATCTCCGCTGCAAAGAGCACGCCGGCGATCGGCGCGTTGAAGGCTGCGGCGATCCCGCCCGCTGCGCCCGCTGCGGTGAGCAAACGAATCGATTCCTCGGAGAGCCGGATCCGCTGGGCTAAGCCGGACCCGAGATGGGCACCGATCTGGACGCTGGGATCCTCTGGTCCCACCGAGGCCCCCACGCCGAGGGAGAGGATTGCGGCGACGGCCTTCGCCGGCATGCGCCAGTAAGGCAGCCGTCCGCCTGCCGTGACCATCGCCAAGATAAGCCCGGAGACCCCCGGCATCTCCTCCCGCTCCAAAAAGAAGCGGGTCATCCCGGCGATGAGCAATCCACCCAGGACCGGAGCCAAGATGCGAATCCATCCGCCCGGCGTGAGGGAGCGCAGCATATCCTGCACGCCATCTACAGCGCGGCGGAAGAGAAACACCCCCACTCCCGTCCCCAAGCCGATCAGGGGCGCGAGGATCAATACCCAGGTGCCCTCCGAGAGGCGAACCCGCTGGCGGAGATGAAGGCGGATGAGTTCCCTCATCGCTGTCCCCTCATGAGGGGATCAGGCCTCGGACATCCCGGTGGGAGTCTTTGTCTCCGGCATTTCGGTAGGAGCCTTCGCTCCCCGTATTCGCCCGGGGAGCCGGTTCCGGATCAGGATGGCCAGCCCGGCCGCCAGGGCGATCAGGGAGAAGACCTGGGCCGCGGCGATGTTCCCCAGCTTCCACGCGTCCGGCCGCAGGGTCTCGATCCACAGGCGTCCCACCGGATACCAGATCAGATAGAGGGCGAAGAGGTCCCCCTCCCGCAAACGATGCCCCAGCCGCCGGCTCAAGTTGAACAGGATCAGGAAGCCCAGGGTGTTCCAGAGGGATTCATACAGGAACACCGGGTGGAAACGGGTCTCCGGGGGCAGGGTGAGGTGTTGCGGCAGGCGGCGCTCCAGGGGGATGGGGATGCCCCAGGGGAGGGTGGTGGGCGGGCCGTAGAGCTCCTGGTTGAAGAAATTCCCCCAGCGGCCGATGGCCTGGCCCACCAGAATCGAAGGCGCCGTGATGTCCAGCCAGCGCCAGACCGCCAGTCGGTGGCGGTAGGCGTAAAGGAAGAACCCGATCAGCCCCCCGATGAGGGCCCCGTAGATGGCGAGCCCCCCTTCCCAGATGTAGAGGATCTTGATCGGGTTCTCCCGGTAGTAGGACCAGCCGACAGCGCCCTCCGGGTTGGAGAACACGTGGTAAAGGCGCGCGCCGATCAGACCCAGCAGGAAGACGACCAGCAGGCCATCCCACACATGATCGGGGTTCTCCCCCCGACGGCGGGCTTCCGCCGCCGCCAGGTAGGCGCCCAGGAGGATCCCGATCATCAGCAGCAGCCCGTAGGCCCGGATGGCGAAATTCCCCACGCACAGGATCGCTCCGGTTGTCCCCGGCGGGCAGAACATCGATGGACCTCCTGTTCAGGAATGGCGGCCCTGTGGGGCCTGCCCCTCATTATATCCCGCCCGCCGGGATGGGCCGGCGGGGATGCGATGCTAAAATGGGAGCGATGCGTTCGATGGAAGACCTGAGGAGGCGCGCATGCTGCGCACGCGCTGTCCGTATTGCGGCCGGCCGTTCTCCGTCTCCCGGGAGGAAGCGGCGGGGATCCTGGCCCAGGCGCTGGCAGAGAACGCCCGCTATGGAATGCGGGAATGTCCCTTCTGCCGCCGGCGGGTGAAGATCGGCCTGGCGGAGCTGCGCCGGGCGGCCCCGACGGTCGCCCCGGCGGGGGCCGAGCCGGCTTCCCCCGCGCCCGAAGCGGCCGCCTCCCCGTCGCCGGAGCCGCCCGCCGGGATGGAGGCCCCAGCCCTCGAGCCGGAGGAGGAAGCGCCTCCCGCGCCGACCCCACGGGGGCGTCGGAAACGGACGGAGACCGCCCCATCGGGCCCGAGGCGCTCCCCGCGCCGAACCGGCTCCTCATCCCCGGAGACGGAGGTCACGCCTTCGGCCGAGTGATGGGATTCATAAGGAGCGGAGCGAGAGGGGCGCGCTCAGAATCCTATGCTGCAGTAGGAGTTACGCACTTGGCTGTGCCCTTCTCTTCGCGCGGCGGACAGGGCTATCATCATGATGGAGGCGGCGGCGATGCCGACGGTCTGCCTGCGGTTCCGATTCGAGGAGCACCCCAAAATCCGCGCCCTGATGGAGGCCTGCGCCGACATCCAGCGGCAGGCCGTCGACTACGCCCTGGAAAACGGCAAAACCGCCACCTTCACCCTCATCAAAGCCCTCTACCCCTCCCTGCGGGAAAGATATCCCCACCTCCATTCCCAACTCATCTACGGGGCGATCCGATCCGG
>Ga0079996_111760_pt1 | contig 17726 bp, 13 predicted proteins | sample PerSpoAPS_AMetaG_FD_69199 | JGI IMG/M metagenome (GOLD analysis project Ga0079996, IMG submission 69199) | Thermal spring microbial communities from Yellowstone National Park, Wyoming, USA - Perpetual Spouter A (PS_A) MetaG (SPADES assembly)... | ecosystem: Environmental > Aquatic > Thermal... | reverse complement strand
TCCCAGATGGGCAGGATCATGGCCTCCCGCAGCCAGCGCTCCACCGGATACTCCCCCAGCACCCCCATCCCACCGTGGACCTCCATCGCCCACTTCGCCGTCTGCACCGCATGCTCCGCTGTCCAATATTTGGCCAGATGGGTGAGCAGGCGGAAGAGGTGATAGCGCTCCGAGTAGGGAGGATGTTCCGGCCAGACTTCCTCCAGCAGACGGACCGTCGTCCAGGCCAGGGCGAAGGCGGCCTGGAGCTCGCGGATGCGTTCGGCGAACTGGCGGCGCATCAGCGGGTGGTGGAGAACGGGGCGGCCGAAGGCGACGCGGCGCTCGGCGAAGGCCAGCGCCTCGGCGATGGCCCGTTGCATCAGGGCGACGCTGCCGATGCTGTTGGCGACCCGGGAGACATTGAGGACCTCCAGGATCTCGTAGATGCCGGTCTCCGGGCGCCCCAGCAGGTAAGCCTCGCTCTCCTGCAGCTCCACCTCGCCCGTGGGCACCGAGCGGGTGCCGATTTTATCCTTCAGACGCCGAATGAGATAGTTCAGGCCGCCGTCCTCCCGGTAGCGGGGGAGCAGGAAGAGGGCGAGGCCGCGGACGGTGCGGGGGGCGCCCTCAGGCCGGGCGGCGACCACGGCCAGCTCCGCCCCGGCGTTGCTGGCGAAATACTTCTCCCCCGTCAGCCGCCAGTGTCCGCCTTCAGGCCGGGCGACGGTCTCCACGGTTGCCCCCAGATCCGAGCCGCCGCCGGCCTCGGTCATCCAGGTGGCGCCCTGCCAGACCTCGCCGTCCCGCCGGAGCAGAGGTGGGAGGAAGCGCGCCTGAAGCGCGGGATCGCCGTATTTGCGCAGGGCCAGGGCGGTGGCCAGAGAGACGGTGTAGGGGCAGTAAAGGCCTGCGTCATAGAAGGCTGTTACATATCCGATGAGGAACGTCGCGGCGAGCCCTTCCCCTTCGAAGGCCCGCCAGACCGCGCCGGCCCGGTAGCCCTGCAGGAGCATCCGCCGGTAATCCGGCGGGTAGAGGATCTCATCGATGCGGTGGCCGAAGCGGTCGTAAGCGCGCAGCCACGGCGTGCCCATGCGATCGATCATCGCGGAGATGGCCTTCCCCTCCGCCTCCCACCAAGCCTCCAGCTCCTCGAGCTCAGCCCGGATGGGAAGCGGAACCCCCATTGCCTGAAGGAACCGCGTGGGCGAAGGCAGGGCTTCCATGAGCTCGATCTCAGCCATGCCGATCCCCCTGTGGAAGATCCACCTCCATGATAAGCCCTCGCGAAGGGACGCGCCGGAGGATGTCCCTTCGGCCTCCGGGATCCGAAAAGATCCGTCGTATGATGAAATTGGGGAATGATGGATGACCTCAAAGGGAGGATGACGCGTGCTTCGATGGCTGAAGGCCGGGCTGGGGGGAGCTGTTCTGTTTCTGGGCCTGCTTCTCGCGATGCGCCGGGCGGAGGGGGAGGCCACGATGCTCCCGCCGCCCCTGTGGGGTCCCAACACGGTGGCCAACACCGATCGGAGCGGCTTCGCCCAGCAGGAACCCAGCCTGGCCATCCACCCCCGCGACCTCCGAAATCTGGTGGTGGCAGCCAAGGACTTCCGCCGCACCCAGGACATCACCCGTGAGGTCTGGATCTACGTTTCCTTTGACGGAGGACGCTCCTGGCCGATCCAGATCCCCTTCCCCGGCCTGCCCCCCACCATCACCCGCCAGAGCGATCCGGTCGCCCTGGCTACAGAAGAAGGGCGTTTCTACGTGCTGGCCCTGGGCGCCGGGACGCCCGCTTACCGCCATCACGGGTTGTTCCTGACCTGGTCCGATGACGGGGGGCGCACCTGGCGGGACGCTGTGACGATCATCTCGGATCCATCGACGATCCTCGATGATAAGCCCTGGTTGGCCCGCGACGCCCATCCCACCAGCCCCTACTACGGGCGCCTGTATGTGGCCTGGCGGCCCATGCACGCCGACGTGCTGTGGGTGGTCCGCTCCGAAGACGGCGGCCTTTCATGGTCCCGCCCGGTGACCGCGGCCGAGGGGGAGGGGGTGCAGGGGGCCATGCCGGTGGTGGGGGCCGATGGGGCCGTTCATCTTTTCTACGTGGAGCCGATGTCGCCCACCACGCCCGGATGGATTCGGGTGGTCACGTCCTTTGATGGAGGGGCTTCCTTCTCCGCTCCGCGGAATGTCGCTCCGGTCCTTCAGCCCCCCAGCCCTGTCCGCGCTTACGATCGGTGGCGGCTTTACACGCTGCCCAGCGCCGCGGCGGACCCCCGGGATCCGGCCCGGCTGTATGTGGCCTGGACGGAGGGATCCCCTCAGGAGGCCATGGGCACGGAGGTGGCCTTCGCCCGCAGCGAGGACGGCGGTCGCACCTGGACGCTGAGCCGGCCTTTCGCCGCCCCAGGAGACGCCGCCCATCCCATCGTGCGGACGGACGCGCGGGGATGGGTGCATCTGTTCTGGCTGGACCGCCGCGGGGATCCCCGGAACCGGCTTTTCGATGCCTTCTATGCTTACTCTCCGGACGGCGGGCGGACCTGGAGCCTGCCTTTCCGGGTGAGCACGCGCTCCTTCGATCTGAATCAGGCTGTGCCGCCCATCAGCCCGGCGCCCGGGGATTACTGGGGTCTGGATGTCCGGGGGGATCGCATCTGCGCAGCGTGGAGCGATACCCGGTTTGGCGATGAAGAGATTATGGTGACATGCGGGATCCTCCCCCTTGCCTCCTCCATCCTGCTTCCCGGGATCCCCCTGGAGTAGCGGCGGCCGGCGGAAGTTTGAGCCCCCGGCCGGGATGATGTTAGACTGAGGCGACGGATCTCAGCTCGACGGACGCGGGAGATGGCGCGTCGCGCCACCGCCCTGGCCCACCCGAACATCGCCTTCGTGAAATACTGGGGGAACCGGGATGAGCGCCTCCGGCTCCCGGCCAATCCCTCGTTCTCTATGAACCTGGGAGGGTTGCGCACGATCACCACGGTGACATTCCAGGAAGAAGAAGGGCCGGATCTCCTGTTCGTGAACGGCGTGCCGGTGGAGGGGCCGGCTCGGGAACGGGTCTCGGCGTTCCTGGATCACGTGCGAAGGATGGCCGGGTTCCGGGGCCGCGCCGTGGTGGAGTCCATCACGGACATCCCGCCCGGCGTGGGGCTGGCCTCCTCGGCGGCGGCCTTCGCCGCCCTGGCCGCTGCGGCGTCCGCCGCCCTGGATCTGCGGCTCTCCGAGCGAGACCTGTCCACCCTCGCCCGCCTGGGCTCCGGTTCGGCGTGCCGTTCGGTGCCCCCAGGATTCGTGGAGTGGGTGGCCGGCGAGCGCCATGAGGATTCCTATGCTTATAGCGTGGCCCCACCGGAGCACTGGGACCTGTGGGACGTGATCGCTGTGGTCAGCGAGCAGCACAAGGCGGTGGGGTCCAGCGAGGGGCACCGCCGGGCGGCCACCAGCCCCCTTCATGGACCGCGGGTGGCGACCGCGCCGGAGCGGGTGGCCCGCTGTCGGGAGGCCGTGCTGCGGCGGGACTTCGAGGCCCTGGCGGAGATCGTGGAGACGGACGCCATCTGGATGCACGCGGTGATGATGACCTCCCGACCGCCCCTGTTCTACTGGGAGCCGGCCACTCTGATCGTGTTGCAGGCAGCCTGTCGCTGGCGGGAGGAGGGTCTGCCGGTGGCCTTCACCCTGGACGCCGGACCGAACGTCCATCTGCTCTGCCCCGCGGAGGCCGTGGAGGAGGTGGCCCGGCGGGCCCAGAGGGTGCCCGGGGTGCTTCGGGTGCTGCGCAGCGGCCCCGGCGGCGGGGCCCGAATCCTGCCGCCCGAGGGAGGCCCATGAAAGGAGGTCCCTATGGATGTTCGCGTGGAGCGGCGTCTGTTTACGCTGGAGGAGTATCACCGGATGGCGGAGGCGGGGATCCTCTCCGAGGATGACCGGGTGGAACTCATCGAGGGGGAGATCGTCGAGATGAGCCCCATCGGAAGCCGGCACGCGGGGTGCGTCAACCGGATCAGCCACTGGTTCTCCCAACGAGTTGGTGGGCGCGCCATCCTGAGCGTCCAGGACCCCATCCGTCTGGGGCGGCGTTCGGAGCCGCAGCCGGATGTGGCGTTGCTGCGGCCGCGGGAGGACTTCTACGCTTCGGAGCATCCGGGGCCGGAGGATGTGCTGCTGATCGTGGAGGTGGCGGAGCATTCGGCCGGGTATGATCGGGGGGTGAAGGTGCCGCTGTATGCGCGGTATGGGGTGGTGGAGGTGTGGGTGGTGGATCTTGGGCGGGGCGTGGTGGAGGTGTATCGGGGGCCGGAGGGAGAGGGATATCGAGAGGTGCGGGTGGTGGGGCGGGGGGAGGTCATCACGCCGCTCCAGCTGCCGGACCTGCACGTCCCCGTGGACCAGATCCTCGGTGAGACCTCCTGAGGGAAGGGGGGAACGATGGGGGTGGAGTTGCTGAAGCGTCTGTTCACGGTGGAGGAGTATCACCGGATGGCGGAGGCGGGGATCCTCTCCGAGGATGACCGGGTGGAACTCATCGAGGGGGAGATCGTCGAGATGAGCCCCATCGGAAGCCGGCACGCTGGGTGCGTCAACCGGATCAGCCACTGGTTCTCCCAACGAGTTGGTGGGCGCGCCATCGTCAGCGTTCAGAACCCCATTCGTTTGGGGCGGCGTTCGGAGCCGCAGCCGGATGTGGCGTTGTTGCGGCCGCGGGAGGACTTCTACGCTTCGGAGCATCCGGGGCCGGAGGATGTGCTGCTGATCGTGGAGGTGGCGGAGCATTCGGCCGGGTATGATCGGGGGGTGAAGGTGCCGCTGTATGCGCGGTATGGGGTGGTGGAGGTGTGGGTGGTGGATCTTGGGCGGGGTGTGGTGGAGGTGTATCGGGGGCCGGAGGGAGAGGGATATCGAGAGGTGCGGGTGGTGGGGCGGGGGGAGGTCATCACGCCGCTCCAGCTGCCGGACCTGCACGTCCCCGTGGACCAGATCCTCGGCGAGACCTGAGGGAAGGTCGTATCCGGCGGGGAACTTCGATTGGGGGGAGCGATGACGGAGCCGGTGATCACGATGCCGTGGGGTGTTTTGGGGTTCTTGCTGGCGCTGGGCCCGCTGATCTTCGTCCACGAGCTGGGGCATCTCCTGACGGCGAAGCTGGCCGGGGTGGCGGTGGAGGAGTTCGGGTTCGGCTTCCCACCCCGGCTGCTGATCCTGGGCCGGTGGCGGGAGACCCTGCTCACCCTCAACGCGATCCCCTTCGGCGGCTTCGTGCGGCTGCGGGGCGAGGAGGATCCGGGGATCCCGGAGGGCTTCGCCGCCCGGCCGTGGCCCTGGCGCCTGCTGATCCTCGCCGCCGGGCCCCTGATGAACATGGCCCTGGCCTGGGGGGTGCTCATCCTGATCTTCCTGCTCGGCGTGCCCTCCTCCCAGGTCCGGGTGGAGGGCGTGGCCGCCGATTCCCCGGCCGCCCAGGCCGGGCTCCAGGCCGGGGATGTCATCCTGGCGCTGGATGGCGTGCCGGTGGAGCGCACCGAGGATGTGCGGCGGCTGGCGCAGGAGCGGAAGGGACGCACGGTGACCTTGCGGATCCAGCGGGCGCAGGGCGTGCAGGAAGTATCCGTATACGTGCGGCCGGATCCGCCGCCGGGCCAGGGCGCGATGGGGGTGATCATCGCCTCGGTCCCGGATTACAGCCGGATGCAGCGGTTCGGGCTCGGGGAGGCGATGGCCCGCGGGACGGTGATGTTCGGGGCGTTGACGGCGCAGCTGTTCAGCCTGCCGGCCCGCATCCTCCTGGGCCTGGTCCCGGCCCAGGTCCTCCAGCCCGCCGGCCCTGTCCGCATCGGGGCAGAGGCGGGGGAGGCGCTGCGGACCAGCGTGGAGGTGGGCTCCGCCTATGTGTTCCTTACCTTCATCGCCCTGATCAGCCTGGCCATCGCCTTCACCAACCTCCTGCCCATCCCGGCCCTGGACGGCGGGCGGATCCTGTTCGTGCTCATCGAGGCCGTTCGAGGGCGGCGTCTGGATCCGCGCCGGGAGCAGGTGGTGCATCTCATCGGCTTCGCCTTCCTGCTGGCGCTGCTGATCTTCCTCTCCATCCGGGAGATCGGAGAGCTTTCGCGGGGGGCCGGCCCGTAAAGGAGGGGCGCCGCGCCGCTGCTCCCTCCTCCCGGAGGGAACTCTCATTCCTCATAAGAGCGGCGGTGAGGCCCGCCGCACGGGCGCGCGTCGATGCTCCGGATGACCCTGCTTCAGGAGGAGCCCGGTGGATCGGCCGGTGGTGGCCACGACGTTCTACGTGCGGTATGCGGAGACCGATCAGATGGGCCTGGTGCATCACAGCGCTTATCTGATCTGGTTCGAGGAGGGAAGAAGCCAGTATATGCGGGCCTGCGGGGCGGACTACGCGGAGATCGAGCGCAGCGGGGCGCTGTTCGCGGTGGCCGAGGCCCACGCCCGTTACGAAGCCCCGGCCCGCTACGGGGATCGGGTCACCGTCCGGACATGGGTGGAGGAGATCCGCAGCCGCTCGATCACCTTCGGCTACGCGGTCTACAACGCCGACACCGGCCAGCCAGGTGGCCCTGGCCTGGCTGCTGCGCAACCCGACCGTCACCAGCCCCATCATCGGGGCCAGCACGGTGGAGCAGCTCCAGGAGCTTCTAAGCGCGGTGGGCTGGTCCCTGCCCGAGGAGATCGCCCAGCGCCTGGACATGCTCACCGCATGGGATAGGGATTGAGCCGGCGGGATCGGGAACGGCAGAAGACGGTGATGCGAGTGGTGCTGCTCTCCAAAGCCCTGGTGGTGGGCGCCTACCAGCGCAAGGCGGAAGAGATCGCTCGCCACGAGGGGATTGAGCTCATCGTCCTGGTCCCGCCTGCTTGGCGGGATGAGCGGGGGGTGCTTCCTCTGGAGCGGGCGCACACCCGGGGCTATACGTTGCTGGTGGAGCCCATCGCTTTCAACGGGCATTTCCATCTTCACTTTTACCCGTATCTGGGCCGGCGCCTCCGCGCCCTGCGGCCGGACCTTTTGCACATCGAAGAGGAGCCCTACAACCTGGCCACCTATCACGCGGTCCGTCTGGCGAAGGGTCTGGGGATCCGCGTTGGCGTCTTCTCCTGGCAGAACCTCTTGCGCCGGTATCCGCCACCCTTTCGATGGTGGGAGCGCGCGGTGCTGCGGGCGGCGGACTTCCTGATCGCCGGCAGCGAGACGGCCGCGCGGGTCTGGCGGGCCAAGGGCTACGCCGGCTTGATGGCGGTGATCCCTCAGTTCGGGGTGGATCCCGAGTCCTTCCGGCCGGCTTCCCCGCGCCCCCCGCGGCCGTTCACCATCGGATACGTCGGACGCTGGGTGCCGGAGAAAGGGATCGACCTTCTGTTGCAGGCAGTGGCCGGGCTGGAGGGGGACTGGCGGCTGCGGATCATCGGCAGCGGGCCGGCGGGCCCCTCCCTGCGGCAGCTCGCGGCGCACCTGGGGATCGCGGACCGCGTCGCCTTCGAGCCGCCCTCCCCCTCGACCCGGATGCCGGAGGTCTACGCAGGTCTGGACGTCCTGGTGCTGCCCTCTCGAACCCGGCCGAACTGGACGGAGCAGTTCGGCCGGGTGCTGATCGAGGCGATGGCCTGCGGCGTCCCGGTCATCGGCTCTTCCGCGGGGGAGATCCCATGGGTGATCGGGGACGCCGGCTTGGTATTCCCGGAGGGCGATCCGGAGGCGTTGCGGGCGGCGCTGCGTCGGGTGATGAGGGATCCCGATTTGCGGGCGGCGCTCCGCGAGCGGGGAAGGACCCGGGTCCTGGAGCGGTTCACCCACGCGGAGATCGCCCGGGCCACCGTCGCCCTCTATCACCGGGTGATGGGAGGGAACGCGGGATCGCTTCCGGAGCCGTCATGCGACGCGTCGCGCTGAACGCGCAGTTGCTGGCCGGCGAGGCCTCCTACCGCAGCGCCGGGATCCATCGTTATCTCTATGAGGTCCTGCGGCGCCTGCCGGAGGCTGCCCCGGAGATCGCCTTCACCGCCTTCATCGGGCCTCGGGCCATCCCCCCGGAGGTCCCCAGGATCCGGTGGGTTCGCACGTCCTGGCCTACCCATCAGCCTTTCGTCCGGATCCTGTGGGAGCAGCTGATTTTGCCGCTGCGCCTGGCTCGGGGGAGTTGGGAGCTGTTGCACGCGATGGCCTTCGTGGCGCCGCTGGCGGCCCGCCTGCCTGTGGTGGTCACCGTCTACGACCTCAGCTTCCTCCTTTACCCGGAGGCCTTCCGGGCAGCGAACCGGCTGTATCTGCGGACGTTCACCCGATGGACCTGCCGGCGGGCGGCAGGGATCCTGGCGATCTCCCAGGCGGCCCGGGAGGATCTGATCCGCCGCTGGAGCCTTCCGCCGGAGCGGATCGCGGTGGCCTACCCGGGGGTGGATCCCCGGTTCCGGCCCTTGCCGGCGGAGGAGGTGGCCGCCTTCCGGGCGCGCCGGGGCCTGCCGGAGCGGTTCATCCTGTATGTGGGCACGCTGGAGCCGCGCAAGAACCTCGGGGTGCTGCTGGAGGCCGTCGCCCGCCTCTTCCCGCCGGTCCCGCTGATCCTGGTCGGGGGCAAAGGCTGGAAGCCCGCCTTTCTCCCCCGGTTGCGGGAGCTGGAGCGGGAGGGGCGGGCACGGTGGGTGGGGTTCATCCCCGATGAGGAGCTTCCTTTCTGGTATAACGCAGCCACGGTCTTCGCCTATCCCTCCCGCTATGAGGGGTTCGGGATGCCTCCGCTGGAGGCGATGGCCTGCGGGACCCCGGTGATCGCGGCGCGGGCCGCTTCGCTTCCCGAAGTGGTGGGCGAGGCGGGCTTGCTGGTGGACCCGATGGATGAGGAGGCCTGGACCGAGGGGCTTTCTACCCTATTACGGGATGAGGCGCTCCGGGAGGCCCTGCGATCACGGATTCGGAGCGTGATGGGAGATCGAAAGGTTCCGCGGGGATGGAAGTGGCTTCGGATCGGCCTGGATCTGATGGTGATCCAGGCTGCCTTCGTCCTGGCGTATTTCATGCGTTACCGGTGGGAGTGGTTCCGGGAGATCACCTTCGACGCGCCGTTCTCCGCCTATATCCCCTTCCAGATCGCCTGGACGGTCCTGCTGCTGGTGACCTTCCGCCTGGACCGGGTGTATCCGCCTCAGATGGGGGCGCCCTGGCTGGAGGAGATGTATCGCGTCCTCAACGCAGTGGCCAAGAGCACCCTGGTGCTCATGGCCGTGGTCTTTTTCTCTCAGTCTCTCTTCTACTCCCGGTTGATGTTTCTGGAGGCCGCCCTCCTGGTGGTGTGGATGCTGGGAGCCCTACGGCTCCTGGAGAGCCGGGTCGAGCGGATGCTGCGCCGGCGGGGCCTCGGGGTGGTGCGCGCCCTGATCGTCGGGGCTGGGGATCTGGGGAGAGCGGTGATGCGGGCCGCCCTGGCCCGCCCGGAGCTGGGCTACCGGATCATCGGGTTTGTGGACGATGACCCGGAGAAGGCCCGCACGGACATCGGCCCCTTCCGCGCCCGGGGCACCCTGGAGGACCTGCCGCGGGTCCTGCGGGAGGAGGCGGTCGATGAGGTGATCATCACCCTCCCCCTGGCCTTCTACGATCGGATCCAGGAGGTGGTGCAACACTGCGAAGCCCATCGCGTCCCTGTGCGCATCGTCCCCGATCCCTTCCAGCTCACCCTGAGCCGCCTGGACGTGCGGGACCTGGATGGGATCCCCCTGATCGGGATCCGGGAGGCGCGTTTTTCGCCCTGGCAGTTCCGCATCAAGCGGGCGATGGATCTGATCCTGGCCACGGTCCTGCTGATCCTCGCGGCTCCCCTGATGGCCCTGATCGCCCTGGCCATCCGGCTGGATTCGCCCGGGCCGGTGATCTTCCGGCAGGTGCGGGTGGGGAAGGACGGCCGTCTGTTCACGATGTATAAGTTCCGCACCATGCGGGTGGGGGCGGAGCAGGAGCAGGAGCGCCTGCGGGCGTTGAACGAGGCCAGCGGCCCCCTCTTCAAGATCCGCAACGATCCGCGGGTGACGCGGGTGGGGCGGATCCTGCGCCGGCTGAGCCTGGACGAGCTGCCCCAGCTGGTCAATGTGCTCAAGGGGGAGATGAGCCTGGTGGGACCGCGCCCGCCGGTCCCTTCGGAGGTAGAGGCTTACAAGCCCTGGCAGCGCCAGCGCCTGTCCGCCATCCCGGGGATGACGGGGCTGTGGCAGATCTCCGGCCGCAGCGACCTCACCTTCGACGAGATGTGCCTCCTGGACATCTACTACATCGAGAACTGGTCCCCACTGCTGGACCTGGAGATCATGCTGCGCACCATCCCCCGGGTGATCATGGGGGAGGGAGCATATTAGAGATCTGACGATTGATTTTCACGGCCCCACTCTGGGCCGATGCTCTCCTTCTTAACAATGAAGAAGCCATTCTGATATCCGAAGAGGCGTTCTCGCACCTGTGGTCAACTTACGTTGACGCTTTGGTCCGATTGATCAGCGGAAGTTAACCTTTAGATTGCTTATTGAAACAATAGTTAGCTTGCATCTCGCCCGCCATGTTCCTGATCTTTTCAAGGAGCGCCAGATGAAATGGACTCAGAAGGAGGTCGAACTGCTCTCACCTATTTTGGAGCAAATCAGAATAGATTTAGAGCAAATAAAACCTAAAAGCATTCTTGTTTTATGTAGTGCCAGCGGCGATGTGGTCCTGTGGCTCGCGAGGAGGTTGAAACAGGGAAGAATCATTGGCTTGGAACTTGATCCAGGGTTATTGGAAAGCGCTTGTCGATTAGCAAAGGAGCAAGGGCTGGAGGATCGGGTGGAGTTTGGCCAAGCAGAGAAAACACATATCCCTTTCCCTGATAATACCTTTGACGCTTTGGTGAGCGAATTTATTGTTTTTCCTACCCATGCTCCAACAGAGATAGGGCAACCTGAGATGGCGCGTGTGCTCAAACCGGGTGGGCTGATGGTGTTAACAGATGTGATTCTGACAAAACCCATTCCCCCAGATGTGCGTGCTGACTTTCAAGCGATTGGTTTGGATTATCTGTGCGAAGCTACTCAAGATGATTTCCGCTGTTGGATGAAAGAAGCCGGTTTAATGGATGTTGAAATAATGGATTTGACTACTATTGTGCGCCGAGTTTGGGAGCAACGACGCAGCACTATTCCAATGGCCGAAGAGCACAAAGGTTATGTCTACCTTCTTGATGACCCAAATTTTGGATTAGGTCGAGCAGTTTTTTATATCTACGTACGCGGAAAGAAGCCATTAGCAGTTGTTCAATAAGGATGAACATAGGCCAAGACGTCATTCGCCTGACGACTTTATCGTTTTTCTAGCACACGAATAGCATATTTTCCAAGATACACGTCCCAATTTAGGCATTTATGGCAACCTTAAAGGTAGTCAGAAGAGGATAAGAAACCTCAGTAATGGGAAATTCTTCTAGATAAAGTTCTGTAGCCTCCTTCAGATTTGCAATTGCTTCCTCGATGGTGTAACCTTGACTGACCGTTCCCACTTCTGGACATTCTGCAACATAGATATCCTCTTCTTTGCGAATAATAGCGGCAAGAACGCGGACTTGCATGGCTGCCTTCCTGCCTTATCTGGAAGTTTCAAAAGCCCTCCAGCCGGCTGAGATCGGCGATCCCGTCGGCCAGGTCGGCGATGGCCTGGAGCAGGGCCAGGCGGTTGCGGCGGAGGGCCTCCGCTTCGTGCATCACCAGGACCTCTTCGAAGAACCGATCGATGGGGGAGGCCAGACGCTCCAGGGCGGCGACCAGGGATTCCACGGGGCTCTCCGGGCCCACCTGCTCCCGGGCGGCGCGCACGGCCTCCCACAGCGCCTGTTCGACATCGCTCTCAAAGCGAGCGGGATCCACCCCCGGGGCCGGCTCGCTCCCTTCGGACCGGGCTTTGCGCAGAATGCGCACGCACCGGCTGTAAGCGGCCAGCAGGCGTGACCAGTCGGGCCGCTCCACCGTCCGCTGGAGTGAGGCAACGCTCTCCGCTGCCCACGCCGGATCGTCGCCCCGGACCGCGAGGATCGCCTCGATGACATCGTAGCGATAGCCGGCCTCCTGGAGGGCGGCCCGCTGCCGGCCGATGAGGAAGGCTCGCACCTCCTCCAGGATCTCGGGAGTCACCGGCACCGGCTGGACGGTTGCCGCGGCGGCCAGACCCTGGGAGAGGGAGAACCGCAGGCCGTGGGCGGTGAGGATCTGGATCAGGCCGGCGGCCGCCCGGCGCAGGCCGTAGGGATCCGCGGAGCCGGAGGGCGCCAGCCCCACCGCGAACAACCCCACCAGGGAGTCCAGCCGGTCGGCGAGGCCCAGGGCGATCCCCGGCCGGGTCTGGGGAAGAGCGTCGCCGGCGAAGCGGGGGAGGTAGTGCTCGAAGATGGCGGTCGCCACTCCCTCCGGCTCGCCGCACCGGCGGGCGTATTCCCGTCCCATCACCCCCTGCAGCTCGGTGAACTCGATAACCATTTGGGTGGCCAGGTCCGCCTTGCACAGATGCGCCGCCCGGGCGAGGAGCCCCATCTCCTCGGCGTCCAGCCCGAGCATCTTGCCGATGCGGGGAGCCAGGGCTTCCAGGCGGCGGGTCTTATCCAGCATCGAACCCAGCCGCTCCTCGAAGGTCAGGGTGGCCAGGCGGGGGAGGAAGGCCTCCAGAGGCTGGCGGGTGTCGTGGTCGAAGAAATAGGCCGCGTCGGCGAAGCGGGCCCGCAGCACCGCCTCGTTCCCCTGGCGCACCTGCTCCAGCCCGCGCCGTCCGCCGTTGCGCACCGCCAGGAAGTAGGGGAGGAGCTGCCCATCGGGCCCGAGCACCGGGAAGTAACGCTGGTGCTTGCGCATCACCGTGATCAGGACCTCGGCGGGCAGGCGGAGGGCTTCAGGGTCGAACTGGCCCCGCAACACCGTGGGCGTCTCCACCAGGTTGGCCACCTCGGCCAGAAGCTCCGGGTCCTCCGGGACCGTCCCGCCCACCTCCGCGGCCAGCCGTTCCAGCTCCTTGCGGATCCGCGCCTGCCGCTCCGCCACCGGGAGCACGATACGGGCTCGACGCATGGTGGGGAAGTAGTCGGCGGCCTGGGCCAGGCGGAGGACCGGCGAGCCCCGAGGACGGGGCCCGCGGGTCTCGCGGCCGCTGCGGACGCCGGCGAACTCGAAGGGGATCATCTCGCGCCCGTAGAGGGCCACCAGCCAGCGGATGGGCCGGGAGAAGGCCACCCCGCTGCGGTTCCAGCGCATGCTCATCTCGAACTTCAGGCTGGCGATGAGCCGGGGGAGCAGCTCCGTCAGGACAGCGGGGGTCGGCTGCCCCTCGGCCCGCCGGATCACACCCACGTAGCGGCCCTCCGGGAGCTCCCGCACGGTCAGGGCCTCCACCGGGACGCCCTGGGCCCGGGCGAAGCCGAGGGCGGCGGGGGTGGGATGGCCCTCGGCGTCGAAGGCCACGTGGGCCGGCGGGCCCTTCACCCAGGTCTCTATCGCGCGGGTGCGGGGTTGCAGGCGGCGGACGTAGAGGACCAGCCGGCGCGGCGTTCCATGGACCTCCATCGACGCATACTCCAGCCGGGCCTCCGCAAACATGGCGGGGGCGTTCTCGGCCAGCTGGGCCAGGGCCGCCTCCAGATCCCGCGCGGGCAGCTCCTCTGTGCCGATCTCCAGCAGGAGATCCTCCGCCTCCTCGACCGTGGGGAGGGGCGGCATGGGCTCGGGAGGTGGCGGGGCGGGTGCCTTCCGGAGGAAGGGATAGCCCAGGCGCTCTCGCTGTTGCAGGTAGAGGGTGGCCACCTGGCGGGCCAGCTCCCGCATGCGGGCGAAGTAGCGGGCGCGCTCGGTGACCCCGATGGCCCCCCGGGCGTCCAGCAGGTTGAAGGTGTGGGAGCAACGCAGCACGTAGTCATGGGCCGGGATCACCAGGCCGCGGGCGATGCAGGCGCGGGCCTCCGCCTCGTAGTGCTGAAACAGCTCCCGAAGCCGCTCAATATCCGCCAGCTCGAAGTTGTAGACGCAGTGTTCGACCTCCGACGTCTTGAGGATCTCCCCGTAGGTGTGGGTGCCGTCCCAGTCCAGATCCCAGACCGAGGGAACCCCCTGGAGGTAGAGGGCGATGCGCTCCAGCCCATAGGTGATCTCCACCGCCACCGGGTCCAGGGGGAGGCCGCCGGCCTGCTGGAAGTAAGTGAACTGGGTGATCTCCATCCCGTCCAGCCAGACCTCCCAGCCCAGCCCCCAGGCGCCCAGGGCGGGGGACTCCCAGTTGTCCTCCACGAACCGGACATCGTGGCGGCGGAAGTCGATGCCCAGGGCCCGCAGGCTCTCCAGATAGAGCTCCTGAGGGTTGCCGGGGTCCGGCTTGAGGATCACCTGGAACTGGTGATGGAGCTGCATCCGGTTGGGGTTCTCGGCGTAGCGGCCGTCGGCGGGCCGATAGGAGGGCTCCACGTAGGCCACCCGCCAGGGCTCAGGGCCCAGCACCCGCAACACAGTGGCCGGGTTCATCGTCCCGGCCCCCACCTTCTCGCTGTAGGGCTGCCAGATCAGGCAGCCCTGCTCCGCCCAGAACTCCTGCAGTCGGAGGATGATCTCCTGGAACGAGAGCGGACGTCGAGGCGCCATCCTGCCTCCTCTCCCGGGAATAAAAGGCGATGGGCGCGCGGGGGCGCCCACCGCCTCATTATCGCATAGCGCCGGCGGCGAGGGGAGGGGGCTACGCCGTCCCGAACTCCCGCCGCAGCTGCTCCGCGGCCTGGCGGATGGACCGGAGCTTGCGGAAGGCCACCTCCGGGGTGGCCACCGGGCGCTCGGCGAAGGTCCCGAAGCCGCAGTCCGGGTTCAGGAAGATCTGCGAGGGTTCGAAGTAGTTCAGGGCCTCCTTCACCCGGGCGACGATGAACTCAGGGGGCTCGATCTCGGCGGTGCGCGGGTTGACCACCCCCAGGCCCAGCTCCCGCTTCTGCCGGCACTCCCGGAAGACCTCCAGGTCGCCGGCCCGCGGGGTGGCGAACTCCAGCACCCACTGCTGCACCCGCATGGCCTCCAGGGTGCCCAGGAGCGGCCGGTAATCCCCGGTGAGCAGCGCCTCCTCCCGCGTGGTCCAGTTCCCCCGGCAGATGTGGACGCCGATGCGCACCCCTTCCACGCCCAGCACCACCCGGTTGATCAGCTGGGCGGCCCACGCCAGCTCCAGCTGGGGGTCCTCCCCCGCGGCCGAGAGGGAAGCGCACATGAAAGTGCGGCTGTGGACCGGCGGCTGGAACACCACCTCGGTCAACACCGGCTCGTCCAGCTGGATGAAAGCCGCTCCCGCGTCCCGCAAGCGCAGGATCTCCTCCCGCAGGATGGCCACCACGTCCTGGGCCAGATCCTCCCGGGTGGGGTAGACGCGGTCGGAGAGGCCCTGCACCCACATGGTGCGGGTGAGCAGGTAGGGGCCCGGGAGGGGGATCTTGATCGGCCGGTCGGTGTGCCGACGCAGGAACTCCAGCTCGTCCAGAGCCAGGGGCATCTTCAGGCGGATCTTGTCCACCGCCACCGGGGTCTTGATCGCGTAGGCCGGGACGTCCAGCTGGCGGAGGATCTGCTCGAAGTAGGATTTGTCCTCCGCGTAGTCATACATCTCGGCCACGCTCATCATGCGGACCCCTTCCAGCTTCTCGACGACGAAGGAGTAGAAGTTGTCGCGGCGCTGTTCGCCGTCGCTGACGATCTCCACGCCCGCCTCCTCCTGGGCCCGCAGGGCCTCCAGGACGGCGCGGTCGGCGATCTCCTGAAATTCCGAATACGAGAGCTGGCCGGCGTGGCGCTTGCGCAAGGCCTCCAGCAGCCATGGCGGCCGCGGCCAGCTGCCCACCACCGTCACCGGAAAGAGCGGCAATCCGTTGCGCGCCATCGTTCCCTCCTGAACTTGGATATGGATCGAGGTGCGGAAACCCCGGCTGTCTCCCTCAGCAGGGCATCCCGCCGCGGGACCCTGAAGCGCTCTCCTCCGTTTCGGGGGAATACCGGAACCACCAGCCCGAGACGGTGGCGATCTCCGTGCGCAGGGCCACCGGGCGGGTGAAGGTGTTGCCGACGGGGGAGGTGGCCACCGTTTCCTCCCACAGGGCCTGTAGCGTCTCCTCATCGGCGTCCGCGTCCACGTAAGCCTTGGCGATGACCTCTCCGTAGCCGGGGTGGCCCTCCCCTTCGAAGCCCAGGAAGCGGAGCAGGTTCTCGATGCGTCCCTCCAGGGCCACCTCCAGGTTCCGGACGGCGATGCCGCGGCGGGTGGCGTGGAAGACGAAGCCCAGGCCCAGGCAGGCCCCCAGCGCTCCCAGAGCATACTCCAGGGCGCTCAGGCCCGCCTCTCGCCCCGAGCGATCCACCGACTCATCCACCGTGAAGGATTGGTTGCGGATGTAGACCCGGCCCCGCAGGCCCTCCTCCCACCGGAAGCGGGCCCAGCGCCGGGGCTGGACCGCCTCCGGGCGAGCCCGGACTTCTTCCAGCATCTGTTGCAGAGCCTCCAGATCGACGCCGTTTAGCGAAGCGCTCATCCCGGGTGCCTCCTCTTGAATCGGATCGTCCGCCTCAAGCGGCCGTCGCCCGACGGAGCTCGGGTCGTAGGGTCACCGGGCGGGCCAGCGTGTTGCCCACCGGCGAGGTGACCACCGTCTCCTCCCAGATCGCCCGGAGGGTCTCTTCGTCGGCGTCGGCGTCCACATAGGCTTTGACGATGATCTCGCGGTAGCCCGGGTGCCCTTCCTGGCTCAGCCCCAGGAAGGTGAGGATGTTATCGATCTCCCCCTCCAGGGCGATCTCCAGGTTGCGGAGAGGGATCCCACGTTTGGTGGCGTTGAGGACGAAGCCGACGGTGAGGCAAGCCCCAAGGGCCCCCAGCACATATTCCACCGCGTTGGGGGCCTCGTCCTGGCCCACCAAATCGGCGGGTTCGTCCACCACAAAGGAGTGGTTCCGGATGTAGGCCCGTCCCTTGAACCCTCCCAACCAGCGCACCCGCGCCGTCCAGCGGTTCAGGGAGCGGGCGGCCTCCGGATCCGCCTGCACCTGCGCGCTCAGCTGCTGCAGCTGCTCCACATCCAGGCCGTTCAGCACCAGTCTCATGGGAAACCTCCTCAAAAGGGTGTGAATGGGTGTTCCCGGAGAACGGATCCAATGCGTGGATGGGGGGAAGCGGGAGCAGGAAGGGGAAAAGCCGGCCGGTCCGGGGATCTGCGGGATCAACCCCCTCCTGACCCCCGCGGCGGACACCTGCAGTTCGAAGGGAGAACCCGAAGCGGATCGATCCCTGACATGCCCGGTCCCTCCGAGATCGGCGCGCTCCGGCCGGCGATGTGTTTTCATGATACACGCAGGAGCCCTCTACCTGTCAACTCGGGCCCAGCCGGCATCGCTTCTCTCCATCCGCCGATCGACCGGCTTAAGCCTTGCATTCGGGGCTGCACGATCCCGCGTGGGCCTGTATCTCCATCTGCGAGCGCCGCCCCACGGACAGGAAGGCCCATGGGTTTCCTCATCCCGGATCTCTATCCGCTATAATCCACTTAGGCGAATGGGAACCGCGGAAGGAGCCCGGTCTTCTTGAACCGGAGGTGGGGATGGGGATCCGGCTGGATCTGCTGCATCGGGTGACGGATGAGGAGCTGTGGGAGCTTTCGGAGCGCAACCCGGGCTATCAATTCGAGCGCACCGCGGACGGGAGGCTGATT
>Ga0079996_111809_pt1 | contig 17770 bp, 13 predicted proteins | sample PerSpoAPS_AMetaG_FD_69199 | JGI IMG/M metagenome (GOLD analysis project Ga0079996, IMG submission 69199) | Thermal spring microbial communities from Yellowstone National Park, Wyoming, USA - Perpetual Spouter A (PS_A) MetaG (SPADES assembly)... | ecosystem: Environmental > Aquatic > Thermal... | reverse complement strand
GTGAAAAGGCATGAGATACTGCCCTGTTTGCCGTAGGTTCAACATCGGTCACCCAAACTTTTGTCAATATTGCGGTCGCAGTTGGGACGGGAGAGTTTGCTTGAGTTGTGGTGAATTGAACGCACCCAATGCCCTTTATTGTGGTTGGTGCGGGAAGGAGACCCTCAGCGAGATTTTGCCGACGGTTCCCCTTTGGGCTCGCTTGCTTCCCTTGATGATCCCTGTCGCTTTTTGGGCTTTGGTCATGTGGTTTGGGAAGCCATTGATCGTTGCAGGTTTAGGTGCTTCCCTCTTATCGCTGCTAGCTTATTGTGCCTTGCCAAGACCTGTCCGCCAAGTTGTGAAGTGGGGAGTTAAGGGAGGGGCGAATTTGTTGAGGCGGAAAAATTCCCACCGCCGTTCACACTACGAATGACAAGGAGGGAGCAAAAATGATTGTCAAACTGACGGATGTTTTGGGACTTTCCTTCGCCATCATCGTCATCGCTTTGACTTTGCTTGGTGGCTTAGCCATCGCGGTGGCGGGACCGAAATGGGGCGGAAAGATAGCGGTGACGATGTTTCGGTTCGCATTGGCGATGTTCTTGCTGCTTTTGGCTTTCCTGTGGGCAGCAAAATATCTGGGCTTAGTGTGAGGGAGGGGAGAACAATGAAGGAAAAGTTAAAGGGATGGATGGATCGATTGAAGGGCGACCGAGTCTTCGCTCTTTGTGTGGGGGTTGTTTACTTTGACACCCTGCTCTGCTTCCTAATTGGGTCATGTGTTTGGGAATTATTTCACCCACCAAGCAAACTTCCCTCCCTTCGAGAACATGTGATGGCATCTTTAATTGTTTCATTTTGGTTAGTTTTAGTAGTTTGGCTTGAAAACTCTTTCTTACTTGAATGGCGAAGGATTTTACACCAAAAAAGGTGGGGAAATTGTGCCCACCTTTTACTGCTCCTCCTTTCCCCCCTTTCTACCCTTTTGATGCTCGCTACGACAGGATTGATTTGGTGGCGCTTCCCACCACCATCATTCGTTCCTTGGATATCTGTTGCTGCCTTACCTACCTTCTCTTTCGGATGGACGCGGTTCTTAAAATGGCTTCAATCAAAAACCTTTAGGGCTGACACTGCAGATTCCCTCTTCCCCCACCGCAAGCGAACGGTCTTCCCCCTTGATGCCGTCGTTTCTATCATCTGCCATGATGGGAGTGCTGGTAATGGTTTCATTATCCGTTACGACGGTTGGATCGTTACTGCCCACCATGTCGTTGAGGGGGAAGGAAGGGTTTGGGTCGCTCTCGCCAATGGGGATTTGGCTGAAGGGGAAGTGGTCCACCGAAAACCGGAATGGGATATGGCATTGGTGAAAGTTAACTTCCCTTACCATCTCCCAACAGTAAGATTGGGGGGCAATAAGTCGTTGCGGTTGGGTAGCGAGATCGTTATCGTTGGGTGGTCAAAGGAGAGACTTCAGCCGATAAATCTGCCGCGAGAACAAGATTTTCTTCGATGCTTCCTCAAAGAACCCAATGTCGTCCCCATGAGGGTGCACATGATCCTTGAGCCTATTGAGGAAAAGGGATTTGCCGCGGCATCCGCCACAGGCTCCCAGTTTGTAGGGCCTGGGTTTAGCGGTTCTCCCATCTGTCATCCGAGAACGGGAAAAGTGATAGGGATTTGCTGTTGGGGTAGATGGGTCACAGATTCCCTTTATTTCGTCCCTATTGAATTACTTTGGCGATTTTTGAAAGAGAAAGGAATTTTCCCAAAAGGAAGTTTTTTGTGGAAAATGCCATATGAAGGAGATAAAGATTTAATGGAAAGACAGAGAAAATTTGGATTTTTATTAAGTTGTAGATATTTAAACAGTATGTTAACGAAGTTGCTTAGTGTGCCAGATCAAGAAAAACGAAAAGAGATAGATCAGAATATAGAAGAGATCGTTTCAATTGTCCCCGAGTTTCCCTTGATCTGGGCGCTGCGGGGGAGATGGAAATTCATCCAAGGGGATATAGAAGGGGCGAAAGAAGATGCCCGCAAATCCTTGTCTTTAGCCCCTAACAGGAGTGCTTATGAACTCCTTTACGAAATAGCCATGAAAGAATCAAATCTCCCTGAAGCCGTTGAAGCGGCAAGGCAACTTGTTCCCCCTTTCCGCTTTGAAAGGAAAGTGGAAAATCTTTTGAAACTGATAAAAGCTTTGAAAGATAAAGGAGAACTAGAAGAAGCCCTCAAAATCTGCAAGGAAGCGGAGGAATTGGAAAGGAGTGGAAGAACACTTTTAGCAAAGGGAGAAGTTTTGGAGGCGATGGGGAGGTGGGAGGAAGCGAAAAAAGTCCTTCAAGACGCCATCCAAATTGACCCTTGGGACGGGCTTGCCAGATTCGCTTTAATGCGGGTTTTGGTGGCATTGGGAGGGGAAGAGAACTTGAAGGAAGCCATCAGGCAAGGAATAATGGCACAGGGAGGAATGCACTCAATCCCCAAGGGCTTCTTTGAGACGATGGCTAAAGCCTACGAGGGATTGGGCTTGACCGAAAAGGCGAAGGAAGCCCTTGAGATGGAACGGATGCTTTCATCTTGACAGTTTGTTGCCGTCATCAGTCAATGCTGAGAGGGTGAGAAAACGGTGAGAATTTTTGTGCGATTGAATTTTGTGCGATTGAACGGGATGTTGGAAGGCAATTTCCCTTTCAGTGTCATCAAAGAGATTCTCAGGAAACTGGGATGGGAGAGAGGGGAATGCTATGTTGAGTGCACTGTGGTGGAGCGGGAAGGACAGTTTGCTAAGGAAAGGCAAATCCATCTTCAACTTTTTGATATCGACCAAGAAATTCCTGAAGAGATACAAGAGGTTATAAAGGCGAGAATTAAAACACAATTTAAGGTTAAAGCAACGAAATTCGATGAGATAATATTATTTATTCATGATTTGCAAAGGGAAGGATGTAAGAGAGGTTATTTAGATTTAAGAGTAAGCGGACGATGGAATGGTCGCATCCGTATGGGATGGAGTGCAGACGGATCGGGATGGATTAATTTGAGAACAGAAAGATACAGGAGGTGACCGAAAGTGTTGACGGTGACTTTGCAAAGTTTCTTGGATAAGGTCGAGTGGGGCAAGCCCTTTGATTGGGATGGGGTGACCTTCATCCCTTTGATGGCTGAATCCCCCCTGTCTGACCTCCCCTTTCTCCTTCTCCCCGAAGCCCTTCAGGCACAGAAGGTCGTTATCCGAGAAGTTGGGGATGGGGAGATCCGCGAATTGGAGGCGGAAGTGAAAAGTGACGAACCAGTCCTTGCCCTTCAAGGAACGATCCTTCAGGGAGGGAAGCAAGACCGAACGCTGAACATTTCCTTGCTCTTAGCACCAAAGCAGCGTCAGAGAATTCCCGTCAGTTGCGTTGAGAGGGGGAGATGGGGTTATCGTCGTTCTTCCCCCTTTAAGGCTGCATGGGCAGCAGCGATGGTAGCCCATGCCCCACTGCGCCACTTCCTTTGCCTGACAGCCCACACTACCTATCGAATCACAGGGGAGGTGAGGGCGGACCAACAGCAAATTTGGGGAGAAGTGGGGAGGGCGTCCAGAAGGGCAGGGGTTATCTCCGAAACGGAAGCGGTCGGGGAAGTCTATCGCAGTTTGAGAGAAAAGGCAGAGGAAATCCTTGAGGGGATGAGGGGAGAAGGCTTCCCTTTGCCCAAGCAAGTCGGGATGATAAGCGTTGTGGCTGGGAGAGTTTGGGGTTTAGACCTCCTCCCTAACCCAACTGTTTGGGTGAAGGTTTGGGAGGGGATCGTTCAAAGCAACCTCTTTGGCGTCTTGGTTAGGGAAAGGGGAGAAAGGGGAGGGGAGAACGGGGAGGCGGCACGCGCCTTTTGGTCGGCTCTTAGGGAGAATGAGGGAGAGGTCAAAAAGTCGCCTGTCGGTTTGGGAGAACATTGGCTTTTGAGACCGCCGTTAGAGGGTTTCGCTTTGGTCTACCGAGACAGTTTATTGCACCTCTTCGCTTTCTCGCCATCTGAGGACAGACTTTAAAAGGATTCCTTCGTATTGTAGAATCCACAGCAATGCTTTGTTGACACCGAGACAAATTTGCGGCATGATTATTACGGCGCTGGTGTCCGTAGGTGAGAACCATGTTAGCCCACAAAGGTGGGCAAGAACCCATGAGGGTCTGCGGCACAGGTAGCCGCAGGTGATAGTTTGCGCCTGTGAGGCGCGAGAACCCGTAAGGGTCTGCGGCGCCAGCGCCTCTATTTTCTATTCGTTGAACTGCCCTCAAACGACTTAGACCCCAAAGCCCAGTCCTATTGGGAAGCGATGGCGGTCCATTATGAAAGTTTTCGGTGTTTTCTCACATTCTCGGCTTTCCACCTGATCGCAGGATGACTCTCCCATCTCCTCGCCAATTCCTTATCCTCAAAAAGACTTTCCGCTTTAACTTCGCCCCGCCCTAAAAGGGCATCAAAGTATTCCTTTTCCTTTTCACCCCAACTCAAGGGCAAAACCTTTTCCACCCAAGGTTTAATAGCCTCCAGCATCTCTAAAATGGATGGCATTTGTCCATGAGGGACGACATCTTTTAATTGCTGTTGCAGGTTTTTCACATCCGCCCTCATGGCTTCCTCCACGGAAAGTTCCCTTAGGTCCTTTAGTCTTATCCCCCTTTGCTCAGAGAGTTCCTTCTCATTTATGGTGCTAAAGAAGGCTATTGTCAGTTTCCTCCACAAATTCTCGTTAACAGTAACCTTTCCTTTTGCAAGAAGCCAAAGGTCAAAAAGGTCTCTTCCTGCCCCCCTTTCCAAAAAGGCTTTCATCTTCCCTGCCATCAACTCCTCCTTCGCTAAAATCAACGCTTTCACTCTCCTTCCCCAAAACTCCTTCTCCACTTCCTCAGGTTGGAGTAGGCAAATCCTCATCAACCAATTGACTTCCGCCTGCAAGTTCCCTTCTCCCCCAAGAGCGCTTTTGTATCGCAAGTTATAGGTCGTCCCAGCATATTCACACCTCTTCCCTTGTAACCTCAAACCTAAAGCATCAAAGATTCTCTCCAAAGCACTTTCAACCTGAGGTCTCTCTCGATTCATTCCTTCCTTCTCCACTGAACCAATATAGTTAAAATCAAGGTCAAGGGAGAGGCGAGGCATATCAAGCCAGAAAAGGTTTAATGCCGTTCCTCCCTTCAGGACCAATCTCCCGCGGAGGAAAGGGTGGCTGTAGATGTTCTGAAGAAGGGTTGTGAGCCAAAAAACTTGCTCCACGACTGATGGTTGGTAGCCTAAAAGGTTCGCCCGCTCTTTAAGCCATTCAGGGGATGGTTTAGCAATAACCAGAAACTCCTCGTGCAAAGTGATTTGTTCGGTCAAAGTTAGTTCTCTCTTTTCCCCGTTATCCCTTTTCTCTTCCATCACTAAATCCCCTCCAGCACTGCTAACCAAGGGAGCGGAACGACCAAGTTCCATCTCTTGACAAAAACTTTCTCCCCTTCAAAGCCCCTATAAACCGAGACAGGATGCTTCGGGGACATATCCTTGAGCCATTGAAGGAAACCTTCCGTGATGAAAAGCCTTTCCCTCAACTGCTCTAAAACCCAACCTACCTTCCCAAACAAGACTACTTTCCCCCTCAAATTCAAGTAAGCCTTCAACAGTTCTTCATCGACAAAAGGTAAAGAAGAAATGCAACGGATGGCTTCCTCAAACCCACCGCAGTATTCTGGTCTGTCCAAGCACTCCGCTAAAGTCCTCTCAGCGGATGTCACCCTCACAAACATCCCCATCCTTTCCACCCCCACGACCCCGAAGAAAGGGTTCGCTTTGAGGGAGTTGGGCAACCTAACGCAGACATAACGGATCCCTTGATGGCTGAAAGGGCGCTTGTAGCGAAGGCTTGAGTAATAGGTCGTGGTGAAGACTTGGTTGGCAAAGCCCAAGATTTCAAAGGCAGTATGGTAGGAGAGGACGGAATCTGGGGAAAGTTTTGAAGCAACCAAGAACCTATCAGGGATGAAGGTGGAAGGCTCAGTGAGGGGAGGGACAACGCAATAGACCCTATCCACCTTCTTCAATCTCCCCCGCTTCAGGTAGTAAGACAATAGGTTGCGCAAAGTCTTTTCGCTTCGACCATCCCCCACCTCCTTTTTCCAGTCTGACCAAGAGAAGACGGGATGGGAGAAGAAAAAGGCTTCGGTCGCTTTCATCCCCTTCACCTCTTTTGTTCTTTGCTTCTCTTTCACCCAATTATGTTGGGACATTCTGCAACAAATTGCAAGAGGTAGCCGGTGAAGGAACGGTTAGGGACTTTGCTGGTAGGGTGGGGGAGCATGTTGGGAAAGTGACCGAAAAAGGTTGAGGGGCAGCCATAGAGGGCGTTACCTTAATGGCGCTAAATTTGTCGCCGACCCTTTTAGGTTTTGGGCAACCTGTGGCAATCAAACCCTTGTGAGATTAAAGAAAGGAGGCAGGTGGGATGAAGGCGCTTCAGATTGAACTTCCTCCAAAAGTGTCAGAAGAAGAGGCGAAGTTGCTTTTGGCTATCAAACTCTATGAACTTGGACGCCTCAGTCTCGGGCAATCTGCTAAGTTGGCTGGTTACTCAAAGCGGGCTTTCATAGAGTTGCTGGGAAAGTATGGCGTCCTCGTCGTCGCTTACCCGCCAGAGGATTTGAGAGGGGAGGTTGAGGGGTGAAAGAGCCTATGTTGTTGACAGCACATGTCTCAAAGGGCATAATATACCAGCACTTAAAACTTAAGTTGCAAGGTGACTACAATGCTGTCTCAGATTCAGAAAGCTATGCAACACTTTAAATACGCAAAACAGTGCTTTAATGATGCCTTAGCTCATGTTGATTTTTCCAAAGACCCCACAATGTTTTTTATTTGTCAGGGCTTAGCAGCTCTTGCAGAAGGGCTGTCTGAACTGGTGTCTGGCTTTGATCAAGTGCAAACTACCCAAACAAACCATAAAAATGCATTGCACCGAATAGAAAATTCTCTAAATGAGGTGCTAAACAAGATCAGACAAATTTAGAGGCATGTGCAAGCATGGACATCCTGAAACTCATCGGGCAAAGGTTAAAAGAGGCGAGGGAAACTTGTGGCTTTAAGCAAGAGGAAGTGGCTCAGAAAATCGGCATAACGAGGGAGTATCTCTCCCTCTTGGAAAACGGGAGACGCAACCCTCCTTTGAGGATGCTCCAAAAACTTGCCGAACTTTACGGCTGCCCAGTCAGTTACTTCTACGGCTTCAACTGAACGAAAGGGGAGGGTTTCAAACTTCTCTTGCGAAAAGCCCAAGAGCAATCTTTAAGTCCCAAGGTCGTCAGCCAACTTCGCCGCTTTGAGTTCCTTTGCCGAGAAATCGCTTCCTTGCGCCAGCGTTTAGGCATACCAAAACCTGAACTTCCGACCTATCCCGTGACCAAAGAGGCTTTGGAGAAACAGGCGAAAGAAGCGGCAGAGGCAGAAAGGATGCGTTTGGGTTTGGACAACGACCCTGTTCCGATTAGAATATGAAAAAGAAATTTGTGTAATAATGTCTTAAAAATCACAATATTAGATATATTCTATTACAATAACACTTTTAAATTATCAATTATTTAACAAGTTTAATAAAATATCTAGTTGCTGTTGATTTATTTAATCTTTTTAGGATCGATATAGCAAGATATTTTTCTTCAGCAGATAACTTTTCTTGTTTTAAATATTGAATTATTTCATTTGCAATGATTTCTTGTTGAGACGGTGTGAGTTTACCACAATCAATCCAACTATCATAAAAAATTATTCGAGCTGAAGGCTCTTTTTGTAAGACTTTGTTTATAAAAACTCTATACCATGAAAAATTAGGAGCAATGAATACTTTTATCTCTTTCTGATTATAATATCCAGCACACCATTCAGGTTTCAATTTATACCATCCAGGTTTTGCAAGTTTAATAGGTGACCACTCAGCTATAGGTAAATTCAAAGAATTTAATTGATGTAACATAAGATAATATTGTATATAACAACAAATTTTCAAGTTTTTAAAAATAACTATCATACAAACTAAAAATACAATTATATAAGTATATATTCTTTTCTTCATTTTACTGCCTCCCTTTTGGTTGTGATATTTGGATTGGAATTGGATATGTTTGCATTGGAGCTCCACACCCTGACGGTAAGGGAGGATTACAGGAAAAATTACCAGGAGTCCAAACCATCCATTTAAATACAGGGGGAAATGGAGGAGGAAGAGGACAAGTTAATCTTCTAACTCTTAATTCTCCTTTGCACCTATGTCCACTACTTTTCCATTGAGTATATTTTGCCTTATAGACACAAGTTATAGGACAAGCTTCAGGGAATGGAGGTGTAAATGTTTTTTCTTTTGTTTCCTCACCAGTAACGATGCATTTATCAACTCTTAATTGCCAAACAGCATCATAAATTTCTTCTGTACAATTACAAGTCACAGTTACTTTCGTTTTCCAAAGTTCTACTGTAATGTTTATCGTACCGCAATTAATTGACGCTTTAAGTCCTGAACGTGCAATATCAAAAAATACAAATCTACATTCACCTGGCCTGCAAGGTCCTTCAATTAGCTCGCCACAATTAAATTTTGGTGGAAAGAGTCCTGTAGGATCATGGAATTTAATGGGATTGTTGTTAGCATAAATGTAATTGATTTCTGTCATCACCAAATCCCGGCTCAAGAAAAGCCCGTTAGCAGCGCTGTAATACCTCACCCCTAACAACATCAAAGCACTTTCTGTGTCCAAGTAATACCCATGCTTCCCAACATACTTGAAGGGATTTTGAACTTGGGACTGAGGACCCATTAACTCATTGCCCCAAGCGTCAAAGGCGTAAGCATCCAAAACTTGCCCCTGAGAGCCCATCAACTGCCTTACCGTCCCTATCCCTTCAAATCCATACCAGTAACTTTGATTGTTTCGGGTCATCGCCAACAATCCCTCACCATCATAGTGATACTTTGCCACCAAATTCCCATTTCCGTCATACTCAGCAACCAACGGCGCTAAACCAGGCACCTCACTCGCTCCCATGTCATACACAAACCACCTTTGATATTGCCCCACGACCTCCTTGAACCTCCTGAACCCCAACCCATCCACCTTGAAGTTCATCACCACACTGTCTTCTACCCTCACCATCTTGTCCTCATCGTCCCAATAATACCGAACCTGACTTGTCCCCGTCGCCTTTGAAATCGTGTTCCCGTTAGGGTCATATTGGTAAACCGTCGTCACCCCATTCGCTACTTCCTGAAGCAACTTGTTCCCCAAATCGTAACTGTAACTCTTTTGCCCAACGATGTTCCCTGTCCCATCTTTTTGAACCATCATCAACCTGTTCCCCGAACCATCGTAAGAATACTCATACCAGTAAGGGTTGCTCCCTTCCCTCTTCTCACTCGTTAGCCTGTCTATCTGGTCATAGCCGTAACTTACCGTCGCAACTGAAAGGCTCCCATCAGGCTGCAAAACTTCCTCTTGAACCTGAACTTTGTTCCCTGCAGCATCGTAACTGTAAACGAACCTTGAAAGCAAACTATTGTCGCTTGTCCTGCGATACTCTATCTGAACCAACCTCCCAGCACCATCGTAGGAGAAAGTCGCATAAGTTCCGTTCCCGTTCTCCTGCCTTATCAACTTCCCCTCCCCATCGTAGAACAACTTCGTCGTCCCAATCAATCCGTTGCTCACCTGCACTAACCTCCCAGCGGCATCGTAACTGTAACTTGTCACCAAACCTTCCCCATCCACCATCTGAACCCTTCTCCCTGCAGCATCGTAGGAATACTGCAAAGTCTTGGTTGTGCTCCCAACAGGTTGGGTCACCGAAATGACCCTCCCCAAAGCATCATACTGCCAACTTACCGTCCCCGTCGTATCGCTCATCTGAACCCTTCTACCCAAAGCATCGTAACTGAACGAATGCACCGTCCCGTCTTGATAACTCCTCTTAACCAACCTGTGGGCAGCATCGTAACTGTAACTGATGACCCTCCCGTCCGCCTTTATCTTTTGAACCATGTTCCCACAAGCATCGTAAACATACCTCTCCTCCGTCCCATCTCCCCTCTTCAACTTCACCAAATGACCCTCCCCGTCATACTCATACTGAACCACTCTCCCCTCTGGGTCGGTCACCTTGATTTTCCTACCCAAAGCATCATACTCATAAACCGTCGGTTTGCTTGCCCCATTCTGCGGGTCTATCACCTTCACCAACCTGTCCCTCACATCGTAGACATACTGGGTCGTCCTACCTTTTGCATCCGTCTCAGCGATTTTGTTCCCGACGGCATCATACTGGTAACTCGTCGTCAAGTTCAACCCACCAACATCCACGATAACTTGCACAAGGCGGTTGTTAGCGTCGTAGCCAAACTCCGTCACCCTCCCCGTCGGGGAAATCTCCCTTATCTTGTTGCCGACGGCATCATAGGCATATTGGGTGGCGTTGCCCAAAGGGTCCGTAACCTTTATCAGGCGGTTGCGGGCATCGTAGGTGTAAACAGTAGTGTTGCCCAATGGATCGGTAACCGATGTTCTATTTCCGTTCCCGTCGTAGCCATACTGGGTCGTGTTCCCTAACGGGTCCGTCTCTGCCACCAATCTCCCCGCCCCATCGTAGTTGTAGTGCCAAATGTTGCCTAAAGCGTCCTTTCTCTGCACTACTTGCCCCTTCCCATCGTAACTTTGCTCCGTGATGTTCCCCATCGGGTCGGTCGTCTTCACCAATCGCCCTGTGGCATCGTAGTTGTAAGAAGTCGTGTGGTTTTGGGCATCAGAGACAGAAAGGAGCCTTCCCGCCCCATCGTAACTCCTCGTCTCCTTTACCTGCTCGCTACCTCCCGAAGGGACGAAACTCACCCTCACCAACCTGTTTTGGCTGTCATAGTAAAACTTCCTCTGATTTCCCATCGGGTCTATCTCCGCTACCTTGTTCCCGTTGCCGTCGTAAAGGTAATTCCATGTCGTGTTGTCAGGGTAAGTCACTGAGACCAACCGATCTGCACCATCGTAACTAAACTTCGTCACCCTACCTAAGGCGTCCGTCTCAGAAATTTTCCTTCCCTTGCTGTCGTAGCCAAACTGCCTTGCGTTCCCCATCGGGTCGGTGATTTTGATGAGCCTTCCCATCTCATCGTAGGTGTAACTTGTGGTGTTGCCATTTTCGTCGGTCTCCGATAGCAAATGGCAGCAATCGTAAGTGAAGGTTCTGAAAGTCCCGTCTGGGTGAGTTATCTGAGTTACCCTACCGTTTGCGTCGTAACTGTAGTAGGTCGTGTTCCCCCTTGCGTCCTTCTCCCATACTACCCTTCCCGCCGCATCGTAACCATACTCCCTTGTATTCCCCATCGGGTCAGTGATTTTGACAACCCTCCCCTTCGCTCCACCTCCCGTCCCGTAGGTGTAAGTCGTCTCGTAAAGGAGTGGGTCTATCTCCTTCAACAATACACCCTTCGCTACCACCTTCCCCGTCCCATCAACCACATCCCCATACTGATACTGCCAAACATTCCCCAACGGGTCTACCTTCTTCTTTAACCTACCTTGGCTGTCAAACTCCTGAACCCACTGGTAACCCAACTGGTCTGTCATGATGATTCTCCTGTTGGTGGTGTCGTAGTTGTAGGTGACGAAAGTCCCATCGGGGTAAGTGATTTTTGTGATGTTGCCTAAAGCATCGTATTGAAAACTTGTCGTGTTTCCGTTTGGGTCAGTCAAGGATGTCAGCCTGTTATCGCTGTCGTATTGGCGATTTTCCTCAAAACTTGTTTTGCTGTCAACTTGAGTCAAAACCTTCACCAACCTGCCTTGACTGTCGTGGAAATGTTGGACTGTTAGACCGTCTTGGTAAGTTATCGTTGTCTTGAATGTAGAAGTGGTTTGGTCATACTGATAAGAGTAAGTTTGGGGTAAATTGTTTGCTGCAGTGTATCCTGAAATCCTGTCCGATGATGGGTCAAAGGTCGCTGTCTTTGTCCTGCTGGTTGGGTCTTGCCATTGAGACTGGGACATCCTGTAACTTCCATCGGGTTGTTGGACAAGAACATGCTTTACCTTCCAAACAGAACCTGAAGGGTCTGTTAAAGATAGGGTCAATTGCTTTGTCGTTGCATCTAACTGCTGCTCTGTCATGCTAACAGAAATTGTCCCCGATGGTGTTTGAATCTGGGTTAGTTTACCATTGGGGTCGTAGGTGAAAACGATCTCTTGACCGTTTTGGGAAACTATCTTAGTTATCTTACCCGAACCATCCCTCAAAATCTCAACCCTGTTCCCTGACAAGTCCTCTATCGATGATAGGTAAACGATGACACCGTCAGGTGATGAGTTGTAGTAGTAGGTGAAAGAGGGTTGACCGAAGGAGTCCCTGATAATAAACTTCACCGATCCATTGTAAGGCTTCCTTCTAACCTGCAACTTGGCATAACCTTGGGGAGCAAGGAAAACTTGTTCGCCTGTGGAAAAGTCCATGTATCCGAAGTTAAACCTCAACTCCTTACCGTCCCCCGTCATGACAGTGATGAAATTGGCTGAAGCGTTGTAGACAAGGGGCATTTGGTAGTTCAAAAACCAACGACCACCTATCCCGCTAACTGAAATGGCTGCTTGCCTTAAGGAACTATTCAAGTTCATGCTGTCGGATTTAAAGGCTACAACAACGGGAAGATTTATCCCCTTGATAGGAAGAATGGGGAAAGTTTGGCTGTCGTTTCCGTTCCCTGTGTTGGCGTTGTCACCACCCTCGCAAGGACAGGATGGGTAAGGGGTTCCCGTTACCTCCTCTTCCCCTCCCTCACCAGGTGTTGGGACTTTAAGGATTTTCATTATCGGTTCAGGAGATAAGTTGGTAGGTCGACAACCACCCAAAGCGGTGCAACCAAAATGTCCTCCTTGCCCTCCCGAACTCCCACCACCACTCGGGCAATCACCCCCTCCCCAAGGTGGAGGACTACCTCCTTCAGGTGGCGGTCCTGAAAAAGGAGGTCCTGGAGTGCAGCAAACTGCATTGTCAGGACAAGGATCAGGAATGACACAGGTATATGCACCCCATAAAACTTTCGCTACCTCTACCCCCATCTCCTTGTAACCTTTCCTATCTACCTGATTTTTCTGGTAAGATAGGGCTGGAGAAATCCACCATGTTGATAGGGCGAGGATGATAAAGATTGATGATTTTCCCTTAATTTTTGAAGGGAAAAGGGAGATGAGAGCCATTAGAACCAAAAGACCCAAAATCCCTGTAAATCCTACCCTAACCTTCCCACCCTCAACGAGCATCAATCCCTCCCCCTTAAACCCATACCCCCATTCCGACAAAAACTGCTTCCCTGCTACCTCCTTCTCCTTACCATCAAAGGGGTCAAAGATCCTAACGGTAACACTGTCCGTCTCCCACTTCTTCCTTATAGGGTCAAAGAACCAAGAGATTTTGTTTTTGACGGAAAGGACAGTGACAAAGTGTCTTGGTCTGGTAAAGGCGATGAAGGGTGTTGGCAATTCCCTTAAATCTCCCTCCCACCAAACTGCCCTTGCCCCCTTTACCCCAACCTTTCTCGCTGCCTTTAAAAGACCAAGAAGGCTTGTCCCTTCACCGTTTGTCCCTGCCAAACTGGCTAACTCCCCCTCCCCCTTCCTTATCCCCAATTCCTCAAGGGCTCTTTTAAGCGCTTTCGGTCCACACCCTTTCCCCTTCACCAAGTGATATTCCCACCATCCCCTCTCCTTCCTCCCAACCCTTTTGTCAATGACGAAATCCAAAATCTCCTGTGCCCTAACTGAAAGGTAACTTTCTGGATACTGCTTTTGAAACTCCTGAAGTTCTAACTTCGCCCTAACCTTATCCCCTCCCCTGAGGAAGGACAGTGCGAACTGGAAGGCTGAAAGTTCCTCCAAAGTTGAACCGTCTGGCAACCTCTCCTTCCTTCCAGCCATCTCCCTCTGAACTTCCTTGAAAACGAGCCTTGCCCTTTCTCTATCACCTTCCGCTTCCAACTGATGAGCCATCATGTAACCTGCGTAGCCTTTAAGGAAGGAAGCAAAAGATCTTTCTTTGCTTTTTTCGGTTAGGGAAGAGAGGGGGAAGTTTCTCGCCACATCAAGCCTTGATATGGCATCCTTTCTCTTTCCCTCCCTCACATCCAATTGAGCCTCAAGCAAAATTGCTTGAAGGGCTTTAACAGAATTGGGAAATCTCTCCTGAATCTCCCTCAGTTTCTGCCTGAAAAGTTTTGGGTTGGAGTAAAGGGAAAGTGCCCTTTGGAACTCTTTCTCTGGTGTTTGGGGAAAGAGGAAAGAAGCCATCGCCAAAACCAACAATGCAACCATCCCTCTAAGCCACCTTTGATGCTTTGCCATCTCCTATCCCTCCCAAAAAGAGATTGGGCATAAATTATGATGGCACAAAAAAAAAAGAGGCGTCAAGAGTTTTGAAGGGGGACGGTGAATTTGAGGGTTTGGGTAGTGGTTCCAACTTACAACGAGGCAGAAAACATAGGGGAAATTATCCCCTCAATCCTGTCGAATTTGCCCAACTCTTTCATCGTCGTCGTTGACGACAACTCAAATGATGGGACTTTTGAAATCGTTGAAGGGATAAGGAAGGTTGATGGGAGAGTTCACATTGTTCGCCGTCAGAGGAAATTGGGTTACGCATCTGCGGTTATAACTGGACTAATTTATGCTATCTCGATGGGCGCCGAATTTATAGGTCACATGGATGCCGATTTCTCCCACGACCCAAAGAGTTTGCCAGACTTGTTTAAGGAATTGGAGAAAGGAGCGGACATAGTTATAGGCTCGAGATATATTCCTGGTGGAAGGTTTGAGAGTTCCATCCGAAGGAAAATCCTTTCTGTCACGGCGAACTTTTTGGTGAGGAAACTCCTTTCTTTGCCCATAAAGGATTGCACCAGCGGCTTCAGGTTTTACAGGAAAGATGCGATAGAGAAATTGCCTTTGAGAGAACTCAAAGTCAAAGGCAACAGTTTCCTCTTCCTTTGCACTGCTTTCGCCTTCTGGAACAACTTGAAAATTTCCGAAGTTCCTATCTTCTTTGTTGAGAGGAAAAGGGGTAGATCGAAACTTTCTCACAGGGAGGTCATTGAGGCTTTCCTTTGTCTCATCAAAATTTTCATCTGGAAAAAGACGGGGAGATGGTTAGGGGCGTCTTTACTTGGTCAAGAAGGAAAGGATATAGGGAGACCAACCCATTAAAGGATTGGATAAACGGTGACCTAAGTTGAGGGGTAAAGGAAAACCGTAAATGGTTGGGGAGAACCAAAGGAAGGAGAGTAGCCAGAGGAAGAAGATCCATCCCTTAAAACCTATAGACCTAACCGTTATCAAGCAAAGGAAAGGGATGGATTGAGAGAAGTAGTAAGAGTGGACAGGTCTTGGGCTTAGAACCCACAAAAGCCAAAGGGTCCAGAAACCAAGGTGAGCGAAGTCCTTCAACAAGTTTTTACCCATCCCCTTTATCTCCTTTACCGCCGCAAAAATTCCCAAAAGCCAAAGCCAGAAGGGGATGGGTAGGAAAATCCAAGAACCGAAAGAATCTGATGTGTGTTGGTGGAAAAGCAAAACACTCCCCTTACCTAAAACCCACATCCAAAAAGGTGCTGAAGTTGGATGAACTTCCCTCAGTTGGCTTTGGAAAGTCAGCATGACATAATGGGCATGAAAAATTTGAGACCACGAATAGCCCCCAAACTCCCGAACTATTTCCCAAACAGAAAAGTAGGTAAGAAGAGGGATGACGAGAAGGGAAAGGATGCGAAGGGTTAAGGGGAAAGGTGAAAGGAGGAAGAAAAGGGCAGGTAAGCAAAATAGACCATTGAGTTTGCACGAGAAAGCCAAGCCTAAAGAGAGACCTGTTAAGGAGAGGAAAAGATAACGGCGGATATCTTTGTAGGAAAGGGAGAAGTGAGCGAGGAGGAAGGAGGAGAGGGAAAAAGTTGAGACGAAAATATCAAGCATTAAAGTTCTCGAAAGCCAAAAGAGCAAAGGGTCTAAACCAACTAACCATAGGGCTAAAAGGGAGTGAGGGAAGGAATTGGTGAGTCGGAGGGAGAAGAGGAAGGTGATGAGTGGTAAAAGGAAGCCTCCGAAGAAGGCAGGAGACAAGCGACACAAGCCAACGGGTATGGGACGGGAGAAGAAAAAGATCTCGCCACTATCGCTCAAAAGGAAAGCGCCATTACCTTGCTTTAAGGGGAAAACACCCTTAGGATGGAAAGGGAGGGGGTAGATACCTTCAAGCAGACCTGTTGAGGAATTGAAAATGTAAAGGGTATTAGAACCTAAGGAGAAGATGGAAGGACTTTCGGGTGAAGCTACTAAGTTCCTCAGATTTTCGGGGAAGACATCAAAGAACCTCCATCCCATTTTGGGGGCGAAGCGAGCCCTTTTCCCTTCACTGAAAAGGACTTCCAAAATGTATCTGCCCCAACCTTCAGTGGTGGCAACCAAAGAAGGTTGATGGAGCAAAACAAAGGAAGTTACTTTCTCCGGTAACGGCAAAGAGAATTTTAAGTCCCCGTTGAGGGAGAGTAGGAGCAAAGAGGGTAAAGGTTCACCCAAGGATAAAGCCAAAACTTTCTTTCCCTCATCAGCAAAGCAGGCTGTTATCTGCCCGTCAAAATTTTTCTCCCACAATTTTTCACCGTTTGAAGAAAGGGTTGATAGGTAACGGTTGAAGACCATGACTAACTTGTATTCGCCACCGTCCCTAAAAAGGAAGACACCTTTGGGCTTTTCAGCCAATTTAAAGGAACGAATCAATCTTTTCCCCTTCAGCAGTAGGAGATTGTTGTGAGTAGAAAGGACGGCAAGGAAGCCGTAAGACAGGGGAAATAACTTCTCACATTCCTCTGGAAGGTAGCAAAGAAAACTGAGGGTCGGATGGGAGAAAGGGAGAAGATAAAGTGAAAGACCTTTTGGGGAGAGAAGGATGAGTTGGTCGGAAGTAACGGCTACATCCTTTGGATGGAAAGGTAAAGGGCGGGAGGGAGGAGAAAGGGATGGACGATTGAGGAAGGAGAAGGGAAAAACCATGAGAAAGTGAGCAAGGGGAGGGTGAGCGTGAAAGTCTTGAGGGAACAAGCCTAAAGAAATCTCTTGAACAGCCTGAAACCGTAAAGGTTCATCGAAGTATGGGTTCGGAGGAAAAGAAATTTTCAAGAGGCGAAGGGAAAAGAGGATGGCAAGGGAAAAGGAAACAAGGAAAATTTCCGCCCATTTCTTCCTCCTTCCCATCTCTTATTGCCTCCCATTGGTAGACAGGTAATCTGAAACTGTCTCAACTCTTACAACCCTTACTTTCGCCACTTCCCTTAACGCCTCAATCTCTTCGTCGCTTGGGTTGTCAGCAATCAGCCAAACTGAAGCACCTTCCCCCTTCCTCTCAAAAGTCCTGACAATAACCCTCGACTTCTCCGACATCCTCCCCATCAACTTGCAAACCTTGCAAGGATTCGTTTTTGGAGGACAAACCGTTATCCTATCCTCGTGCTCTATCCCCCAAAGTTCCAACAACTTGCTCCTTAACCATCCTCGGTAGACGAAAGGGTTTTTAATCTCCGTCTCTCCAGCAAGATAGACTATCCTCTCAATTGCACCTGTCTCCATAGCCTTAAACCATGAACTCCAGTTCATCCTCAACTTGTTGAAAATTTGCTGGGCTAACCTTACGAAGGGTGAAGGGAGGGAAAATTCACCGTCGCCAATTAGTTCTGTTGCCTTTGGGTTGAATCGGT
>Ga0079996_110743_pt1 | contig 17843 bp, 19 predicted proteins | sample PerSpoAPS_AMetaG_FD_69199 | JGI IMG/M metagenome (GOLD analysis project Ga0079996, IMG submission 69199) | Thermal spring microbial communities from Yellowstone National Park, Wyoming, USA - Perpetual Spouter A (PS_A) MetaG (SPADES assembly)... | ecosystem: Environmental > Aquatic > Thermal... | reverse complement strand
CTCACCCCCATGAACACCACCTCCTTTCTGGGGTTTTCCCTGAGCATTGTGTATATCTTGTACATATCTTCGACGTACATGGTGCGCTGTCCTATGCCGTGGATTACACCTACCGCCGGCTTGTCTACGCCGTGTATAAACATGGCGGTGGCTATGTCCTTGTAGAGCGGGCCCTCGGCGGGGCTACCGAACATTATCGCCCTGTCCAACACGGCGAAGGCCTTAACCCCCTCCAGGGCCTTCAGCAGATCCATGGTGGGGAATGGCCGGTACAGCCTCACCCTGACCACACCCGCGGCTGTGCCTCTCTCCCTTGCGATGTCGGCGGCGGCTTTTGCGTTTCCGAAGGCGGCGCCGCCGTATGTCACTATGGCGTATTCCGCGTCCTCCATCTTGTAGGTCTCCAATACGCCGTAGCTCCGGCCGAACTTCTCGCCGTAGAGCGCGTCCACGTCCTTAGCGACTTTGTAGGCCTCTTTCAGGGCTACGGCTTGTTGGTACTTGAACTCGTAGTACCAATCGGGGGAGGCGAGGGGGCCCATGGTGACTGGGCGCTTGGGGTTGAGGGTGTAGGGCCTCACGGGGCGGGGGAGGAACCTCCGAACCTCCTCCTCATCGTTGAGCTCCACGGGCTCTACGGTGTGGCTTAAGAGGAAGCCGTCGTAGGCCACCATGACTGGGAGGTTGACGGACTCCGCCACGCGGTAGGCCTGGATGATGGTGTCGTACACCTCCTGCGCCGAGGCCGCGATGTAGATGACCCAGCCTGTGTCTCTGGCGTTCATCACGTCGCCGTAGTCGTTGTGTATGCTTATGGGCGCCGATATGGCCCTAGCCGGCACGGCCATAACTATAGGTAGCCGCATGGCGCTGGCTATGTGGAGGATCTCATGCGCCAGCTCGAGACCTTGGCTGGATGTCGCTGTGAAGACCCGCGCGCCAGCCGCGGAGGCGCCCACCACCGCTGAGAGCGCCGAGTGTTCGCTCTCCACGTGGATGAGCTCCGCGTTGAGCTCGCCGTTTGCCACAAACTCCGATAGCTTCTCCACGATGGTTGTCTGGGGGGTGATGGGGTAGACCGCTATCACGTCTACGTCAGCCGCCTTGACTGCGTATGCGGCTGCGTAGTTGCCCGTCAGGGCCTCCACCCATCTCGTCTTCTGTATCTGCATCATGGGGCCTCCGGCACCATCTCTATTGCCTTGGTGGGGCATTCGTTGGCGCATATGCCGCAGCCCTTGCAGTAGTCGTACACTATTTCGTATTTGACGTCGTATGTCCGGTTGCCCACCTGGAACACCCCCTTCCTCTCCGCTATGGTGCCCTCTGGGCAGTAGAGCCAGCAGAGCTGGCACCTTATGCACTTGTCGTCGTGTATTACGGGTTTCAGCGTCCTCCAGCCGGCGGTGAGGTTTCTCCTGGTGGAGCCGGGCTCCGGAATTACGGCGCCTATGGGGAGCTCGGCGGCTTTGGGGAGGCTCATAGCTCCTTAGTCTCTTGGTATGCTGATTCTATTAACTTCACGTTTAGGTCGTAGAGCCTGCCTGTGAAGTATTTCTTCAGGGCTTCGGCCGCGGAAGAGAGCGATACTATGCCCGTGGCCTTCACCACGGCGCCTATCAGGGCGGTGTTTACTATCGGCCTGCCTAGGATTTTCATCGCCAACGAAGTTGCATCTACGTAATAAGTCTTTTGGGGGGCCTTATACATCCCGTTTACCACGAGTATCGTGGTGGGCTTCGCGCCCTCCAGCGGATTCTCCGCCTGGAAGAGCGACTGGTCAGCCACCACTACTACGTCGGGGTGGAGGACGGGCTCCCTGATGTATATGGGCTTGTCTGACACGCGGAGGTAGCTCTTTACAGGGGCGCCTCTCCGCTCCGGCCCGAACTCGGGGAAGGCTTGCGCGTATTTGCCCTCCAGTATGGCGGCGGTGGCCAGCACCTGGGCGGCGGTCACCATGCCTTGTCCGCCCCTCCCGTGGAAACGGAACTCCATAATTCCCATGTCCACATATATCTACCATTATTTAACCTTATCTATTTCGCATCTGCCGAAACTTTTTTCTAGCATTTAATACGTGTCTTCTATGAGGTGCATATTCGTAACGAGAGATAGGTTCCCCTCTTCTATGTATAAAAAGCTGGAGGAGGTGGGGAGGGTTGAGGTATATCCTTATGGCGAGTCGCCGTGGTCAACTAGAGGCGTGCCGAAGGAGGTGTTGAAAGACGCGGCGCGGCGGTGCGACGCCTTGGTTGTGTTCATCGGCGACGTGGTAGATAGGGAGGTTTTAGACGCGGCGGAGCGGCTGAGGATCGTCTCCACGGCCTCTGTGGGGGTGGACCACATAGACGTTGAATACGCCAGGCGGAAGGGCATAGCGGTGGCGCATACGCCGTATGTGCTTGTGGACGCCGTGGCGGACCTCGCGGTGGGTCTGCTCATCACGGCGGCGAGGAGGATTGTGTTGGGCGACAGGATGATTAGGGAGGGGAGGGCCGCCCCGGTGTGGGGTAGCTTGATGGGGGTTGATCTGCGGGGGAAGAGGGCGGGCGTCGTGGGTCTTGGCAACATTGGCGTGGCCGTCGCCCGCAGGCTGTTGGCATTCGGGATGGAGGTGGTTTACTGGAGCAGGATGAGGAAGCCAGAGGTGGAGTTCGCCCTGGGCGTTAAATACATCGACCTAGACGCCCTGCTGTCTACCAGCGACTTCGTCGTTGTTACTCTGGCTTTGACGCCGGAGACGGAGCGGTTCTTTGACAGGGTGAAGTTTGCGAAGATGAAGAGGGGGGCCTACTTCATCAACGTGGGAAGGGGGAGGCTTGTGGACACCGAGGCGCTTTTGGAGGCGCTGGAGAGCGGCGTTTTAGCCGGCGCGGCGCTGGACGTCTTTGACGTGGAGCCTCTGCCACCTGGACACAGGCTGGTCTCTATGGAAAACGTGGTGCTGACCCCGCACATTGGCTCGGCGACTGTGGAGACGCGGGAGCAGATGGCGGAGCTCGCCGCGGAAAACGTCGTGGCGTTTTTCAAGACGGGGAAGCCGCTATACGCAGTATAGCTTAAAAAGCGGAGTCGGGGAAACATGCCATGCGTGTGCTCATACCCGTCGACGAGGCTGGTGGCCTTGAGTCCCCCATTTCGGATGAATTCGGCGAGGCGCCGTTTTTCCTGGTGGTAGATGGCGATAGGGTTGAGGTGTATAGGAACGAAGAGGTGATCAAAGGCCGGGGGCACAGGTGGGAGGAGATCCTGCAACTCAGACCCGACGTGGTCATCACTAGGGAGATCGGCAAACCGGCGTACCACGCGTTTAGAGCCAGGGGCGTAAAGATGTATTTTGCAGAGGGCACCACGGCGAGGGAGGCGCTGGAGAGGTTGAAACGGGGGGAGCTCAGAGAGTTCCCCGCCGAGCTGGCGCACGAGCCTAGGCGCCGCCACTAAACACGAGCTTGTCTAGGTGCGCCTTGTACCTAACCCACCACTCGTAGTAGTCGTCGTAGTCTTCGAACTTCCAGTCTTTGGCGCCTAGCTCGCTGGCTAGGGTCGAGACCAGGTCCCTGGCCCGTTTGCTCTCCCAGGGCATGGGCTCGGCGCCGGCGAGCTTGGCGTAGTAGGCGATGTCTCTGTAGAGGTTGGGGGTAGGCGGCTTCACGCCAGCTAGCTTGTACAGATCGGCAAGGACAGGCTCGGCCCAGCCGCGGTGGAATCTACACACGCCGGCGTTGTCTACGTAGGCCTCGGCCACGGCGCGTTCATACGCCGATTTTGCGAAGTCTTCAGGCGGCATGAAGGTGGGGTTGTAGTTGGACCAGTACCTCCCCTGTATGTACATAGGCGCCACGAGGCCCGGCGCCCAGTAGAAGTTCGGCGTCATGTACCCCTCGGCGCCGAAGGCGGCGTAGACCGCGAGGTCTCTAAACCGGCGGCCCGCGGCCTTGACCCTGTCTTGGAACTTCCTCTCCAGCTCCCGCGCCGCCCTTCTGACGCCGTGTCTAGCCACCAAGGCGAGCACCTCGGTGGAGTTGTTCACGAAACCCTCTATCAGCTCGGCGGCGAGCTTCGCGTTTTTCCTGGAGTCCTCCACGGGGCTGAACCTCAGGGGGTCGAAGGCGGGCACGTCGTCTATGCCCACCTCCTCGGGTCTGAGCAGGCCCACATACACGGCGTCGAAGAGCCACGACACCAGATGCCCCATCTCGATCGCGTCTAGGCCGAGCTTGTCTATCAAGTCGACAAGCGGCACGGCCTCCTCGAAGATGTAGTTGCCTATGAAGGGGCCGGCGGCGTGGAAGGACTCGTAGTCCACCTTCTTCCCCCTCCACACCTTCTTACACACGACGGGGCAAGGCTCGCCGCAGTTGTACCAGCTTTTGGCCTTCTCGAAGACTTCTCGTTGGAAGGGTTTCCAGAACAGCTCAAGCACGAGGTCGGCGTGTCTTATCCTCTCCTCCTTAGGCATATAGACGGATTTGTAACCGAAGAGGGGAAGGAGGTCGCGGTAATGTGGATAGTTGACTCCGAAGGTGCCTCCTGTGCCCATCTTGGGGTCGAAGCGGTATTTTACAGTCTTCTCGTTCAGTACATCTATATACGCTTTGCCGGTTTTAGCCCTGAAGAGGTTGTTTACGGCTTCTACGTCGGCTACCTTTTCGTAGAGCGGCCTCTTGGGGCCTCCCACCACTACCGCCGCCACGTTGTGGCCTTGGGCAAGCGCCGTGCCGGGGCCTCCCCTCGCCGCGAAGTCCTCGGCGCCGAGCTTAAACTCGCCGCTCCGCGCATCGACGTCGACGGAGACCACCGCGCCGTTGTATGTGGTGTAGGCAGCCGGGCCCACCACAAGAGCCCGCGCGTCGTTTTCCACGAAGAAGTCTTTATGTTCCCGGTAGAGGCTTTTTATCACCTCGTAGGCGTCGCCTGGCCGCACCTCCTCGAACCTCACCTCGCCCCGGGATATGAAGAGGGCGGTGGGCCTATGCGCCTTCCCCACCACGGCCACCGCATGCGCCCCCATGCCCATGGCCTTGTAGGCGGCGCCGCCCAGGGCTGAGACGTGTAGCGTCTTCGTCTGGGGGCTCTTGAAGACAAAGATCAAGCGGTGGACCCCGTAGAGCCTCCCGCCGACAAACGGCCCGTATCCAAAGACCACGGGGACCTCCGGCGAAAGCGGGTCCAGACGCCAGGTCTCCCGCTCTCGGTGGATCGCAAGTCCTGCCTCCAGGGGCCCCGACGCGTCCAGCTCCCTAATGGACATCTGTCGCTTTTCCACATCGATTTCAAGTATTATCATAGAGGGGGTTAGGTGTTATCTAATAAGGTTTTTGCTGTTGCTAGGTATACTCAGTAAACTCAGTAACACTTATAAAGACGTAGATGGATTCGCCTATGAAGGTGAGAGATCTCTTGAAAGACGCCGTTGTGACTTGCCGCGAGGATGAGCCGTTGGAATGCGCCGTTGCTAAGATGTACGCCGCAAATGTGGGAAGCGTAGTTGTGGTGGATAAGGCGGGCCACCCCGTGGGCATCGTGACTGAGCGCGACGTAGTGAGGTTCCTCGCCCAGGAGGTCGACTTCAAAACGCCGCTGGGGCAGGTGGCGAGGAAGAGCCTCATCACAGTCTCTCCGGAGGATTCAACGCTGTCTGCCGCCGTGAAGATGATCGAGAACAACATTCGCCACATGCCCGTGGTCGAGGGGGGGCGGCTTGTTGGCGTGATTAGTATCAGGGACGTGTTGAGGGCTTTGCTGACGGCTGAAGCTTTCCCCTAGGTTTTTTAACACTCTTTTTCCCTACCTCCATGTCAAAGGTAGCTCTGGCCAGGGAGGCTGTGAAATTTGTAAAGAGCGGCATGGTGGTGGGTCTCGGCTCCGGCTCCACCGCCAGAGAGTTCATAAGGGCGCTTGCTGAGGCGGGCCCCAGCGACGTCGTCCTCGTCGCAACCTCCGCTGATAGCGAGTTCCTCGCCGCGGAGCTGGGGCTGGGCCGCCTCCTCATGCCCATGTGGGCTGTGGACAGGATCGACCTGGCGGTCGACGGCGCGGATGAGGTGACACGCGAGAAAATCCTGCTGAAGGGGCGCGGCGGGGCCTTGCTGAGGGAGAAGCTCGTTGACTACGCGGCGGGGCAGTTTGTGGTGTTGATAGAGGAGCACAAGCTTGTAGATAGGATCCCAACGCGGAACCCCGTGCCTATTGAGGTTGTGCCGTGGGCGTGGCGCCACGTGGCTAGGGAGGTGGAGAGGAGGTTCGGCGGCGTCGTCAAGCTGAGGCAGGACGGCGGCAAGCTGGGGCCTGTCGTGACGGACAGCGGCAACTACATCCTCGACTGGACCCCGCCGTCTGCGTTGGATCCCTCGGCGGAGGACGAGCTTAAGCTCATGCCAGGCGTCGTGGAGACTGGCATCTTTGCCAAACGCAGAGACGCGGTGGTCCTGGTGGTCCGGGAAGACGGCAAGGTATACACGCTCTAGTTGTCGATATAAACCGCTTCGTAAATGTAGACGGAGGGCTGCGTGGAGTTCAGCGTCAAGCTGGCGTAGTGAGACGCCGTGAAGCTCACGGAGAGGCTCCCGTTTGCGCATCTAAGCGGCGTCTTGTCCCTCAGCGTGTACTCCCCAGTCAGCGTTCCTGTGTAGGTACCATTCCCTGTCAAGTGGCCATACACCACCCCGCTGAGCGCCGCGCCTCTTGGGACAAGGGGCTTCAACGTGTCGTAGACGGTGGAGGTTGTTAGGTCGAACGACGTCGATTTGATGCGCTGGACGGTCTCTATCAGCTCCGTGGGCCTCAGCCAGTCCACCGCGCCTGCCGCGCTTCGATGCAGAAAGGTGAGGTTGTATCGAAATACGTCGCCCTGGAAGGTCCAGCTGTAGTTCAGCCTCTTGAGGAAGGTCTTCGTCTTAACTTCCTCCATGGCTCTCGCGAAGGCGGGCCCCAGCTCTCTGTACCTCTCGACGTCTAGCGTCTTCACGGCATCTTTCGCCATCTCCTCAGCCGCGGTGCAGACCGTGTGGTTAAGTTGGCTAGACAGTGAATACCACTGGTCCAAGGTCAGCTTCGCCAGTCGGTAGGCATCCAGCGCTTTAGAGTACGCTTCGGTCAACACAGCAAGCGTCCCAGCCACGGCGAGGAGCGTGAGGGTAACGGCAGTGAAGTAGATAAGCCAGCTCACTGTCCTGTCTCCTCTAGCCACTTCTCTATGGCGTCTGCGAGTTCTTTATAGCGCATGAAGCCCTCCAGATGTCCCTCGTAGCACTCTATAAATATCCTGCCGTCCTTCATGCGGTACACCTTTGGCTCCCTCCCCGTGAGGGCCTTGATCAGCGCTGAGTACCTCTCGGCGTCTGCCTCCCTACCCCCAGGCGCGTTGACGCTGGCGTATGCGCGGCCCACTGCCGCGTTGATTTTCCCATGCCTGCCGTAGGTGATTGTGTACTCCCGCACCACGCGGTCCACAATCGTGTGCTCGCCCTCCACGCGGCCCACCTCAGCCGTGATCCTAATCCTCAGCAACTTCTTGCCGTTCTGCTTCTCCTCAACGGCTTCTCCGCCTATGACCTTCACAACATATGTCTTGCCGTTCACCTCAACCTTCTTCTCAAAGCCCTCCAGCTTCACGGAGCCCCACGCCTTGCCCTCCTCTATGATCTTTTTGGCTTTTTCGTGGACGTCGTCGCCTTCCTTCTCCGCCCTTCTGAGTATGTACTCCACGAAATCTGCCGCCAGCTCCCTCTGCTGTTTATCCTCGCCGCGTACGGAGAGCCTGGCGGCGTATGCCAAGCCCTCCCTACGGATATACACGTAGCCTTCGCGGCCCTCCTCCGGCATCTTCACCGAGAAGTGCTTCCCCTCCTTAAGGCCCATGTTCTCAAGCCGTTGCTTTTCACGCTCTATGCTGTCAGGGTTGGGGGAGGCGAATCTGACCACCAGCGCGCCGCTACGCGCAAGCTCCACCTTGTACTTCGGCCAGCCCTCCATCAACACACGGCCCCTCTCCAGCTTCTCAAGCCAGCGCTTCGCCTTCTCCTCGCCCACCGACTTGCGCGCCGTCTCGACGATCTCAGCTAGGGCTTTTCTGAGCTCCTCACGCCCAGCCGCAAGTTTGTCGGTAGTGGCCTCGGCACGCCAGACATCTCTCTTGCCGCTCACCCTCTTCACCTCCGCGTCGACGCCCGCCAGTTTGAGGAGACGTGCTGCGAGTTCGACGCGGCCCCGGTTCGTAGAGTTAAATTGGAGCTCAATCGCTCTGTCGCGTAGATAGACGTTGTACTTGACGGCGGTGCCGCCCACCGATATGACCAAGTTGGCGGCGACGGGGCCGTCCTCAGTCCTCCTCCTCAGCCCCTCCCAGCTGACGTTAAGCCCCTCAGCCCCCAGCTCCACGGCTCCAGCCAGCTTGTGGTTGATAACTCTTTCGTCTCCATCAAGCAGAGGAGGTCCGTAGAGGAAGTAGAGACCAGCCAGCCTGGCCGCGTCGCCGCCCAACGCGGCCACTTTGAACGCACTCCCAACATTTTCTACTTTTGTTTTGATGCTATGCGCCGCGAGGGCGGCCGCCCAGAGCAGGGCGACTTCGCGCTCGCCGCTGGCCAGCCCGATTTTCTTCATCGCTGTAGCCACGTATCCGTCGCCGCCTATAGCACCGGAGATCACCGCGCCGAAGTATCTCAGCGTCGTCTCGTTTACGCCCAGCCTCTCCGCTTGAATAAGCAGAAGGGCCGGCGCTATAACCTCCCTTGCGATTTTGTCGTCGTTGAGCCTGCTCTTCAGGCCCTTCAGCTTCTCCAACGCCCCGGCCGAGTCGAAGCTGGAGCTAGCCTTAACGCCTTCAAGCCGCCTCTTAACCGCATCTATCACTTCGTCCCAGTGGTCAGCAAGCCACCGCTTGAGGCCGTCCCAGCTCTCCGCCTTAATGCCCAGCATCTTAAGCCACCCACCCTCCGCGCTTATTCTGATTGCGTCGTCTAGGTTTTCGAGGGGGGCTTCAACCTCAACCGCCAGCTTCGGCCCCTCAAGAGTCAAGGTCATACGGAGCCCTACAACAGACCAGCCGAACAAGGCGCGAGTCTCAGCCAACTGCCACAGATGAGAAGTGGTCATCCGCAACACCCTCTCGTCTCCCCTTCTGATTATTGCCACGTCTGAGTTAACCCAGCTCAGCATGTAGGGGAGGCGGTCCTCCACGGGCAGACGCTCCGCAACCTCCTCCGCCGCTTTCATCGCCGCCTCAAGCTCCTGCTTGAAGAACCTCCGCCACCTCTCCACATCGTCGAACTCTAAGAAGTAGACTATGCCCTTCCCCACCTTTGAAATCCAGAGCTTTATGTCCAGCCCCTCGAGTCCACCGCTTTCCTTCACGCTGTAGAGCCTAAACACGTAAGACGACTCAGTCTTCCTGTCAAGCATCAGCGCCAGCCTGCCGCCCTTCGTGAGCTCCTCAACGAAGCGGCTGTAGTGGTCGGCGCCTGGCTTTAGGAAGAGGCGGCGGAGGGCCTCTGCCGCCAACTCCTCCACAGCCGCCGGTCTCTCCGCCTTCGCCCTCTCGGCCTTGAGGTATGCCGTATACGGCGCGTAGTAGAGAAGCCAAGCCGATCCGCCCTCCTCAAGCCAGTGCCAAGCCGCAACGCCGAAGACGCCCCTCCTACCCAGCGCATACTCCCTAAAGGCGATTAAAGCCGCGTAGGCTTTTGTGCCGAAGTTTACGTCGTTAAACTCGGAGAGCTCCTTTTGTTCCGCATTTGACAGCTCCCTCGCCTTGCCCTCCTCGACGTCTAGGAGGTCTCTCAGGCTGTATTTTACAGCATATTCGTTCAGTCTCTCCCTGAGGATCTTCAAGGCGTCTTCGAAGGCCTTGCCCTCCTCCTCGGCCAGCTGCGCTAGACGGCCGACGTCGAGCGTGTACCTAACCCGCTTAAACGGCCCCTCCCCAACCTCCACCCTTTGCACCACCTCCCTAAGCCCCTCCGCGTACTTTCTCAACGCAGATCGGTAGACGCCAAACGCCTCCTCCAACGCGAGAGTTGCGTAGAAGAGGGCCTTCTTCTTCCCTTCATCGAGTTCTCTATACGCCTTGCCCATCATAAGCCTACTCTCCTCAGACCGCTTCGGCATAATCAAAACCCTCAACGACTCCCAAGGCTCAGCCAGCTTCACCCTCCCAACGTTGGCATCCTTAGCTATTTCCTTGAACCTCTCGTAGGGGTCGGGAGCCTCCCTCAAGATCTTAAACGCCTCCTCTCTTGAGTACTCCTTGACGCCTGCGGGTATAAACGGCGTCAGAGACGCCGCATACGCCAACTTCTCCAGCTCCACAAGACCCCACAGGTTCAACGCAACAGACAACGCAATTACTCCAGCCGCCGCAACGGCCATGAGGAAGAGATATGCCTTGTGCTGGTCGACCCGAGCCAACACCCGCGTGACGGCTTCAACAAACAACTCCACCAGCCTCTGCAGAGACACCTTCACGCGCTCAAACACCTCCTTCGCCGCCTCGTAAAGCGCCTTGGCGGCTTTCTGCACATACTCAACAGCCTCCCTAAACCGGCCCACCTCCACAAGCGCCACAGCCGACGCGACGGAGGAAACCACAGCCTCTGAGTAGAGGCCGCTGTATGTACACAGAATACAGCGCCGCAACTGAGGCGGCTTCTCCGCATCTACGCCACACCCCAATGCGCCGGTTTAAAAACAACTATACGCAAAAGAAAACAGCTGAGGAGAGACGATGGAGAGACTTAGTGAGTAGCCCCGGCCGCCTGACCCGGCGGAGGAGTTGTTGAGGGAGTGGCCGGAGTTGCAAGCATTCGGCGTTGATTGGGTGAGGAAGTGGGCAATTTTGAAGGAGAGACTGGTGGAAATAGCCAAAGTATTACGCAGATTCCCGTGGATGGTCGACGTGATGAGACAGAGGCCTATGAACATCCTCCATCCGTACATGATAGGAAGTGTACATAACAAAAGACGGCTCTGAGGTTTGTCTCTCCCTAAACCCGCCGACGGCCTTCTGCGCGCGGAACGGAGCTATGAGGGAGGTAAGGCTGGAGCTGGAGTTTAAGCGATACGAGACGTACGAAGACAAGATTAGAGAGGTGTACCGCCCCAAGGGACTGCTGGCATTCGCCGCGGCGGCGAGGGAGTACATGAGGATACTCTAGCGAGACAGACGAAACACCGCCGCCTCTAAACCAACCTTTTCGCCTACCCCCTCTCCCGCCGTCTTAAATGATATTCTTTTTTCTAGGCCGCCGGACCTATAGCTTTTAAACATGGATGGGGGCTCTGTCGTGATAGAACTGGAGAAGCCTTGGAGAGACCCCGAGGGGTATCGGCGGGGCCGCCTCCTGGAGGCTAAATACGAGGCGGAGCTCGCGCTGAAATTCTTGGAGGAGGGCCTCTACAGAAACGCCGCAGGTAAGGCGTTCCAGGCGTGGAGGGCGTTGTTGGCCGCGTTAGCCGTGGAACACAGAGATAAGTTGGCTGAGAGGTTTAAGGGGGTTAGGACCACTAGAGATGGGCGCCGGGTCCACTTGGCGGATTTCGTGGTGGCGTTTATGCCCACGGGCTACATGCTAGCCGTGGCCAAAGACTTGGAAGAAGCTACAGGTCTGAGTCTATACGACTTGACGAACTTGGCGCTGAGCCTTCACGAGTTTCAATACAGCGGGCTAGACAAGTCGGGAGTCTACAGCAGATACCCCTTCATAGACCTCGTTGTGGAGGACATAAAGAGGGGAGCCAATGCCGTCTTCGAAATCCTCAGGAAAGTCGGCGCAACGCCAAGTACATAAGTAAGTAGCCGGCGAGAGTAAACACGCCGAATAGGCCTTACGACGCTGAGAAATGCCACATCCTGTGGCAAACAGCGCCACATCCGCCACGTGCATAAAACTCACCTAGGTTGAGGACGGCTACGGATTTAATTAGAAGTAGCTCCAGCCCCGCCACCTCAGCGGTTGACCTTCCCACCACACAACCCCCTCCCCCTCGACCACCTCCGCGAACTCGACATATGGGCTCTCCACGGAGCAGCCGCGCCTCACGGCAAAGACCGGGAGAAACTCCTCGCCCCCGTTAAACACCACGTCGCCTATGTCCAGGCCTCTCTCCTCGGCGAACCTCTCCACCTCCTCGGTGGTGGGGAGGCGCCTCACCACTATGTCCACGTCTCGCGCCATGGACCACAACACGTCTGCCAGCCCGTCGGAGGAGTCCATAGACGCCGAGACGCAGCGAGGCTGTGGCAGAGGCCAGAGGGGGGCCGGCCGCCGCAACATATCCACGCCTCTCCTCACAGCTGGGTGTTCCTCTCGCCAGAACCTGTAGGCGAGGCTCGTGTAGCCGAACTCCGGTATGGTGACGAGGACGTCGCCGGGCTGCGGCTTGCGTCCCACCTTATGTGGAGCCCTGCCCACGAGGGCCACGTCCACCACCACCTCGCCGCCCTGGTTGAGGTCGCCCCCTAGATACGCAAGGGAGAAGTAAGAGGCGGCGGCTGATATGCCCTCTATCACCTCCTCCGCCGTGGCGAGGTCGGGGGCTGTGACTGAGGCCAGGAGGTGCCGGGCCTCGGCGTATTTCACCCTCATATCGCTGTAGGCGGCGGCCACGTTTCTCCAGCCGAAGTCGGCCCAGCTATGGAAGGGCAGTTTGGAGGTGGAGGCGGCGGAGCCGTCTATCTTAAGCGCAAGGCCGTCGACGTATACCACGTCGTTTTCCTCAACCCCCAGCGTGGAGAGGAGGCGCCGGAGGAAGCTCTTCTCCACGTCACTCGGCGGTTATCTCCTCCAGCATCTTCAACGTGTCCGAGTCGCCGCCCCTCAGCTTCTGCCACAGCGGCGAGTTTTTACAAAGCACGTAGCGGGTCCTAGCCCGCGAGTCGTCCCTCTGCATAAGCCCCGCCTCCACCAGCCTCTCTAGGATGTGCTTCACCAGGGTGAGGGCGACAGGGGCCGTCGTGTCCACGCCGCCGAACTCCAGCACCTTCCGCGGGGTGAAGGATACGCAGGACCCCCTCGCTTCCCCCACGATCTTCTGCATGCCGAGGTGGACGGTTTTAAGCACAGATCTGAAGTCAGACAGGTTAAAGCGATGATTCATGGATGTATGCACCGCCCGAAATAAAACTCCACCGAACACATCCCCCTCTAGATGATATCTTTCTACCTGTATAATCCCTGTATGGGCTGAAACCTGCCGATGGTCTTTTATTCGCCGAGCACAACCACAACTACGCTACGTCTACTACGGGGGCCGTCCATCTCCACTAGCATAACCTCCTGCCAGGTGCCCCGCCTCAGCCTCCCGTCGACCACGGGCATCACCAGGTGGAACCCTACGAATAGGTTTGCTAGGTGGGCATTGGCGTTGTCGTCTATCTCGTCGTGGCGGTAGCCAGCGCCGCGGGGAAACAGCGATCTGAGCTTGTTTAGGATGTCCTCCTTGAGCCTAGGCTCGTTTTCGTTGGCCGTAATTATCGCCGTGGCATGCGGGACGTATATCAACGCTATGCCGTTTTTAACCCCGCTCCTCGCCACGATGGATTCGACCTTATCTGTAACCACCACGACCTCCTCCCGCGCCTTGGTTGAGACGTGGAACTCCTCCACGTGCACCTTCATCGCAGAAACCTCCTCCCCCGTATTTAAGCTGTTGCGACGAAGAGCGCGCCCACGGCCAGTCCGCTCACAAGGTTCACCGCTTCGTTGCTGAGGAGGCCCCGCCGCCTACAACCAGCCGCCGGGGTCTCAGACACCTTGCCGTTACATATGTACTTGACCTGAAGCGCCGCGCCCAAAACGCTGTCGAGAACCTCGCCCAAGTAGCCAAGGGCAACGACTTTCCACAGAGGGCCCCCGACGCCGAGTAGCTGGGCGAGGAGTGCTATAAACAGCGCGCCCGTGAAAGACGCCGCGGCACCCACCGGGGTGACGCCGCCGGAGACCCCGGGCTCCAGTGTTCTCCACGGCGCCAAGATGTGGCGGGGGCGGCCCCCGTAGGCCACCCCCACCTCGCTGGCCCAGGTATCTGCGTTTGCCGTAGCCACGGCGACGGCGGCGGCGCCTAGGAACCTGGGGTCCCCAGCCGCCGCGTAGAGCAGGCCGAAGACCGCTATCGGCGTCCCCACACCGGCGACTTGCCTGAGCGACCGCCCAGACACGTCCTTAAGCCCCATCGCCCGCTTCCACTCAGCCCTCAGCCGGGTCAAGAGAGAAGAGGAAAGGAAAAAAGCAACAAGTAGGAGGAAAAGCCCCACATGCGCCACGGCGACGATGGAGCCCACCGCTATGGCGGATACCGTGCCCCTCACGGTGAGGAAGCCTCTCTTAAGCGCGAAAAGGGCCAAAGCCGCGATGGAAGGCACCGCGACTAGATACAACTCCATCGCCGATGCCATCAGTTATATATTTATTGGTTTCTACCGCCATGGACATTGTAAGTAGGCTCCACCGGAAATACGGCGAGGCTGTGGAAAAGGCCTTGGAGCACTACCTAACCATCGACGCGGCTCCAGACTTCCGCGAGGAGGTCCTCTACCAAGTCAAGACAGGCGGCAAGAGGCTGAGGCCCCTCCTCACGCTGGCGACGGCAGAGGCTGTGGCTGGCCAGTGGAGACCGGCCCTCCCCGCCGCAACCATCGTAGAGCTGATCCACAACTACTCCCTCATATACGACGACATAATAGACAGGGGAGACGTCCGGAGGGGGCTCCCCACCGTTAGGAAGGCTTTTGGCGACAACGCCGCCATCTTGATAGGCATATGGTACAGAGAGGCCATAGAGGAGGCCGTCTTGGACACCCCCAAGCCCCTGACCTTCGCCAAGGAGGTGGCCAAGGTCATCAAGGCGATAGACGAGGGGGAGCGGCTGGACATATTATTCGAGTACGCAGGCCGGGTCGACCCCTACTTCGTGAAGGCCAGGCGGAGAGACGTAACGCCGGAGGACTACGTACACATGGTCTCGCTCAAGACGGGTGTGTTGATAGCCGCCGCAACCAAGTGGGGCGTCCTCTCCGTAAGCGACGATGCGGGTCTCTCCGAGGCCGCCTGGAGCTTCGGCCTAAACGCCGGCGTCGCCTTCCAGATAATCGACGACGTGTTGGACATATACGGAGATCCCAAGAAGTTCGGCAAGGAGATAGGCAAGGACATAAAGGAACATAAGAGGGGCAACGCGGTGGTCGCCATTGCCCTGTCAAGACTCCCGCCCCGGGACAGGGAGGAGCTACTGGCCATACTGGCCAGAGAAAATATCGGCGAGGAAGAGGTGAAGAGGGCCGTGGCGCTTCTGGACTCGGTGGGGGCCAGAGACGAGGCTGTGAAGCTCGCCGAGAAGTACCGCCGCGAGGCGGAGCGCCAGCTGGCAAAAATACCTAACAACGAGACGCTGAAGGAGCTACTGGACTTCATATTGGAGAGGCAGTACTGATGTTTATCGTGAAATTCGGCGGCTCCGCCATCACCGACAAGACGAAGCCCTACACCTTCCTCCGGGGGCGGATCGCGCAAGCCGCGCCGGCGCTCCGCGGGAGGAGGGCCGTCTTAATCCACGGCGCGGGCTCCTTCGCACACCCCCACGTCAAGGCCTTCGGCCTGACGCCAACCGGCATAGCCCTGACCAAGGCCACGTTGAAGCGCCTAACAGCCCTAGTGGCCGAGGAGCTACTAGAGGCTGGCCTGCCGGCCATGCCGGTGGAGCCCAGCGACGTGTTCTGGGGCAGATCGCTGGTCCGGCGTGAGGTCATCACACATGCGCTGGAGAGGGGGCTGTACCCCCTCCTCCACGGCGACATAGTCCCCTCAGACGAGGGCTACGTGGTGGTCAGCGGCGACGACATCGCAGTTGAGCTCGCCAGGTTCTACAAGCCCAGCGCCGTGATCTTCCTCATGAACGTAGACGGCATCTACACGGCGCCCCCCGGGACCCCCGGCGCCGAGAAAATAGGAAGGCTAAAGGCAGATCTCTCCGTGGAGGGCACCTCCGGCATCGACGTCACGGGAGGCGTGAGGAAGAAGATAGAGGCTGGGCTGGCGATAGCGGCGCTGGGGACGCCCGTGTACTACTGCTCCATCACAGACAGAGAGTCGCTCGAGAGGATAGCTAGGGGAGAGCAGCCGGAAAACTGCACCGCCGTGGAGCCCTAGGCGACAGCCACTACGCTAACCGGTTGCCCATCCCGTAGCTCTATTCTGATGTATTTGCTCTGCGGCAGGTTTTTTATGCCTTGCAACCAGCTCAGCACGGTGTTTAGCTTGTCTGGGGGATATGTCAGGAGTATGATTGGGTTTTTGGCGTTGTCGGGCAAGACGTCTGCAAAGTCATATGGGGCAATGACACCGCCTATCTCAGGTATAGGCAAAACGTAGACAGGCTTCTCAGCGGCGTCGAAGGCTATGCGCTGAACCACGGCGCTTGGGAGACCCACGCCGGGGGCGTAACTCACCGCGTAGACGTAGGCGTCGCCGTATTTCTCCGGCCTACTCCTAGACACATTTCCGTTAAAAAACACAAAGGCCTCAGACACCGACAAGACGGAGGCGAAGTCAGCGCCGGAAGACCCACCGCCGTGGCCGAATATAATGCCGCCAAGACCCGTCGTGCCCAGGATGTACCCTGTCTCTGCGAATATGAGCGCGGCGAGGGCTATGATGAAGATCTTTCCGCGCCTCCTCTTCTTATCTCTTCCTGCAGGCATGCATACGCCGTGGTCCGGATTTATAAAGTTGATGTACTAGCAGTACTGCAACGTGCCCGGGCTGGCGAAGACTATCCACATGACGATGAGATAGAGCACCGTCAACGCGACGCCTATTGTCTCAAGGGACTTGTACCACCTGGCGAGCAGGAGGGAGCCCCCCGCGAGGACGCTCAGTATGACGAAGCCCAGAAGCGTGTTGCAGAAGGGCCTGGCTGGGTCGAAGATGGACCAGAGCCCGCTGAGTACCAGCGATATGAAGATAAGCACGGCGAAGCCGACGGCAACGTCGAACTTGTCCATGGGCGGCAATATCGACATGTTTTTAAATTATTGCCCCGCTCCCGCCGTGACCGTAGTCTTCAGCGGAGAGGTGACGTGCCCGGTCTGCGGCTCCAAGACCTTCAGATACGTGGAGCTTCTCTACGAAACCCCCTTCTTCGGCAACGTGCTGATACAGAGCGGATACTGCTCCGCCTGCGGCTACAGGCTTTTTGACGTAGAATACGCAGAGGTGGGGCGGCCCACCCGCGTCATATTCACGGCGAAGGACGGCCTAGACGTGGCCAAGTCCTTCCTAATTAGAAGCAAAACAGGCATCATCCACTCGCCGGACCTCGGCTTCTCCCTCGAGCCAGGGACACAAGCCGAGAGCTTCATCACCACTGTGGAGGGGTTCATGTACAAAGTCATCGACTACGCGGAGAGACTGAAGCTACTACAGCCCGAAACAGCAGAGGAAGTTGAACGATTCATTGAGACGGTTCATAGGAAAATAGAGGAAGGCGGCTTCACCCTAGTCGTGGAGGATCCCCTCGGCAAATCCTTCATAATGCCGTACCGTCAAGAAACCGTCAGGGTCGAGCACCTTGACGAGGCTAGGGGGTGAGGCCTGGGCAGTACTGCGTCAGGTAGTAATCGAGCAGATGCGCGAGGTCGTCGTATGCCAGGAGCTTCTTGTGGAGGCCTCTTATTAAGTCGTCGGTGTGATGCCCCAGTTGCCTGTAGCGGCACGCCCTTATTAATGTGGCGAGCTTGTCGGCGAAGGCCACGATCCGCCCCACCGTGTTTGTCTCGTAGCGGTACCACCGAAACAGCTCCGCGAGGTGCGGGAACTCCCTTCTAAACACATCCTCCTCCACCTCCT
>Ga0079996_110076_pt1 | contig 17913 bp, 18 predicted proteins | sample PerSpoAPS_AMetaG_FD_69199 | JGI IMG/M metagenome (GOLD analysis project Ga0079996, IMG submission 69199) | Thermal spring microbial communities from Yellowstone National Park, Wyoming, USA - Perpetual Spouter A (PS_A) MetaG (SPADES assembly)... | ecosystem: Environmental > Aquatic > Thermal... | reverse complement strand
ACCATTGAACCATCAGGATTAGTTTTGGGAACAATTTTATCTTGAAATATTATTATTGTTCCTTCGTTTGGATTTAATCCAACCATTGCTCCTGAGATATGGTATACTTTATAATCAGGTGACCTTTTAGTATCAAATCTTGGTAAAGACATAAATAATAATTAACGATTAATAATTTAAAATTAAAATAAAAGTTACAATTTTTTATTTTTATGACTTACAGGCTATTTTGGGAAGATCCTTACATGAAAGAATTTGATGCAAAGGTTCTAAATATTGAAGGAAACAAAGTAATTTTGGATAAAACATGCTTCTACGCAACTTCTGGCGGACAGCCAAATGATACTGGAAAATTAAATGGAATTAATGTAGTAGACGTATTTTATGATCAAAATGAAAATATTGTTCATGTATTAGAAAAAGAACCAAACTTTAAAATAGGAGACATCGTTCATGGTGTAATTGATTGGGATAGGAGATATAAGATAATGAGATTACATACAGCGATTCATATAATTTCTGCGGTAATCGTTAAAAATTTTGGTAATGTAAGTATAACGGGAAGTCAAATATATCCTGATAGAGCAAGGGTTGATTTTAATCTTGAAAAATTAGATGAAAATATTGTAAAGTTCATTGAAGAAAAAGCTAATGAAGTTGTTAGAATGAATTTGCCTGTAATAGCTAGGATAATTACTAAAGAAGAATTGGAAGCAAATCCAAGTTATTATAGATTAGCTGACAGATCTCATTATGAAAAATTCAAAATATTAAGGGTTGTTGAAATTAAAGATCTTGATGCACAGCTTGATGGAGGAACTCATGTAAAATCAACAGGCGAAGTTGGATTAATTAAAATAGTTAAAAGAGAAAATAAAGGAAAGTTTAATAGAAGGATTGTAATTCAAGTAGAATAAAAATTATAGTTAGCTTTGAACTAATAAGGATAAAATACTTGGAGATTTCTCTAATTCTGGTATTTTTATCTTGAACTGATTATAAACTGAATGATATTTACGTGCATCATCTGCAAAAATTAAAACAGCACATCCTTCGTCTCTTATCTTCATTGCTGCAGCTAATACTGCTCCTGAAGAAGGTCCAATTAGCAATTTTTCTTTTTCATAAGCTAATTTAACTGCTTCAAAAGCTTCTTCATCGCTTACTGTTATCCATTCATCTATTACATCTATTCTTCTCATCAACAAATCAGGAATTCCAGATTCTTCCAAATTCCTTAGTCCCTGTATATGATGATTCCTTTGAGGTTGCACAGCTATAACTTTAACCTTTGACTTTTCCTTTAAATATAAGCCTGCTCCTGTTATTGTTCCTCCGGTTCCTATTCCGGAAATAAAGTGTGTCACTTCACCCTTTGTATCATTCCATATTTCTGGTCCTGTTCCTTCATAATGAGCAAGGAAGTTAGCTTCGTTCTCGTACTGATTTGGCATAAAATATTTATCAGGATATTTTTTAACAATTGATCTGGCTAAAACAATACACTGATCTGTTCCTTTGCCTACTCTAGGGCATAGATCATCTGGTGTTTCTATTAATTCGGCGCCTACATATCTTATCAATTCCTTTGTTTCCTCACTTACTGCTTGAGGAACTACAGCAGTAAAATCGTATCCTAGAGCTTTTGCAATACAAGCCATGGCTATTCCAGTATTTCCAGATGTGGGTTCTATTATGGAAATTCCTTCCTTTAATTTTCCTTCTTCTTCAGCCTTCATGATCATTTTATATACAGCCCTATCTTTTACAGAACCAAAGGGATTATAGTATTCCAATTTAGCATAGAGTTTAAGATTTCCTTTTTCTAAGTTCTTAAGTCTTATTAAAGGTGTATTTCCAACTTTTAAATTATTCCTATTTAATAAACCCTTTGCTGCATATTCAATATTTTTAATCCAATTAGCTTCCATTTATATAACTATTGTTATAGCAATTATAAAAAGCTATTTTTCTATTTTTCCATTTTTTAATACCCAATCATAAAATGATTCAAGATAAACTTTTATATTATTAATTCTTAAAATTTTATTTAAAATAAAATATACATAGGTAGCTCTATCTCCTGCACTACAATATAAAATTATCTCTTTATTTTTTAAATCTATTCCTTCTAATTTTAAATTTTCAAAATAATAAGGATATAATGTTAAAAATTTTTTATGATCTAAATTAATACTTCCAGGAATTCTTCCTTCTTTTAAAGCAGATTTAACCTTGCCATAGAATTCTTCAGGTGTTCTTGTATCTATTAAAAGAATTCTTGGATTATTTAATACTGAATTAACATAATTGAAATCAGCCTTTATTTCGCTTCTAATTTTAGCTATAACCTTTCCTTCTTTAGGTTTCACAATTCCAGGCATTACAGGATAGCCTTTTTCTTTCCATTTCTCAAAACCTCCTTCAAGGATTTTAACCTTTTCAAATCCCAAATATTCCAATACAAAGAAAAGATATGATGCATGAGTTACGGTATTAATATCACAATAAATTCTTGTCTCTTTTTCTGAATCAAAACCATTTTTCTCAAGCACTTTACAAATCTCGTTTATATCCTTTAACACTGATGGCAACCCTTCTTTATGCTTTGTCAGATCCCATACATAAAACCAATAGGCTTTTGGTATATGGGATGAAACATAGCTTGGAAATCCTCTTACATCAACTATTATTATATCTTTGTTTTCATTTATTTCTCGGTAAAGTTCTTCAGCTTTTATTAAAACCATATTATTTAATTTTTTATTAAAGATATAAATTATATGAGAAAGAAAGATAAGCAACTAATTATTATAATAAGTATAATTTTCTTAATAATTATTTCCTTAGCTATAGCTAGTCAAATTCTTACACAATCAAGTATAGATTTTGAATTACCTGTAATAGATAAAAATGGTTTGCAACAAAGAATAGTTAAACTTTCAGATTATAAGGGTCACGTGATACTTTTAGAATTTGCTGTAGAATGGTGTCCTCATTGTGCAAATATGGTTCCTGTATTGAAACAAGTTTATGATGAATTTTCTAAAAAAGGAGTTGTACTAATTACTGTAATGATTAATTATAATACAAATTTGGAAAAAACGATAGAATTTTTAAAAAAGCATGATCCTCCCTGGCTACATCTTTTTGATGCAAATTTAAAAGTAACAAATAAATATAATGTACAGGCTACACCTACTTTCGTTATAATTGATAAGAGTTTTAAAATAGTAGAGAAGTTTAGCGGAGAATACACTTATATACAATTAAAGAATAAATTAGAAAGATATCTTTGATAATACTAAAGTAATACGTAAATTGATTTTATGAAGGTTTATTTGTTATTTATTTAAGTTTTCATATGAGTAGCGTAATTAGTATTCGAATTCCTAAAGAGTTAAAGATTGAAATGGAAAAATATGATGTAAACTGGCCAGAATACATAAGAGAAGCAATCGAGGAAAAAATAAAGCAGGTTAAACGTGAAAGAGCTTTAGAATTGATAAGCAAATTAAGCTTGGAAAATGAGTAAAAAAGTATTTGATAAATTTGTATTAGATAAAAGCGTTATACTTCAATTATTTTATAAAAACGAAAAAGTTCTTGAATTATTTAAATCATTTGCAAAAGGTAAAATAGAATTGTTTGTTTCTCCTGAAACATTTATTCATTCAATAGAGGAATTGGCTAAAAACAAAAAGGTAAATTTAAAGGAAGCGATTATTGCTTTATATGCTTTGAATTTAAACATAGTTTTTCCTGAAGAAAAGGAATTGATAGAAGCAATAGAATTTAGTAAAGAATATAATATAAGCTTAGAACAAGCATTAAATATAGCAATATCTAGAAAAATAAGTGCAACCTATATTACTTTTGATGGATTAAATGAAAAATTAAAGGATTTAACAAATATAGAAATGCTTTAATATTTTTATGTTATTTTTATTTTATGAACAAGAGCATAAGTCCTATAATTTCAACTTTGGTTTTGATTGTTATTATATTTACTGCTTCAGTTATAATATATATTGCTGTTAGTGGTTTTATTCAACCTCAAATAACTCCTAAAATTAGTATTGTAGGTAAAGCACTTGCAAGCGAAGAAGGAAAAAAAGGAATAATTACTCTTACAATAGTAAATTCAGGAAATGTTCCGTTAAAACTAAAATATTTGAGAGTTTTGGATCCAGGAATTACTGGAACAGTTTGTTATTATTCAGTTAAAAATGTAGTAAATTCAGGACCTAGTGATTCTGGTTTTACTTATTTAATTTTAGGAGAACCGCTAATTCCTCCTTTTCAATCTTTAGATATCGTTATTGCTTTAAGACCTGCTTCAAATAATCCAAACAATTTCGTAGATAAAAATGTTGTTATAGATGTAATTGCTTTTACTCCTCAAAATACTGAATTTACGCAAATAACTTCTTTTAAATATCAATTAATTTAATGGAAATAAAGCCTACTCCTACTGTAGGAGCTTTAATTGTAAATAGAAAAGGAGAAATACTTTTGGTTCGTTCATATAAATGGGCTGATGGAAAATTTAGCGTGCCTGGTGGTCATATTGAACCTTATGAAAGAATAGAAGAAGCTGTTAAAAGGGAAGTAAAAGAAGAAGTTGGTTTGGATGTTGAAGTAAAGGAATTGTTGTTAATACAGCAAGTTATTAAACCAGAAGAATTCTATGACAGAGAAAGACATTTTATTTTCTTTGATTTTCTTTGTTTTGCTAAAGATGATAATGTTAAAATTGACAATAAAGAAATACAGGACTTTATTTGGGTAAAGCCTGAGGAAGCATTAAATTATAATTTGGAAAAATATACAAGAAATTTAATAAACAAATATTTAAGATATTTAAAAGGAGATAAGAATACTGAATTAATTTAATAAATTTCTAGGGATGCTAATCTTTTTAAAGCCATAAGTTTTTGTTCATCACCTATATTTGCTCTTTGTATTGCATCTCTAAATATTTCAATTGTTTTTCTATAAGTTTTTTTATTAACAGGATAAGGAACACCGTCTTTTCCTCCATGCGCAAAGGTATATTTTACAGGATCTCTCCAAGAAGCAGGTGTACCAAAAATTATCTCAGAAACCAAAGCTAAGGCTCTTATAGTTGAAGGTCCTACTCCATAAAATTCAACAATTTCGATATATTTTTTAGGTTTTCTTTCATAAAGCTCATTTAAAGCCTTCCAATTTATTTCTCTTGGCATCATATAATGAGGTATTTTCCTTTGTCCATGATTTTCTAGCCATTTATCCAAAGGTCCAGAAACACATTCTTTTATGCTTCTTTGAATTTTCTTAACACCTTCATTAACCAAATCTACGCAGGCTTTTCTATTTTCTTCACTTTCGCTTGCAACCATGTTTAATACTCTTTCCTTTATAACATCACTTACTATAGCTGTATGTGGTTCGTTTACAAAATCTTTTACATTTTCATCTAACCAATGATATCTTCTTGCAGTTAAATCTTCAATGTTCATTCCTTGTTGTACAACAGCCCATTTACCTTTGTAATCTATAAAAATTGTATGATGGTAAAGCTGATAGCCAGCTTGTATTAATGAATTATCAATTTTTGCTACAATTCTACTTATATATTTATATTTAGATATACTTTCTTCATCAAAATTAAATTTCCTTAATTCATCAAGTTCTTCCAAAGTTTTCCTTGACCTTTTACCCTTTCCTCCCGCTACAAATATTCCTAAATCATTTTCTTTAAAGATTTCCTTTAGTACTCCTGTTAGAACAGTTGTTACTCCTGAAGAATGCCAATCATATCCTAATACACATCCAAAGGATTGGAACCAAAATGTATCTGAAATTCTTCTTAAAAATTCTTCTGTTCCATATTCTTTAACTATTATTGTACATACTTCTTTACCTAAATCTTTCATTAATTTGACTAGCCAATAAGGCGCTTTACCTTCATGTAAAGGAAGATCTGTAGTTGAGATTCTTTTTATTTTTATTCCTTCCACTATAAATATTTACGTGAAAGTAATATTTTAAAAGTTTTTAAAAAAGAATTTATTAATAATTTTTTGTATGGGAATAAAAATAGAAGAAGTATCAGGACCAAGACTTGAAAGAATTTCTTTGCATAGTCATATAAAAGGTTTAGGAGTAAGGGATGGCAAAGTACAATTTATAGCAGATGGATTCGTTGGACAGGTTGAAGCAAGAGAAGCAGCATATTATATAACAAAGTTAATAAAAGCTGGAAGATTTGGAGGAAAAGGAATACTATTAGTTGGTCCTCCTGGTACAGGAAAAACAGCTTTAGCTATAGGTATTGCAAGAGAATTGGGATTAGATACTCCTTTTGTCCAATTATCAGGAGCAGAAGTATTTAGCTTAGAAATAAAGAAGACAGAATTTTTAACTAGGGCTTTAAGGAGAAGTATTGGAGTAAGAATAAGAGAGGTAAGGAAAGTATACGAAGGTGTAGTCAAAAAGATAGATTATAGATACGGTAAGCATCCCTATAATCCTTATGCCCAAATTCCTGTTTCTGCTACGATTACTTTAAGAACAAAAAGCGAAGAAAAGACTCTACGTGTTCCTTCAGAAATTACTCAACAGCTTGTTGAATATAATGTAGATGTAGGAGATGTGATATGGATTGATGAGGAAACAGGTAGAGTATTTGTACAAGGAAAAACTGAAGAAGAAGGAGCAGAAACTTATGATATTTATGTAAGGAAAAAGATAGAGATTCCAAGTGGTCCTGTTTATAAAGATAAAGAAATTATTAGACATTTTACTTTACATGATCTTGATGTTATAAATGCAAAGCAACAAGGATTAATGAGCATGTTATTATTTGGTATTTCTGGAGAAGAAAAGGAAATTCCTTTAGAAGTTAGAAAATCTGTTGATGAATTTGTTCAAAAAACTATTAATGAAGGAAAAGGGGAGCTTATACCTGGTGTTTTATTCATAGATGATGCCCATATGTTAGATATTGAAACATGGGCTTTTCTTTCAAGAGCGATGGAAAGCGAACTTATGCCAATATTAATTTTAGCAACAAATAGAGGTTTTACGAAAATAAGAGGAACAGATATCGAATCTCCTCACGGAATACCTTTGGATATGCTGGATAGACTTATAATTATAAAAACAAGAGGTTATACAAAGGAAGAAATAAGGGAAATACTTAAAATAAGAGCTAGAGAAGAAAAGGTTGAATTAGATGATAAGGTCCTAGATTATTTGGCTAATATAGGAGTTGAAAATAGCTTAAGATACTCTGTGCAATTGTTAGCCCCTGCTTATATTAGAGCTAAAGAATTTGGAAGAAATAAAGTAACTATAGAAGATGTTGAAGCAGTAAGAAAGCTATTCATTAGTGTTAAAGAAAGTGTAGAATATATAAAGGAACAAGAAAAATTATTCTTAAGATAAGTTGGGACATATATTAATAACCGGCGAAGATTTAACGATAAAAAAGCTTATTGATTTTGTTTTATTTAATAATAAAATTAAAGTAGAAGAAAGAGTTTTTGGGAAAATAAAAAAAAGTAGAGAAAAATTAGAAGAGAAAATAAAAAAAGGAGAAAAAATTTACGGTGTTAATACAGAAGTAGGTGCATTATCTAGTTTAAATAGAGAAATTGATAGTAAAGCAGAAATCAATTTAATAAAAAAACATGCAATAGCTACAGGAGAATTTGCAAGCAAAGAATTAGCAAGGGCAACTTTACTTGTATTGATAAATCAACTTGCAGGTGGTTTTAGTACAATTTCATTTGAAACGTTTAATAGATTAGTTGATTTAGCAAATAAAGATATTTATCCTTTAATACATAAGTCAGGAAGTTTAGGGGCAAGCGGAGATTTAATTCCTTTAGCAGATTTAGCCCTTGTTATTGCAGGTGAAGGATACATAAAATTGGGAAATGAAATTGTTAAAGCAAAAGAATTGTTGGGTGAACATGAATTAAAAGCAGGAGATGCAATATCTTTGATAAATTCTACAGCTTATTCAACTGCTTCATTAGCTTTAAGCATATATAATTTTAAATCTATTCTTGATTTATCTTGTTTTATAACTTCTTTGGTTATGGAAGCTTTAAAATGCAATTCTTCTCCTTTCAAAATTGAAACTCTTTCTGTAAAAAAACATATTGATCAAATGATCGTGGGAAACTATATATTAAAAATTTTGGAAGGAAGCAAACTCATTGATTCTGATAAAAGTATTATTCAAGATCCTTATTCTATAAGATGCATTCCTCAAATCTTTGCTGCAGTAAAATCCAACATAGATTATTGTGAATACATTGTTATGAGAGAAATGAATTCCTACAGCGGCAATCCGGTTATTTTTGGAGATAAAGTATATTATGGAGGAAACTTTCATGCTCAGCTATTGGCTAATGCTGCAGATTTATTAAAAATTTCAGCATCAAATTTAGCATATTTAAGCGAAAGACAGATTAACAGATTACTAAATCCAAATTTGAATAGAGGCTTACCTCCTTTCTTAGCTAAAGAAGGAATAGGGTTAATGATCTGTCAATATTTAATTGCTTATTATTTAAATGAAATAAGAACGTTGGCAACACCTTCTTCAATAATATCCGTATCTACAAGTGCAGATCAAGAAGATTTTGTTAGCATGTCCGGAAATGCTGTTAACGATTTAGAGAAATGTTTAGATAATTTAAAAATGATTTCTTCTATTGAAACACTTTGTGCTTATGAAGGAGCAAAAATAAGAGGATATGAACTCTTAGGCAAAGGAACAAAGTTATTTTATGATTTAATTAAAGAGAAAGTTGAAGAATATGAGAAAATAAATGAGAAAATTGAAGCTATTTACAGAAACTACAATTTCTTTGTAGAAGAATTAAGAAAAGAATTTGGTTCATTGTTTACCGAGTAGCTTAATTTATTATTTTAATAATTATAAATTTTGATAAATTTTAAAAATGATTAAAAACACTAAATTTTAGTAATTAGAAGTAAGAAAAATCTGGTGAATTACAATTAATTTTAGTATATAGCTGTAATTATACAATACTGAAAAGAAAATTATTAAAAGAAAATAATTATCCATACGGTTATACCATCGTCAAAGATTTTTCATTCCAAAACTGTAGATTTTAAAATTGTTTATTATAATTTAGAGAATCGAGATAAATCATTAATTAGCTTTTCATGTATCATCTTTGTTCAGATTTGCATCTAATTTTTCGTAAAATTTATATATTACAATTTTAAATTACTATTCAAAATGGGGTGGTTTAGATGATTCTAACCGCTAATGACGTTAAAGATCTTGCAGTAGGAGCAGCAATACTTGGAACAGGAGGAGGAGGCGATCCATACATTGGTATGTTAATGGCTCTTCAGGCTATAGAAAAGGGTAAAAAAGTCTCTCTTGTAGATAGCAATGAAGTTGATGATAACGATTTAGTAATACCAGTAGCTATGATGGGAACACCTACTGTATTAATTGAGAAAATTCCAGGAGGAGAAGAAATAATATATGTATTAAGAATGTTAGAAAAATATTATAATAAAGAGGCTAAGTATTTAACTCAGATCGAGGCTGGCGGGATAAATTCAATGATGCCTATTGTTGCTGCAGCTAAGACTGGTAAACCTGTTCTTGATGGAGATGGTATGGGAAGAGCTTTTCCAGAGCTACAAATGGTAACATTTCATCTTTATGGAGTTAAAGCAACTCCCATGGTAATGTGTGATGAGAGAGGCAATACAGTTTTATTAGATGCTATTGATAATTATTGGGCTGAAAAAATTGCAAGAGTTATTACAGTGCGATTTGGCGGTACTGCATATATAGCAATTTATGCTATGAACGGAGAGAAATATAAAAAAGGAGTAGTGAAAGGGACACCTTCATTAGCTATAGAACTAGGTAGAACAATAAGAGAAGCCAAAAGTAGAGGACATAATGTTGTTGATGCAATTCTCGATATAACTAAAGGTTTTCTTTTATTTAAGGGAAAAATCATCGATGTATCTAGAATGAATATTGGAGGATTTGCTAGAGGAGAATGCACAATAGAAGGGTTAGATGACTTTAAAGGTTCAAAGTTAATTATAAGATTTCAAAATGAAAACTTGGTAGCCATTAGAGATGGTGAAATAATAGCTAGCGTACCTGATTTGATAACTGTACTGGATAGTGAAACAGCAAAACCCATAACTACTGAAAGACTTAAGTATGGATTAAGAGTAATTGTAATAGGAATACCGTGTGATCCTAAATGGAGAACTCCTGAAGGACTAAAAGTTGTTGGTCCAAAATATTTTGGTTATGATATAGATTATATTCCAATAGAAAAGAGAGTGAAAAAGTGGTGATAAGAAATGGCAAAGTATAAATTAGGAGTTGATGTAGGCAGTACTCATACTGACGCGGTTATTATTGATGAGAAATCTGAATTAATAGGGGCAGCTAAAGTAGTAACAACCCCAGATATAACTACAGGAATACTTGAAGCTATGCGACTAGTTTTGGAAAAAACTAAAGTCAGTAGAGATGATATAATTTCAGTAATGTTCGGAACAACGCATGTAATAAATGCAATAATACAAAGAAAGGGTTTAGGAAAAGTAGGTATAATAAGAATTGGTGCTCCAGCTACGCTATCTGTCGAACCCATGCTTGATTGGCCTGAAGATCTCAGAGAAGCTATTTTTGTAGGTTCTAAAGTTATAAGGGGAGGACACGAATATACTGGAGAACCAATTGTAGAATTAGATGAAGAAGATATCAAGAAAACTCTTTATCTTTTTAAGGAAAAAAATGTTGATGCTGTTGCGGTTACTTCAGTTTTTTCTATTGTTAATCCTGCTCATGAATTATATGTTAAAGAACAGGCTAGCAAAATAATTCCTGATACTCCTGTTATTCTTTCTCATGAAATAGGAACCATAGGCCTTTTAGAACGTGAAAATGCTACAATTTTGAATGCTGCTGTTCTTGGGGTTATGAAGAAAGCTATCGAAGCCTTAAGAAACGCATTAAGAAATCTAGGACTTGAGCATGCAAAAATGTTCTTTGCTCAGAATGATGGAACTACAGCTACGGAGGAATATATAATGAAATATCCAATCTTTACAGTAGTAGCTCCAATATCTAATAGCATAAGAGGAGCATATGTGTTAACAGGCATTCCTAATGCAATTGTTGCTGATACAGGTGGAACGACCACCAATATTGGTGTATTGAATAAAGGATATCCTAGGGAGGCTTTAGAAATTGAAATCGGAGGAGTAAGAACAAATATTAGAGCACCGGACATTGTAGCTATAGGTTTAGCGGGAGGCAGTATAGTAAGCATTGGAGGTGATGAAATAAAAATAGGACCTGTAAGCGTAGGTTATAGACTTATTGAAGAAGGAATAGCTTGGGGTGGAAATACTCTAACTGCTACAGACATAGCTTTGGCTAAAGGTGCAATGGTTATAGATGATCCCAAGTGCAATCCTAAATTAGTTACACAGAAAATATCAAAAGATTTGATAGAAAAAGTATATGACAAGATGGTTAAAATGTTTGAAGATGCGCTAGATAGAATAAAAACAAGACCTGAACCAGAAACGGTCATATTAGTAGGTGGAGGATCAGCAATGTGGCCTAAAAAATTAATGGGTGCTAAAGAAGTAATAAGACCTGAACATGCACAGTATGCTAATGCAATTGGAGCTGCAACAGCATTAGTAGGGGCTGCTGTTGAAAAAGCATTTTCATATGAGCAAGTTAGCAGGGAGAAAGCAATAGCTTTGACCATTGAGGAAGCTAAAGCTAGAGCAATTAGTGCAGGTGCTGACCCGCAGACTTTAGAAACTGTTGATTTAGAAGAAATAGCAATGCCATATTTGCCAGGAAATGCAGTAAAAATTAGAGCAAAAGTTGTTGGAAAATTAAAGTTCTAGAAAAGCATAAAATATAATTAATTAATTTTTAAAATTATTTTTTTAGATTTATAAATAAGTGTTCAAATTTGTAGTATGAAGGATTTATTTGGTATGAGTTTGTATTATAATGAATAACTCAGTGAAAAAATAAAGTTGATATGAAAAAAGTATTAAAGGAAACTAAAGTTAATTTAAAGATTTACTTACATAATAAGAAACTTTAATTTCGAATTCAACAAAGAATAATTTGAATCGTTAAGTTTTTATTTTTCAGTTTTATATAAGATTTAAGGTTGAAACCAATGAAAATCTATGTTATAGTCCCAATTTTAAAAAATGAATTACTCGAAGAAATTACCTATAAGGAATTAGAGAGCTGTAAACGGGAAGATACAGAAATAACTGTTGTAAGTCTTGAAAAAGGTCCCGCATCTATAGAATCAGCATACGATGAAGAAATAGCAGCACCTTGGATTCTAGAAAAGGTAAAGGAGGCTGAAGAGAAAAAATTTGATGCTGTTATAATTGATTGTATGGGAGATCCGGCTTTAGATGCGGCGAGAGAATTAGTCAGCATTCCAGTCATAGGACCTGCTCAGGCATCAATGTCACTAGCATCAATGCTAGGTGAAAGATTTTCAGTGGTAACTGTATTAAGGAATGTTGTTCCCTTATTTTGGAGATTGGCAAGAAAATATGGTTTTGAGTCAAGGCTTTCTTCAGTAAGATACATTGAGATACCTGTATTAGAAATTGAAAAGAAAAAAGTTGATGTGGAAACAAAGCTAATTAATGAATCAAAGAAAGCCATAGAAGAAGATGGAGCTGATGTAATTATCTTAGGATGTACTGGATTTATAGGTTTAGCTAGAAAAATACAAGAAACATTACATGTTCCTGTAATCGACCCTGCTCCAGCCGCCTTAAAATTGGCTGAATCTTTAATTGACTTAAAATTAACTACAAGCAAGTTAGCATATCCAAAACCATTATTTAAGGAAAGAAAATTCTAAAATAAAGGCTTGTAGTATTGTAATTTTATTTTTTTAATTAACGAGTCTGCTAAAATGGTAAAAATTAATTTTTACTTGTATGCTATAATAAAAAGTTTTATTTGAAAATAAATTAATTGATTCTTCAAAAATCCCTAAAATCACTTTTTATTATGCAATTGATTATCATAAAGAAAAAAATTATTTTAGAAAAAAATTTAATTTAGTTATATACTTAAATACACACCTGTAAGTTTTCGTATTCTTAGGAGACCGTATGCCCCCATCACAACTAATATTACGCCTATTACTACCATAGTAACTATTACAGGCATGCTGAGTTCGAAGTAGGGAGCTGGAGGCATTACTAGGGCTACCAATCCAAGAGAACACCAAAGCCATATTGTCTGCACCGCTCTTTCGCCTATTTGTTTTAAATCTCTCGCACGGTTAACTCTAAACTGTCCTAAGAGAATGAATACTATCAATATAATAGCATAGATTGAGAAATAGGCTTGTGATTTAGATGATGCTGTTACGGAAAGTACAAGTATAACAATTGATAATGCTAAAGCTGCTAAGTTTAGTTTTGTGAAAAACGAACGAACAGTATTAACTTCAGCGCTCATCTTCTTCACCTCTAAAAACCTTTTTCTGTTTCAACCCACTTTCCAATTCCATATTTGATACCTAGTTTTACACAAATGGTCATAAGAAGTGTGAAGAGTATAAATGAGGTTCCAAAGCCTACAAAAATACCTGGAATTGTTGGATATACTTGAGGTATCCACCAAGCTAGAAAGCCGCCAACAACTATTCCGACTACAGCAGGCCAGTTTACTAAGTTATATACTGTTCCAGGACCCCATGAATACCTTTTCTCGACAACTTTCTCGCCAAGCAGGAATGGTCTTACTACGTAAAAGTCTGCTATCATAACAGCAGTCATAGGTGGTATCCATGTACCAAGGAACAAACCTAACAAGATCAAAGCTTCTAAGCTTACACCAAATCCTAAAGCAATCAGAGCAGCTATAATCGTCCCTATTATACCCATTATAGCAACCCAGTAAACTCTCTTGAGAGGTATAGCATTACACCATGCTAGAGAGGAACTATACAGATTATTATCATTTGTAGTCCACTGACCTAATATACCTGTTAATAATACTGCCCAAGTCATACCCATCGCTACCATAGCTGCAGCGAGATTTACACCAGGATTAAGAAGTTGTAAAAAGCCTCCTGCAGCAAGAATTATCGGCATGAATACTACTACATGGACAAACCATGCTAAGGGACCGTCATGTGGTCTTCTTGAAAATCTTGTTACATCTGGTGCGATGGTAGCACCTACAATATAAAGACCTACCGTAAATGTTATTCCTACACTTATATCTGCAGGACTTGGAGGCTTTGCAGCCATCAAAGCAGCCCATCCACCGTTCATATCTATGGCTGCAGCTAATGCCATGGTTACTATTACGAACCATGCTGGTACTATAAAATAACTAAGTACCGATAATCCTCTATAGCCTATTATAGCTGTGGTCATCATGAGTAAGCCACCCCATACTGATGCTACTTCCACACGCATAAAGGGTATGTCGGGGAATACACCTTGCATGATTACACCAAAAAGCCATGTTTCATAAGCGAACCATATCATTGCACTTATTCCAGATATTATTATACCTGCTATCATAGCAACACCTCTTCCCATTGAATGTCTAAGAATAACGTATGTACTTGCTCTTGTACGACTGCCTATATAGCCTGTAAGATAAGCAATAATACCGAGAATTAAGCAACCTATTACTGCACTGACCACTAGTGTAACCGCATCATACCAAGTTGCAAGAGCTGCACCTCCAAACACTGCTGCCCATACAGCTAGTACTCCCAACCAAATCATAAGCTGGTTGAAGAAAGTTCTAGTCTCGGCTTCAGGTACTTTTGTTAATGCAAAGTCCCCGAAGTAGTCCTTGGCTGTTGCCATGTTGATATTGAATTATAAAATAATTTTGGGGTATATAAATTTTTTGGTTTTTAGACCAAAGGTATGAAAATTTAATTTCAGCCTTACCTTCTTCTCGGCAAAAGCTGCATGTTTTAAAACCTTTTGATTTCTTATAGTTTAACAAAAATTAAATAATAAGCTGGAATTAAGACATTAACTTATAAACTAGCTCAAACCAGTTAAATAATTGACCAGATAAATATATTATGAAGATTAAAGTTATCTAAAGTGCTTAAATTACTTGTAAGAATTTATATGATTCTAAATTATCTTAAATGATCATCTACAATAATTAAAATTGACTTAATTGAAAATAAATTAAAAATTTACAAAGAAAAAGGATACTTAGTGTTAGAAACAAATAATTGCGAGCTTTGAATATCTTAAACAGTTATGCATATGTGCGTTAGCATTATATCTTACAATAGATCATAAACGCGACTCAGAGTTTAAGGAATGTAGATGGGAATAAAATATATTGAATTTAAGAGAGATATTATTTGATTTTTATTATTTAAAGTAATATTAAAGACAAAATTTTATTTCGAGATTTTTCTTATATAAATGTATAAAATAAAATTAGTATAATTATAAAAATATAATTATTAATAATTTTGATTACTGAAGACTTATATATCCTTATCTTTATCTATTATATGTAGTACGTATGAAAGAAAAAAATGAAAAAGTAGACACGGCCAGGAGAAAATTTTTAAAAGGTGCGGTGGCTACTTTAATAGCTTTGCCTTTAATTTCAACAATAGAAACAACCTTAGAAGTTGAGAAACAAGAAGTTAAGAAAAGATGGGCTATGTTTATTGATGTTAGCAAATGCTATGGCTGTATGGCTTGCGTTGTTGCATGTGCAGCTGAGAACAATGTTCCAATTGGAGTTTTCAGAACATGGGTTGAAAGACATGTACTTCCAAGTGGTTCTATAGTATTCGTTCCTAAGCAATGTAATCATTGCGATAATCCTCCATGTGTTAAACCATGTCCAACAGGTGCAACTTATAAGAATAAAGACGGTCTTGTTCTTGTAGATCCAGAAAAGTGTATTGGCTGTGGAGCATGTATAGTAAGCTGTCCTTACGGTGCAAGATACTTTAATCCTTTGACAGGAGCTGCAGATAAATGTACTTTCTGTTCACATAGAATATATACTGGCAGACTTCCAGCATGCGTTGAAGCTTGTCCTACAAGGGCTAGAGTTTTTGGAGACCTTAACGATCCAAACTCTGAAATTAGAAAGCTAGTTGATAAAATACCTACTAAGGTTTTGAAGCCTGAAACAGGCGCTAAGCCTGAAATATATTATTTTGCTTTACCTGAGGTGGCTTCAAGATGAGCTATCCAACTTATCCTGGTGGTTATATGTATCCCAACGAGACTTTAATATGGCTACCAATAATAGTTACCTATATAGTATTCATATCGATAGCTTCTGGCTCAGCTATTATGTTAAGCTTAGGAGTTTTATTTGACAAAAGTATTTTAAGGAGAATGGTGCCTCTTTTCCTAATGATGTCAATAGCAACAGCTCTAGTTTACTTGCTTGGACCCTTAGCTGATCTGAGAAGACCTGATAGAGCTCCCTATATATTTTTGTATCCACATGTAATTCCTTCAGAAATGTATCCTGGAATTTCTATAATTTCATTCATGGCTACCATAATGTGGCCTCTTCTTATAATATTACTATTTATATTAGGTTATCTTGTGTTGTTTAGAGGTATGTGGAACTCAATAGTAAGCAAGATTTTAGCATTATTGCTTATTGTCGTTGGTCTAGTATGGTCAACTTATTTTGCTCCGCTACTGTTTACTACGTTACCTTTACTTGCATTATATAATTTCATTCCTTTATTACCTGCAGAATCTTTCCTAGAAGCTATAGCATTATCAAGCTCTTTAGCATTGTTAGCGCTTCTAATACATTACCGTAGCCAAGAGAAATCTTCAGCTAAGTTTCTTAGCCAAGTAATCTTAGCATGTAGCTTAGTTTTCATTACATTAAGACTCTTCCAAGTATTCCGTTTATATGCATACTTAACAGGTTCTCCTGAAGCATTGATTTTCATTGAAGTTTTCTCAAACATGAATATCATTGTCCTTATTCTAGCAGCTATTTCCAGTATTTTAGCCTTTTACACATATATTAAAGGTTACAATATTTTAACTATATTGTTAGCCTTGCTAACTTTAATATGGGTCTTTACAGATAGATGGTTATTTGCTATTAACATTCAGTCCATATCTAAAACAGCCTTGGCTGTTGTACCTTATAGCTTAGATCTTGCATCATGGGCTTTGGAATCTATTGCTATGGCATTCCTAGCACTTTTTGTATATTATGTACTATATGCATGGATTGTCAGAGAACCTTTGATTAAAGCTGTGGGTGAGGTGAAATGAGCGTCGATATAAAAAGAAGGACTTTTGTTAAAGGACTAGTTGCAGCAGGTCTTCTAGGTGCTGGTTTACTAGCTTACTCTCCAATATTAAGCAAGATCATTAGACCTAAGTTTGAATTTACAAGAGTAGAACCAGATTTGCAGGAAGGTGCTAATGTTAGATACGTTTATTCTACATGTCTAGGATGCAATGTTAGATGCGGTATAAGAGTTAGAGTTGTTAATTACGGTGGAGTTGAAGTAATAGAAAGGATCGAGGGTAATCCATATCATCCATATAACAGAGCTGTCTCAATGGAGAAGCAAACAGTTATTTATGACCAGTTACCTTATAATACACCAGTAGATGAGGCTAATAGAAAGTGGTTTGGAACATTATGTCCAAGAGGTCAAGATGGAATACATTATGTATATGATCCCTACAGGGTTCTTAAGCCACTTAAAAGAGCTGGACCTCGCGGTAGCGGAAAATGGAAAGTTATAAGCTGGGAGCAACTTATAAAGGAAGTTGTTGAAGGAGGAGTTATTGAGGAAACAAATGAAAAGCTACCTGGATTAAAGG
>Ga0079996_134501_pt1 | contig 17974 bp, 21 predicted proteins | sample PerSpoAPS_AMetaG_FD_69199 | JGI IMG/M metagenome (GOLD analysis project Ga0079996, IMG submission 69199) | Thermal spring microbial communities from Yellowstone National Park, Wyoming, USA - Perpetual Spouter A (PS_A) MetaG (SPADES assembly)... | ecosystem: Environmental > Aquatic > Thermal... | reverse complement strand
CTAGACTATGGCCGCTCAATAATAAATAAAGTATAAAAAAACTTAAATTTTTATGAAACTTCAAAAAGCACTACGTTTACCATTTTGTTAGCTGTAGTATGCCATGCTCCGCAAAATGTTTGACATGTTGCAGTATAAACACCTGCTCTTTCCAATTTTATTGTAATTTCTGCTGTTTTTCCTACTGAAGCTGAAATTGTTGCTACCGAAACACCACCAACATTTATAGAAAATGCATGCGGTTCAGGAAATGTGTTATTATTATGAAGAACTATTTTTACATAATCGCCAACACTAAATTTCTGATTTGCAGGTGTAACAATAAGATATAACTCAGCTGCATCGCCTTCTTTTGGTGCACCAGGCGTAGCTCCTATATATAAGTCAATCGTAGCCTTTGGAGATGGTTGAGGCTGTAGAAATAAAAGCCATGCAGCAACTGCTGCTACTGCTATTACTACTACTATTGCTACTATTAACAGGGTTTTAGATACTGCTTTGTAATCCATTATCTTTATTTACTTAAAAAGCAATAAATAGTTTTTAAACGAAGTAGTAATATGGCAAAACTGCTAGGCTTAATTATAGAAGATAATTTTGATTACGGACATTTTATTCCTAACCATCATAAATGTTATACTTTACATGGACATTCAGCTAAAGTAAAGGTTCGTGTTTTAGGTTATCAGCTTGAAAATGATATGCTAATAGATTTTGGTGAATTAAAGAAAATAGTAAAAAATGTTATCAATGAATATTATGATCATAAATTAATTGTTTCAAAAAAATACGTTAAAGATGAAGAAAATGGATTAGTAAATATTCAATATAGAAATTTTCATTTATTGATACCTAAAGAAAGTGTATATATAATTGAAGGAGAAGCGACTTCAGAAAATATTGTAAAAGATATTTGTGAAAAAATTCTGGATAAACTTCCAAAAAATATAGTAGAAATACACGTTGCTATTTCTGAAGGTTATAATAAAGGAGCATATGCAAAGCTCAGAAGAAAATAAACGCTGTATATTGCTTTTTTCAGGAGGAATAGATTCTACAACTTTGTTATATTATCTTTTGAATATTGGTTATGAAGTAATACCTTTGACTGTAAATTTCAATGGAAGAAACATTAAAGAAATAGAGGCAACTAAAAAAATTTTGAAACTTGCAGGAATAGATAAACTTATAGAAATTGATCTTCCTTTTATTAAAGAATATGTATCTTTAAAAGAGGAAATTTTAAAAAATTACAATGGAAAACTTTTTGAAGCCGCAGGTTATTATATTCCTTTAAGAAATTCAATACTTGTATTTATTGCTGCTTATTTTGCTGAGATTTACAATGCTTCTAAAATATATAGCGGTCATACGTATGAAGATTCTAATAAATTACCTGATGTTAACTTAGAATTTATAAATGCTATAAATAAGGCATTACGAGTTGGTTCTTATGTTGCCAAAATAAATGGTTTAAAATACGAAATGCCTTTTATAAAATATTCTAAATTTGATATCGCAAAGTTAATAATTAAATACTCTGTACCGATTGAATATACTTGGAGTTGTTATAACACTTTTTCTGAACATTGTGAATTTTGTGAAGGTTGTAAAAATAGAAACTTAGTATTTTATTTCGTTTCAAAGTTAAAAAATAAAGTATATATTGAACATTGAATGTTAAAATAAAGGATGGAAAAATTAAACATAGATTTATCCAATGTAAGAGATGTACATGAAGAACCTGCAAGCATTAGTGTCATTGCAGGAATAACAAACTTGAAAACTATTATAAACATTCGCGATTTTTCTCTAGAAGTTTTATTAGATATTTTAGTTGAAACTAATAAAAGAGGAGTTCATATGAGCAGGCTTATAGAAGGTATAAGATTAAATAATAATAATGATTATATTGAAAATATTCTTCGAAATGCTTGTAAAACTATAAGCGAAAAGTTAAATTCAAAATGCATAATTAGAGCATCATTTTCTTATCCTTTAAATTATTCTGATCAATTTTTAGATGTTAATGTAGAAGTAAACAATTATAATGATACAATTAAATATACTTTTAAAAAAATAGGAATAACTGCTTGTCCTTGTAGCAAAGAATTAACAAATATAGGTCATATGCAAAGAGCTGTTTTAACAGTTGAATTGGAAAGTAATGAAATATTAGATTTTAATGAAGTAGCAAAAAAAATTGACGAATGCTTTTCAGCTTCTCCTTTAGAATATTTAAAAAGAATAGATGAAGCTGAACTTGTAATTAAATCCCAAGAAAATCCTAAATTTGTTGAAGATGTTGTAAGGGAATGTTTAAAAAAGTTTCCTAATGCGAATAAAATTACTGTAAATGCTTTTGAATCTATACATTCCCATGATGCATATGCTGAATGGTCAAAAAATAATAGAATTTAAAATTTTTATGCCCCGGGCCGGACTTGAACCAGCGACTTCCCGGTTTCCAATTTCATCTTCAGCCGGGCGCTCTCCCAACTGAGCTACCGGGGCTACTAAAAATATAAAGGTTAAATGAATATTTTAATTTTTCCTAAGAAAAAAATTTAAACAACAATTTTAATAATTAAAAATAGAAACCCCCGGTAGCGTAGCCTGGTAACGCATCCGGCTGTAGGGTTCCCCGTGCAAGCAAGCTGGCTGTAGCCAACGATGAACTTGCATCAGGGTGTGGAAACCGGAAGACCGTGGGTTCAAATCCCATCCGGGGGATATTTTAAAATTTTTTTAGCATAATGCTAAAAAATTAGTATACTATTTTAAAATCATCAAATTCACCCTTATACTCCTCCCATATTATCTGCACATCTGTTACTATTGCACCCGGAGGACCTTTTTTGCAAAATTCTATCAATTTTTGAATATTTTCTTCCTCTCCTTCAGCAACAACCTCTACTCTTCCATCTGGTAAATTTTTTACCCAACCCTTTACGCCATATTTTTTAGCTACAGATCTTGTTGTACTTCTAAAAAATACTCCTTGAACTAATCCATCAATAAACAAATGTACTCTTACAAGTTTTCCCATAAACTAAAAATAATCAGAAATTTTAAATTGATTTATTATATAACATTGCGAAGTTTCCAATTTTGGTACTTCAAATGGAAATCCGAATTGAATATTTTCTTTTTTACAAAATCTTTCAATTAATGTAAGAATATATTTAGAGTAATTTTTATCAGCTATTAAATAGCCGCCATCTTTTTCTCCTTTTGAAAAATATAATTCATAATATTTTTTAATCAAATCTTTTCTGTTAATTGAAACAAAGAAATCTTTTAGTCTAGACCATATATCTTTTCTAATTCGAAGTATTCCTGCAGAAATGAATTTTGCACCGTTTTCCTTGCTTAATTTTACTATTTGATAAAGATCTTCTTTATTATCGGTTAAAAATGGCATTATAGGATCTATGTTTATTCCACATCTTATCCCTCTGTTACTAAATAATCTTAATACCTCTAGTATTCTATTGGCTGAAGCTGTAAAGGGTTCAATCTTCCTTTTTATTTTCTCATTTAAAGTGGTCAGCGACCATATAATCCAGCATCTTTCTTTATTTCTTTCGTGAATATCAATATCTTGCTTAATCAATATCGATTTTGTGAAAATGAAATACTGTGCTTTATATTTTTCTAAAACGCTGAGAATTTTTCTTGTGTTCCTATACATAATTTCCACGGGCTGGTAAGGATCTGTTGAAGATGCTATAATTATTGGATAGTCAGTTCCATACAAAAAAATTTCATTCTTAAGAATTTCTTCTGCATTGATTTTAACTAAAACTTTATCGAAAAATTCAGGAAACCATTCATACGTAGCATAGCAATAAACACATCTATGTTGGCAACCTATATACGGATTTATAGCATATCCCTTATATTCTTCGCCGCTAAATTTATGCAATAATGACTTGACTTTTTTCTCTTCTATTATAGGAAAGTTATTTTTCCACCATTTAGACACTTTAATAATTTACAAATTCATAATTTATTTTTCTAATTAATTTAATTAATTCATCCTCATTTTGTATCGGAGGATAGCAAAGATTACCTTTGCATACATAAATTCCTTCTTTTGAATAAATTTCATTAGGTTTAGTATAAGTAATAAAAACGTTTGGATATATTATTAGTTTATTTTTGATCAAGAGATTTTCATATTTTGTTTTTTCTTCGTTTACCAATTTTATTTCTATGGGATTAAGGTAAAGTATTAAAGAAGAACCTAATTGACTGGCGAATATGCTATATTTTTGATAAATTGAAGAAAGAACAGAAGCAATTTTTTTAGAAAAATTTGAAAATGCTTCATTTCTTTGTATTTCTCCTAATATTTTAAACTCTGCTACAGCTAAAGAATTTTCATGAATAGGAAAGTATGGTTCTTTTAGCAGACCAAAGTCTTCTTGAGTTTCAATTTTGTCCTTTAGCAAAAAATAATTTTTATCGAAGAAATTTTCAATAATTTTATTTGCTATATCGTTAGCTTTTTTAAGAAATATTTCCTCAAAAGTTATTTGATATAAATCTAATAACAATTTTAAAAAATAAATATTATCATTTAATAAATATAATTTTTCATTTTGTATATGAGTTATACCTTTATCATTATAAAATTTTTCAATTATTTTATAAGTTACTTCCTTTGATAATTCTATTAATTCTTTATTTTTTGTTATAATTCCAAATCTTAAAATTGAATCTGCACAAAGAGAATTTTGGTAAGCATAAAAAGTTTTATCTACAATTGGTTCCTTAACTTTCTTTCTTTCACTCAAACTTAGCTTATAATATTCTTCATCTGCATCTTGGCTACCGTAAAATAATTTTTCATTTTTATCGTAAAGTTTATTTAAAATATATTCGAAAGTTTTGTTTGCTATCTTTAAATATTTTTCTTCATGAAATAATGCAAAAGCGATTGAGTAGATTAATAATAAATTTGAATTTGTATCAAGCATTTTCTCATAATGCGGCGTGCTCCAGTCTCTTGTAACGCTGTATCTAAAAAATCCTCCTTCTTCTTTATCGAATAAACCATTTACAATATTATTTAATGTTTTACATACCATTGTTTTTATTCCTTGCTGATTTGTTAAAACATACATGTTTTCTAAAAATAAGAGAGCATCTGGAATAGGAAACTTAGGCTGAACACCAAAGCCACCATAAACTCTATCATACATTGTTGTAACTAAATCAAGAATATCCCATATTACTTTTTGATTAGGCTCAGTTTCGCTAGGTTTGAAAATACTTTGAATTACGCTAGTTGTTTCTTTATTTAGATCTTCATTTTTAGCTAATTCTACAACTTCTTTTAATATTTCTTTAAATTGTTCTGGAGGAACATAGGTACCTCCTAATATTATATCTCCTCTTGAATTTAAAAAAGCAAAAGTAGGATAACCTCCAAAATTGTATCTTTCTGCAATATCTGGCCTTTGGTCAACATCCACTCTAACAGGTATAAAATTTTCATTAATAATTTTTATGATCTCTGGATCAGAATATGTTGTTTCATCCATAACATGACACCAGTGACACCATATTGCTGATAGACTTAATAAAATAAGTTTATTCTCTTTGCTGCTTCTCTCAAAAACTTCCTTTGACCAATTGTTCCAATTTATCTTCCATGAATCTCCCCTTAATCTTTCCTTCATTGTTGATAAAATATTCTATCAATTTTAAAAGTTTATCTAAAAGTTCAATAAAATTTTAATTTTTTTAATTTAATTAAACTTTTCTTAGTTTAAAGATCACATAACCTACTGTATCATGAATTAAAGGGTTAAATATTTCAATATAGTTATTCTTTACATCTCCAATTTTATAGTTTATTTCTAAAGGTTCCATTTTTAATTCTTCCACAGCGTAATTAAAAACATCAAACGTTTCTTCTTTAGAAACCGTGCAAACACTATATACTAAAATTCCTCCTTTTTTTAAATATTCATATGCCTTACGAATTAAACTCTTGTGATATTTGCCATAAATTTTTGGATCTTTTTCTGGGATATTAAAAGTTATTCTTGGTCTTAATCCAAGATCAGAACAAGAAGGATCTAGTAATATTTTATCTGCAAATTCCGAACCAAAAATTTCTCCAATATTTCTTGCATCATTTTTTATCAAAATAGGTAATGGCAATCCTAAAGTTTGTAATGTCTCTTTTATTTTTCTAATTTTGTTATTAGATTTATCCACAGCTATTATCTTAGCTTTTCCTTTTGTTAAGCTAATTATATGAGATAACTTGCCACCTGGTGCTGCACACATATCTAATATTGTTTCGTTTTCTTTAGGTTCCAATTCTTTTACTGTTAATATTGAAGGATATGTTTGAGGATAAATTAAGCCTTCATTGAAAGCTTTTAAGGATCTTATCGAAGGCAATTTAAATTTAGGCTTTATATTTTTCACAACTAAACCTCTTTGGATATTATTTAAATCCTTAGGTTCGATAACTAGAACACCTTCGCTTGCTATTGCATAATCCTGCGTTACTATATTGACTAAATCATTTTTATTTGCATTCTTAATAGATAAAACTCCAGCTCTGTATAGATCAGCTCCTACGGCTGTACTTTCTGCAGCATCTAGTTTTGCTACCACATATCTGTAATGGTTGGTTAGCTCGTTTTCTTCATAACCTTCAATGTAAATAGCTTCTTCAATTATTTCATCTTGTTTTACTTTTATTTCTTCTTGAATTCTTTTAATTAATTCTTTTGTGTTAATTTTAAAGGTATTAACTCGTAAGTAATATCTTTTAGGAGGTCTGGTTAAAGATAATAAGACTTCTTCAAAATCTGAACCAAATGTTTCTTGAAAAATTTTTTTAAGCCATTCAGGAATTGTATATTTCATCCTTAATTTTTACCAATTCTGAATTACAATTTGGACAAACTTTTATTTTTGCATCAAATTTTGTTTTGCATATTTTACAAAATTTAGACCATTTGATAACTTTTTTAATTCCCTCTGTAGTCAATTTTTTAAAATTTATGTTCAAATATTTAAGAACGTTTTGAATTTCATAGTCATCCGTCATAACAAATAGATTTGAACCATACTTTCTTTTTAATTCGATTGCAGAAGCTATTATTTCTATATCTGTTTCGGTCAGTTTGGTTTCACCTAATTTATTTGAGATACTAATAGCTTCTTTAATGCTTTCCTTTGAAGGTTTATAGATTTTTGCTTTGGCTAATATAATTTCTCTTCTTAATTTTGCTTTTAAACTCTTAGCTTCATTTATTACACCTTCTACCACATAAATTTCCGCATCATTATCAAGTTTAACCTCATAAATTAATACAGCGGTATCTATCAAGTAAGCTTTCTTAAGCATCTAATAAACTCCTCATTTTTATTCTTGCATAAAAATCATCTGAAAATCTGATAAAATTTATTCTTTTAGATGAACCTTTAACTTCAACATTTTCTTCCTTTTTTGTATATATTTTTATGTTACCATCTATAACTGTTAAGAAATCTTCGTTGCAATTTATTTTCAAAGAAGAGTTAAAAGGGATTATAATTTTTCTTGAACCCCATCTTAAAGGATTTAAAGGATCTACTATAATTAAGTCCAATGAAGGATCGATTATTGGTCCATTGCGACTTGCAATATAAGCAGTAGAACCTGTAGTTGTAGCTACAATAATTCCATCGCATCTTCCATCGAATAAATATGATTCATCTTTTAAAACCTTAAAAAAAACTGTTTTCCCCAATTCTTTAACACAGAATAATACTTCATTTAAAGCATAATACTTGTTATCTCTCAATAATATTTCTAACAATCCTTTGCTATCCAATCTATAATTTCCTTTTAATAAATTATTTAAAGCATAATCAATTTGATTAGGATATACTTCGCATAAAAAGGCTACTTTGCCTAACTTTATTCCTAGAACTTTAGCTTCTAGGTTAACAATTTTATTTATAAACTTTAGAAGAGTTCCATCGCCACCGATCCAAATTATGTAGTCTAATTTCTCATTAAAATTTAAGATATTAGGCTGGTTTAATTCTTTAGCCAAATCTTCTTCTAAATAAACATCGACATTTTTTTCTGTCAATTTATTGGTTATTTCTTTTGTTAATTCGATCGCTTCATGAGATCTTTTAGATATTATACCTATTTTCATTATTTTCATTTAACTATATTTCTGAAACATTAACTTTAAGCTTAAATATTATGAAAAATAATTTAAACAATAACATGAGCTATAAAATATCCGAAGCAGGTGAGATCAAGGAAGGCTCATATATAATAATAGATGATGTGCCTTGTAGAGTAGTGGAGGTTGAGAAATCAAAAACCGGTAAGCATGGATCAGCTAAAGTAAGAATAGTAGGAATAAGTTTACTTGATGGATCTAAAAAGGTTTTAACAGCTCCATCGGATAGTCAAGTAAATGTTCCTATAATAGAAAAGAAGTATGCGCAGGTACTTAATATATTACCTGACAAAGTGCAGTTAATGGATTTAACTACATATGAATTTTTTGAAGTTCCCTTACCTACATCTAAAGAGATTGTAGATAAGTTAGCTCAAGGTGTTGAAGTGGAGATTTGGGATATAATGGGTAATAAAATTATAGCAAGAGTGAAGTAATAATTTATAAACTTCTTTCTTCTATTGTATTCTCTATCCCTTTAGCAAAAATATAATAGTTTAGTCTATTTTCGACCGTGCTTGTTACTTCAAGCATTATTCTTTCATATAGTATTTCTTCTAGGTTTGATATTCCTATACGTTTTTTAATATCTTCGTAGCTTTCAAAAGCTTTTATTCTTCTCTCGTACAATATTTTTTCCATTGTTTTCTTCCCTATTTTGCTAAGCAATTCAAAAGAATGAACTCTAGGAGATAAAGGTCCTGCTGTATTGAAAAAATTTACAAAAAATGCTTCATTTTCTTTTATAATACGCCTTATAATTGTAGATAAGTTTGCTTTAGCTTCATCTGTTAATTCATTATGTAACAATCTTGCACTTACCCTTTTTATTTTAGTTTTATCTTTACCAACATTTACAAGCTCTCCTACGCTTAATTTTACATCAGCATCGGATACTACTTCTAATAATGTAAAATAATCTCTTCCTATAGATTGGGAATAAACTTCTTTAATTTTGATTCCAGGTATGTAATGCCTTTTCTCTTTTACCATTCGCATGGGTATATTATAACTTAGTATATAAACGTATTCTTCAAAATAGAATTTCTTTCTTATTGGATACATTTGAAAATTATTTTAAAATTTTTAAAATTTTTTCAAGCTCTTCTTTGCTAAAATATCTATCTGAAGGTAAAATGCTTCTTAATTCTTCAATATGTGTAGGCATTATATTAACTATTTGAACAGCTACTGTTCTGGTTAAATTTAGTTCTTTACAAAGAGTATCAATTAATTCTCTAGCTTTATTTGCATCAATTTTTGAAATTTTTCTTAAAAATTCAACCATTCTTTTTTGACCATCCTTTATATTACCATTCTCATTTAACCTTTTCTCCAATAACTCAAGTGCCTCAGCTACACTAATATCTTTATAATAAATAATCTTCACATTAAACTTTATATTAGCTTAAATATTAAAAATTAATTTTTTATTGCTATTTTTAAATAATTAGTTATGCCAGCAACCAAAGGTTATAGAAAAAAGATGCGAAAATTATTCTCTAAAAGTAGAGCTCGAAAAGGTCTATCTCAGTATATGGTTGAGTATGAGATTGGAGAAAAGGTGCATATTAATATAAATCCTATAAATGTTATTACAGCACCGCATAAAAGATATCAAGGTATGACAGGAATAATTGTGGGGAAAAGAGGTAAGGCATATATTGTAGAAGTAAAGCTTGGTAGCAAAACTAAAAAGATTATAACTACAAAAGAGCATCTAATGAAATGCACAAGTTCTCCTCAAGCTAATATAAATTTAACTTCTTCTCAAGGTCAGGCGAAATAGATATAACATCTAAAGATAGAACTTCTACATTCATTTTAGCTAATGATGCTATGCTGGGATTTGTTCTATTATTATCTCCATGTGCAAGCTCTTTTACATATAATCCTCCTTGGCAATTAATCTTAAACTCTACAATTTGTTTATCTATTTGATTATATTCTACAGAATAAACCATTTTGTATCGTACAATATCTTTTCTTCTATATAATACCCTTGTAGGCGTTCTTTGATGTATAACTCTATTATTTAATTGAGAAACTATAAAATCAAGGATCTGTTTGTTTACAGGTTTTTCAAATTTAACTCTTAAAAGGTAGGTTTTTTCTTCATATTTTGATAAAACTTTAATTTTTTTCATAACATCTCTATCCACATATCTAAGACCCTTAACTATGACATCTCCTTTAGCATTTTTGTTTATTTCTTCCTCAATTTTTTTTAATTCAACATTCCTTTTCAAAGGTCTTTTTACTTCTACCACAAAAGGTCTTCCAGTATTAATAGTTATTACATCAATATCTTCTCTTCCAGCTGCATGTAAAATGCTATCTTCTGCGCTGAATTTTTCTTTAAAAATTGGCAGAATGTAATTTTCTATTGAAGGTACATTTGAATAGCCTGTATAATTACATTCGCTACAGCCTGCTCCCTTGCAGTAATCACAATACTCCCTTGTTTGTCTTATTCCTCTTTTATTCTTTATATATCTGCCATAAATAAACAAACTTGTAGGTTCTATTTCTATTAAATCATTTTGCATTTCATATATTATCTTTAAATCAGGATTAATGAAATCTACTTTTTTGCCGGTTTTTTTGCTTATAATTCTACATAAAACTTTATTAAAAAAACTTTTCAATGAATCACCAGTAGTTATTCCATATTTTGTTCTAATTTCATCCTCAATTTTAATTAGGTTAGAAGGAACTTTTATTCCGATATAAAAAGTATTAAATTCATAAAATTGAGTTTTATAAATAATATTTAAAATTATTTTTTTAATTTTAAAAAATAAATTTTTACATAAAATACATTCCTTAGAATTTCTATATAAATTCTTAATTATAATATTAGCTTTTTCTTTTTTATTTTTAATTATAAATTCTTTTAATTCTTTTTTTAATTTTTTTCCTAAACTTATGTTTATTTTTTTAGAGTAAGAGTTATAAAATAGTCTTGATAAACATATAGAACATATATAATATTTGCTAAATATATCTTCTAAAATATTTATTAATTTATTCATTTTAATTTTATTGGTATTCCTATTCTTTTAATTCTTTTAATATTTTTCTTTAATTCGTTATAAGTTTTGATCAAATTTTCCACATCTTTTATATCTGTACCAGATCCTCTTGCTATTCTCCTCATTCGTGATTTATCTATAATTTTAGGATTCTTTCTTTCTTCTTTGGTCATGGATTTCAATATTGCATCCCATTTTTCTAGATTTTTTTCAGCAGCATTAAAAACTTCTTCAGGTAAGTTTAAGCTGAAACCTGGTATAAGTTTGAATAATTTGCTTAAAGGACCTGCTTTCTTAAATTCCTTTATTTGCTGAACTAATTCTTCCAAAGTAAATTCTCCTGATAAAAGTCTTTCCTTAGAAATTTTTTCTTCGATACTTGCTTCTTCTAGTTTTCTTGCCAATGTAGCTAGATCTCCTAGACCTATTAAATTGTTAACAAAACTAACAGGGTCAAATATATCAAATTCTTCTATTTTTTCTCCCAAACCAATAAAACTTATTCTTGCATTTGTGGCTTTTACAGCACTAATTGCTCCTCCTCCTTTTGCAGAACCATCAAGTTTTGTTACAATTATGCTTCCTATTTTGGTAGCTTCATTAAATGCTTTTGCTTGGTTAAAAGCTGCTTGACCTATTGTTCCATCAATAACGAGAATTACATGGTCAGGATTGATTTCTTTACTTAATTCTTTCATTTCCTCCATCAAAGCTGCCTCGTTTTTATGCCTACCTGCAGTATCTATTATTATCATGTTGCAGCCTTGTTTTGTTAAGTATTCAATTCCTCTTCTGGCTATTTTAATCGCATCCTTTTCCTCGATTTCTCCATAGAATGGAACTTGGATTTGTTCAGAAAGCTGTTTTAATTGCTCATAGGCTGCAGGTCTGTATGTATCGGCACATATTAAGCCTGATTTAAATCCTTTATTCTTATAATATCTAGCTAGTTTAGCTGCTGTAGTTGTTTTTCCTGAGCCCTGAATTCCTACAAGCATTATTACATTTCTTTTTTTAGGATCAAAGTTTGGCACATATTTCTCTTTACCTAATATTTCTATTAGAGCTTCATATGTTTCCTTCAATATCATATCTTTTCTTGAAAAACCTGCAGGAGGATCCTTTTTAGCTGCTTCTTCCAATCTTTTACTTAAGTTTAAAACAATATTTACGTTAACATCGGCTTTTAAAAGTATTCTTTGAATATCTCTTATGAATTCTTTTATTGAAGCTTCATCTCCTGTGCTTCCTCTTAGTTTATTTATTGCATTTATAAATGATTGAGAAATTTCCTTTAAAAAACTCATTTTAATGTTTTAATAAATTCGTTTATTTTATTAATTAATTCTTCATCAAATTTTACAATAAATACAACATTGCTTTTTCTAGTTTTTTGTAATTTATCTAAGAATTCTGCTTTTTCTTTTCCTCTCTTATACATTCCTCCTGTCTCTTTAATGCATAAATTAAAAGGCATCAATTTTATATTATTCTTCTTTAAAAACTCTATGAAAGATAAATATAAATTAACATCATTCCAATTTACATTATTATCTTCACATATTTTGATCCAAACATCAATAGTATTATGAAAGAGCAAATTTTCTTCAAAATTTCTTTTCATAAATTAATTTAATGGCTTTAAGTAATATATTTTTGGAAAAGGGCCCATAGCTTAGCAAGGTTAGAGCGTCGGCCTTCGGAGCCGAAGGGGCGGGTTCAAATCCCGCTGGGCCCTTTGTTATTAAAAATATATTAACGTGAATTACAAATTTTTTTATGAATATAAGAAAAGTAATTATAATTGGCTCAGGTCCAGCTGGTTATACTGCTGCAATATATGTTGCAAGAGCATTGTTAAATCCTTTATTAATAGCAGGTTATAAGCCTGGAGGACAACTTATGCTAACAACTCTTGTTGAAAATTTTCCAGGATTTCCTGATGGAATACTAGGTCCAGAATTAATGATGAATATGAGGGCTCAGGCTGAAAAGTTTGGTACTGAAATAATTGATAAGGATGTTACCAAAGTTGACTTTTCTCAAAGACCTTTCAAAATATGGGTTGAAGATGAGCTATATGAAGCATGGTCAGTAATAATAGCTACAGGTGCTAAACCAAGATTTTTAAATGTTAAAGGAGAGCAAGAATTTTTGGGCCGAGGAGTTTCAACATGTGCTCCTTGTGATGCTCCATTTTTTAAGGATCTTGATGTGATTGTTGTTGGAGGTGGAGACAGTGCAATGGAAGAAGCATTAACGTTAACTAAATATGCAAAAAGTGTAACAGTTGTGCATAGGAGAGATCAATTAAGGGCTAGTAAAATACTTCAAGAAAGGGCTTTCAAAAATCCTAAAATAAAATTCCTATGGTCTACAGTAGTTGAAGAAATTGTAGGAGATAAAAAAGTAACAGGAGTTTATCTTAGAGATTTAAAAACAAACAAAGTTTACTTTTATAAATGTGATGGTGTTTTTATTGCAATAGGATATGAGCCTAATACAGAGATTTTTAAAGGACAATTGGAAATGGATGAGAAGGGATATATAAAAGTATATGATAATACAAGGACAAGTGTTGAAGGTGTATTTGTAGCAGGTGAAGCAGCAGATTATAAATATCGCCAAGCAATAACTGCTGCAGGTGATGGTTGTAAAGCTGCATTGGACGCTATTAAATATATAGAAGATCTAATTGCTAAAGGAATAATTAAAGATTAATTTTCGAATAAAAATTTTTAGTTCAATGAATAAAGGAATTTTGGTTGATATAGATGACTGTATATTAAATGTAACAAGAAGGAAAGCTGCTATTTATTCGTATTTGCTTAATAAAAAAATAACCATAAAAGATGTAATTGGTAAAAGGACTGCTGAATTTTTAAGTAATTATTTACCTCCTAATAAAATCGAAGAATATAGAGAAAAATTTTGGAAAATAGCGTTATGTTTAGAAAAAGAAGGATATAAATTTATAGATTTGGATAAACCTGAACCATATTCAAGACAAATTTTAAGGAAACTAAGTAAAAAATTCATTATAGTTTATATTAGTAATCGCTTAGAAAGCATGAAACATATTACAATTGGCCAACTTAAAAAATTCAATTTTCCTTATTATGAAAATGTATATCATGCAGATGATAATACCTTTTTAAGCAGTACTACAGAAGGAAGAAAAAGTGTATTAAGTAAAATACCTAAGTTAAATTATGTTGTTGTTATTGATGATTTACCTGAAAATTATCACTATTATAAAAGCTTAGGTATACCTAAGATAATTGGTTTTATGAAATATATTGTTCTTGATGAGAAAAAATTTTATGATAATGGAGCAAATTACGTAATTAAAAGCTGGAAAGATTTCCCTTTAAACGATTTTCTTTAATATTTTAAACTTTTTAATAAAAGGTTTAACTCCTTTGCAAGTTTTACCTTCTCTGTTTTAGTTATTTGAATACCGTTTTCTTTCAAAGCTATAACTATCGAACCTAAAACCGGATGAACTTTAACTACTTTAACTTTGCAATTAGGGATAATCTTTTTGATCTCTTCTTTTATTAAATCTATGTAAAATTTAGCCCTTTTACTCTTTGTTAATCCCCCAGTTAAATAAACATTTGAATATTTAGTTTTTAAATATACAGCTTTTACAGCCATAGCTATTTCTTCAGCTTCTTCTTTTATAATTTTATAAAGGAAATTATCTTTGGTAGCAAATTGAATAGCAAGAGGAGCCAATCTAGCTATATCTTCATTCTTTAAATCTGTATAAATAATTGAAGATATTTCTGATAAATCTTCAATTTTTAAGATTTTAGAGATCTCTTCTATTATAGGAGAATATTTTAATCTCCCATCATATATTTTCATTACATAGTTTAAAGTTTTAACAGATATTCTATAAGCACTTCCTTCGTCTCCTATTATATGACCCCAGTTTCCAGCTCTAATATAATTCCATTTATTATCATATGCGGCAACCAAAGAACCTGTTCCAAGTATAACTACTATTCCTTTATTTTCAACAATACTGTTAAGTGCAGCTTCTCCATCGTGTACAAGCTTTAGTTTTACATAGTAATTTAGCTCAGCCAACTTTTTAAATAATCTTATATAATCCAGTTTACTATTTATTGCGGCTAAAGCTATGCAGGCTGTATCAAATATGGGTTTGACCTTTGCCATTTCTGAAGCGTTGATTATTGAACTTTTAATGTTTTCTATTGCCTTTTTTAAGCCAACTGTATGATAATTAGAAGGGCCTGCTATACCTATTCCTAAAATATCTAATTTTTCATTTACTATTACAGCTAATGTTTTAGTTGCTCCTCCATCTATTCCCAAATATAATTTCATTAAACAACTAAGGCTTCCAAATAAGCAGCTATAAGCAATATTATTGCTGCAAGAGTTATAATGAATATTGTGTAATATATTTCGCTAAGAAATTCTTTGATATTTCCTTTAAATATTGTTTTTACTCCTTTAGCTAATAATATTAGCCCTTGAGAAAATGTTAACGAGTAGCCTAAAAATTCAAGGAAGGGAAAGAAATAAGCTGGGTATGAAAAAATTAAAGAAATTGTTATAATTAAAGAGGCTAAAGAGGGATCGATATTCCATTCTTCAGCTCTAATTATAGAATAATAAGCGAAGAACTCTGCAGTATTATGCATCACAACTGTAAAGAAAAATATTCCTATGATCGGAGGTATGAACAAAAGAGAAATCCTATAATTGTTTGAGAATATAAATTGTGTTTTTTCATATACATTTTTTTTCTCTATTTGTTTTGAAAGTTCATCAAGTTCTCCCTTAACCTTATTTACATTAACTCCTTGTATTAACCATACTAAAATAAAGACTTCGAATATTAGGAATAGAAATATTGTAAACAAAATATAATAAGGAATTCTTTTTTTAAATTTACTTAATATATAATTAAAAGATGATACTTTCTTAATCTCTTCTTTCATGAAAAATCTTTCTCATCAAAGATTAAAAACTTTTAGTTTATTTATAGAATTCATTTTTATGAAAATTCATACATAAAAAATTTAAACCTACTGCTTAATGTTAATCTATATGGTATATGAAGTTGCATGGTTAATAATTTTAGCTCCTATATTAGTTTTTCCTTTTATTTTAGCTTTCGGTAGAAAATTATATTCTGGAGGAGCTTTAATTGCTATAGGTGCTGTAATCATCTCTTTAATTTCAACTTTAATAGTTTTAGTAAATCTAAAAGAACCTGTTGTGGTAGAAAGTTTTGAAATAATACCTACTTTTCAATCTGGTAATTATAAAATTACAGGCTTCAAATGGTCTTTATATTTAGATCATCTAAGTATAATAACAGCATTAGTTGTAGCTATAGTTAGTTTACTAATTTTTATTTTTTCCATAGAATATTTAAGAGGAGATAAAGGAATAGCAAGATATTTTGCTGAAATAAGCTTTTTCGTTGGTTCAATGCAAGGGCTTGTTCTTTCTAATAATCTAATTATGTTATATTTATTCTGGGAATTTGTTGGTTTGGCTTCATATTTACTCATAGGTTATTGGCATGAAAGAGAAGAAGTAGCAAAAGCTGCCAGAAAGGCTTTTCTTGTAACAAGAATTGGTGACGTTTTCTTTTTAGCAGGTATAGTTATTTTATGGCTAAATTTAGGATACTTACCTTCAGTAAAGGAAATTGTTGATGGAAAAATAAATGCTATTTTAGCTTCTTTAGGTTTAGCTACATTGGTTCCTTTATTGTTCTTTGGAGGAAGTATAGGTAAAAGTGCACAATTTCCTTTACATGTTTGGCTTCCAGATGCCATGGAAGGACCAACAACTGTTAGTGCTTTAATACATTCTGCTACAATGGTTGCTGCTGGTGTTTATTTAGTAGCTAGATTGTATGAAATGTTCACAATTGAACCTTTGCCATTAATTGTTGTAGGATTTATTGGAGGGTTTACTGCTTTCTATTCAGCTACATTAGGATTAGCTACAAATGATGTGAAAAGGGTCTTGGCATACTCTACTATTAGTCAATTAGGTTTAATGATGCTTGCCTTAGGTTTACATATAGCAGGTTCAGCTATGCTTCACTTATATTCTCATGCTTTCTTTAAAGCATTAATGTTCTTAGCTGCAGGAGCGATAATTCATGAATTAGGTACAAGAAACATGTTAGAAATGGGTGGTTTATCTAAAAGAATTAAAACTTCTTATTATGGAATGTTAATAGGAGGATTAAGTCTAATAGCTATTCCTCCTTTTAGTGGCTTCTTTACAAAGGATCCAATAGTAGAAAAAGCATTTTACAGCAATGCAGTTTTATTTACTTTTGGTACTTTAACTTCTTTCTTAACCGCTTTGTATTGGGCTAGGATGATGTATTTAATTTATTTAGGTAATCCAAGGAGTGCTAAGGCTGAAGAAGCAGAAGAAGCTAACATTATCATGAAAATACCGATATATGGCTTTATAATACTTGTTGTTTCCTTTGGGTTATTGGCTCAACTAACACCTTTTCCATACTTATTAAACTTAGAATTTGAAACGTTGAAATTAAAGGTGGATGTTATAGTCTTATCTTTAATATTTATTGCTATAAGTTTGTTAGGTGTTTATGTTTATCATGTATATTATACAGGTAAACAATATATGCTCCTTCTAACTAATTCAAAATTTGGTAGATCATTAAGAAAAATTTTGGAGAACGGTTAT
>Ga0079996_103600_pt1 | contig 17990 bp, 14 predicted proteins | sample PerSpoAPS_AMetaG_FD_69199 | JGI IMG/M metagenome (GOLD analysis project Ga0079996, IMG submission 69199) | Thermal spring microbial communities from Yellowstone National Park, Wyoming, USA - Perpetual Spouter A (PS_A) MetaG (SPADES assembly)... | ecosystem: Environmental > Aquatic > Thermal... | reverse complement strand
TCAACCACATGGACGATGTGGTCATCAGGGAGAAAATCGCCTATTGACGCAGGAAACAAAAGCATCTGCTTGTTGTTATAGTCCCTCACATTTAATTTCTTCTGCATATTCTTTCTCCTTTTTGTCCATTTTTTGGCAATTTAATCAATAAAATTTTCAAATAAAAACCGAATTACGACACAGCCACATCAATGGGGAGGAAGTCCTTGAAAAATTTTTCTACCCCTAATTCTCCTCTCCCCTTGCGGGAGAGGGTTAGGGTGAGTAGTTTTGTTAACTCCTTTCCACTCCTAATTTTCCTCTCCCCCTGCGGGAGAGGACTAAGGTGAGGGGTGTTGTTAATTCTTTCTCTTTCCTCTCTTTTCTCGTTAGAATAAACCAGGTCACTTACCGTCTAATGCCAGCGTTTGGAACAGGCGAGGTTAAAAATCCAGAATAATCAACTACACCATAACGATTATAATACGGATCTGACGGTGAGACATCATTCCTATCAAAAATTAAATTCCTTATCTCCGCTTCACCCACCGTCCCCCAATAATTGAAACGAGCATCTGTGTTTGAGGTATAACCCCCAAGCGCCAATAAATACTTCTTACCGGATAAATTGTTAAAATTAATCACAGCAACAGGACTACCATACGCTGGAGATAAAGTTATACCACCAGCAGTTGAATATATGTTATTATACAAATACCTCGCAATCCCACCCCTATGCAAAACATGATAATTCATTGAATGAACAAACTCATTGTTCTTTATCAATAAAGTATCCCTATTGACATTTGACCAAATTACAATTGAATAGCCATTTCCACTAAAATAATTCCCCTCTATCCTTGCCCCTGAAGTCGCACAATAAACCCCGGATTCAGAGTTCAGATAAAAAATTGAATTTAAAACGCTCGCATTTGTATCTGTAAACTCAAAGTTTACGCCGAGGGGTTGCCCAGGTCCAAACCCATAAACCTTCCCAGCGAATATGCAATTATAAACCCTGACATATCTTCCCGAATTTATCCCCGTAGCGGAAATACCATAGCTTTTATTCCCAATAAAAAGTGAGTATCCAACTTCACAATCAGAACCATCAACACTTAAACCTACATTTGCGCTTCTAAATACTGCGTTTTTGATCTTAACACTTCCACGGTTTCTCACATAGACCCCATCAAAATAAACACTTGTATCCTCGGTAGTGAAGATAATCGGCAAATTAAAATCAAAGTTTTCCCCAATTAAGTTACCTTCAACTATAAACTTGTAATACCCATCAAACTTTAAAACAGCCCCATCTTTAATGTAAACGGTTGAGGCACTTGGTATTAAAACATCACCTTTGATAAGGACATTTCCTTTGAGCGTATCTTTATCATTCATCACCCCAAATAAAACCCTTTCCTTTTCAAGCGTCAAAGTTTTTGATTCACTTGAGGTTGAAATTTTAATAAATTTCCAACCATATCCATCTTTCTGGACAAAGAGGATATATTCGCCCTCCGGGACATCATTAAACTTAAAATTCCCATCTTTATCAGTAAAAGTTTGATATAAAGGTTTTTGCCATCTATGATCAAAAAGATAAACGGTCAGGTCTTGATTGAACAGGTTGAACTTAACAGCCGGGTTTGAAATTGATGTGTCAACGGGGGCGAGGTTATAAAGGAGGACTTTTACATTAGAGAAATCGGTTGTATCCTTTAAAATTACCCTTCCACCGATTGACTTCCCCGATGGCTTATTCAGTGAGCAGGAATAGAAAAGGAAAAGGATTAGAAAATAGGATGCAATTCTTCTAAACAAAACCAAAATAAATTTCTTTTAAACCAATCAATAAGCGTTCGGGTCACCTTTTTTCTCATCGTCAAAATCCCTTATAGTTCTAAGAATTCTAGCGGGAACGCCCGCAACAATTGTATATGGAGGTACATCCTTAGTAACAACAGCCCCTGCTCCAACTATGGCATATTCACCGATAGTAACACCAGCCAATATAGTCGCAGATGAGCCAATAGAAGCCCCCCTTTTCACTAGTGTTGGCACAACTTTCCAATCCTTTTCAGTTTGGAGATCGCCTCTTTCATTTATAGCCCTTGGATATAAATCGTTTATAAAAGTTACATTATGCCCGATAAAAACCCCATCTTCAATCGTTACTCCTTCACATATAAAAGTATGAGATGAGATCTTACAATTACTTCCAATTTTGACACCTTTTTGAATCTCAACAAAAGCGCCGATTTTAGTATTATCACCTATTTCACAACCATATAAATTTACAAAACCAAATATTTTAACATTCTTACCGAGCTTCACATCTTTTGAAATCCTTATGAAATTCGCTTGGCAATATGTTTCATCAAAATCCATAGTTTAAACCTCACTTTTATTTTCAATCAAGGTTAACCAACACCCCATTTTTCTTTATTGATTTTTCTGCTGCTTCTAAAATTTTAACAACTTTTAAACCTGCATATCCATCGGTAATTGGATTTCTATTTTCAAATATACTTTCAACAAATTCCCTACATACTAAGCTTAACGCCTCTGTGTCATCAAGTTTGGGGGCATACATATCTCCACTCCTATACTGAATCAACAACCGATGAATACCCTCTTGTGAAGTCACAACCACACCCTTATCATATATTTTCACTTTTTCGCTCGGTTCGGTGTCATCGTAAATTATCATCTTTTTGGTTCCACTTATTAGTATCCTCCTAACTTTAACTGGAGCAAGCCAACTAACATGGAAGTGCGCAATTATACCATTATCAAAATTAACATTTATATAGGCAATATCTTCTATACCATTATAATGCGAAGTTCCAAACGCAGAAACTGATACAGGTCGTGAATTAATTACGAAATCCATTATAGAGACATCATGAGTAGCTAAATCCCAAATTACATTAACATCATGCTGGAATAGACCCAAGTTTATTCTCACTGAATCAAAATAATAAATTTCACCTATTTCTCCATTATCAATCAACTCTTTAATCTTTCTTACAGCCCCCGTATATATAAATGTGTGATCCACCATTAAAACTTTTTTATTTTTTTCAGCAAGATTAATTAAATCTTCTGCCTCCTTAACCGATGCTGTTAATGGTTTCTCAACCAACACATGTTTTCCATTTTCAATCGCTTTTTTAGCTAATGGATAATGTGTAGCTACAGGGGTTGCAATAGCAACGGCATCAATATCTGCAGATCTCAACACAAAATCAGTATCCTTTGTTAATTCAACCGCTGGAAATCTTGACTTAATAAAAGCCAATCGCTTTTCATCAAGATCACAGCCATATACTTTTTCAACCCCTGGCGTTGATAAAAAATTTCTTACAAGATTTGGACCCCAATAACCTAACCCTATAACACCAACTTTCATTTTTGTCTTCTATTTTTGTTTTTAATTTTATCCCCCGCCCTTTCCAAACAATACTACTGGTATTGTCTTTAAAATAATTTGCAAATCAAGCCAAGGCGACATATTCTGTATATAGTAAATATCCATCAATACCATATCATCAAAACTTGTCTCAGCCCTTCCATAAACCTGCCAAAACCCGGTACATCCCGGCAATACTTTATCTCTTTCGTGATACCACGGCTTGAACATCTCATATTCATAAGGTAGTACAGGTCTTGGTCCAACTAAACTCATTTCACCTTTTAATACATTTATCAATTGTGGAAACTCATCTATACTAAACTTCCTTAAAAATTTACCGACTGGTGTTATTTTATTTTTATCAACAACCTTTTTGCTTTTTGCCTCCCCATCGGGATGTTTTCCCTCCCAAATAAATCGTTTCATCTGTTCAATCCTGTTTTCATCTTTATCAGCACCAACATACATTGTTCTAAACTTATACATTTTGAATTTTTTCCCATCTTTTCCAATTCTTTCCTGCTTATAAAACACAGGACCTTTAGAAGTTGCCTTTATCAAAATAGCAATTAACAGGAAAAAAGGGCTTAACAAAACTAAAGCAAAAAGTGAAAGGACAAAATCAACTATTCTTTTTTGAATAAGAAAAACTTTACCATAGAAACCGCGTGTTAATGTAATCGTTGGAAAATCTACATATGCCTCTGTAGTTAACCTACTTGGAATAACTTTAAAAATAGACGATGTTAATCTAACTGTGCTCTTTGTTTTTTTAGCTTCGGAAATTATTTCAATTAACCTCTCATGAGTTATATTATCAATCCCAATTATCACCTCGTCAACATCATATTTTTCACAAATTTGAACAATATTTTCAACATCTCCAAGAACTTTATAGCCATTCCAAATACCACTTCCTCGCGGAATAAAATCATCTATAAAACCAACTACTTCTAAACCCAATTCTGGTTTAGCTATAATGTCGTTCAATATTCTCCGCCCAAGCTCCCCAGCCCCCACAATAATACATTTCCTCTTTAATGCCTTTAAATTCATAAAGTGTTTTAAAAAGGACGGTAACAAAATAATCCTGTAAAGGGTAAATAACACAAACAATAACATAATAAAATATATAAATACCAATCGGCTTTCATATATTAACTCAAATTTTGATAAATAGCCAATCAATACATATAATAATGAGCCAATGAAAATTGATTTCAACAAATTCATAAATTGGGGAATACGTGTGGAAAAAACATTTATTCTGTACAATCCATTCCATTGAAAAATAAAGACAAGAAAGAAAGAAAATAAAATAGCAAATAAAAATTGGAGAGAGGCAAAAAAGTCAATTACATTTACAAGTTCTCTAAATAATACCACCGATATAAAAAAGGCGAAATTAATCACAAACAGATCAATTAATAATAAAGCATATTTATATTTAGGAAATCTTAACATTTCCTTCTAAAAAATTCACGTATTTTTTCTGCTACATATTCTATCTGCTCATCTGTCAATTCCGGATAAATCGGTAAAGAAAGCCCACTTTCTGCAAGTTGTTCAGCTACCGGAAAATCCCCTCTTTTATATCCGAGCTCTTTGAAGCATGGTTGTAAATGAAGTGGAATTGGGTAATGTAGCCCTGTCCCTATACCGTTTTCATTTAGAAATCTTTGCAATTTATCTCTCACTTCTTGTCTCTTATCCGGCTTTGAATTAACCTGTATAACAAACAGATGATATACATGTTTCGCGTAAGGCATTTCAACCGGAAGCTTTATTTCCTCTAAGTCAGACAATAGCTCTCTATATCTACTTGCAACTCGTCTTCGCTCTTCAGTCCATTTTTCAAGATATTTTAATTTAACTTTAAGAACAGCTCCCTGAATGCTTTCCATTCTATAATTGTGACCAAGCAAAACATGTGTATATTTTTTCACCGAACCGTGATCTCTAATCATTCTAAATTTTTGGGCAAGTTCGTCATCATTTGTTGTAACAGCACCCGCCTCACCGTAAGCGCCAAGATTTTTACCAGGATAAAAACTAAATGAGGCACATATTCCAAGACCGCCAACTTTTCTGCCTTTATATTCAGCCAAGTGCGCCTGAGCAGCATCCTCAACAAGATATATATTATATTCTCGTGCAATTTCAATCAACGGATCAATATCAGCTGGCTGTCCATAAAGATGAACTGCTACAATGGCTTTTGTTTTTTTATTAATGACATTCTCAACTTTTTCAGTATCAATGTTGTAACTTTCTGGATGGCAATCAACGAAAACCGGTTTTGCTCCACAAAGTGTTGCCCCCCACGCAGTTGCAATAAAAGTATTTGCCGGTATTATAACCTCATCGCCAGATTTAATACCCAACGCCCACAAGGCAATATGATTACCATCGGTTCCAGAACTCAGTCCAACACAATGCTTAACATCATGCATTTTCGCAAATTCACTTTCAAACTCTTGAACTGGCTTCCCAAGTATAAAGGATGTGCTTTCAAGAACCTCAGTTATAGCCTTGTCAATTTCAGATTTGATTTGCTTGTATTGAGTTTTAAGGTCAAGAAAAGGAACTTGCATTTACTGTTAATCTCTTTAATTTTTAAGTTTATCCAAAATTATCTTAATGAATTGCTCACGAACCCCACAATTTAATTTCTTTAAACTCCTATTTATTTTCTTTTCTATTTTAATCTTTTTTATATCACTAAGAGCTCTTATAAAAGTTAATCTGCCATTTCTTGATAACTCAAGGTCAATCGCTGCTGGCTTACCAGTAAAAATGCTATAAGAAGGTGTCCCAAGCACAGATGCTTCCCGAACCATAGTTCCACCTCCTGAAATTACAGCATCTGAATAATAAATGAGATTCGGACCATCTAATGGTACATCGGGAATAAAAATTTTATTTTTGAAAACTTTTAGATAATCTAAATCTTCTTTAGTCCTTGGTATTAAGACAACATAACAGTCATAATTACAAATATAATCAAGAGTTTTTCTATAAACGATTTCACTAAATTCATTATGATAATTTGCATGACGAGCGGGTGGGCGAATTGTTATGAGTGGTTTCTCTTTAATATTCTTGAAAGGTAAATTCTTTAAAAAATTCTCATCTGGAATAAAATCACAAAGGTAAATTTCCTCCTTTATTCCATCATAATAACTAAACTTTGAATCTGGAAACATATTGCGCAAAACAGATGGAATAACAATCCAATTACTGAGGTGCTTAATTATAAATAATTCTGTATGCTCATAATCAAAAGCAGATATTACTGGTACATTAAGCGCTTTCGCAGCTATAATACCAGCCCTCGCTCCGTGATTAACCATTAGATCAATCTTAAAACTTTCAAGAGCCTTATATAAACCATATGCGCGTTTTAAAGTTGCTAAAATCTTTTTCATTTTAGATCTTCCGCCGTGACCATCTACCCGTATATACGGAATTTTATACTTATCAAGCAAAGGTAATGTCTGGGCAAAATCCCTAGCTGTTACTATAATATCATATCCCTCGTTTTGTAGAATTTTAATTATGGGAGCAAATAAAAGAACATGAGGTGAATTATCTATATCAAACCATATTGACTTCATAGCTACCTACTCAAACAACTTTTCAATTAAAATCTTAACAATTCTTTCGCTTGCTTTTCCATCCCATAGCTCTGGTATTTTCCCATTCTTAAAATTACCATTCAAAATTTCCATTATATACTTAAAAGCCACAGTAATATCCTCCCCAGAGAGTACATTTGTTCCAATTTCAACGGTAACTGGTCTTTCTGTTGAATTTCTTAAAGTAATACACGGAATCCCTAAGTATGTCGTTTCCTCCTGAATACCCCCGCTATCGGTTAACACAAAAGCCGAATTCTTAATTAAAGCTATAAAATCTATATATCCGAGAGGTTTAGTTGCTATAATATTGTGATTTAAAAATTTCAATAAGTCATACTTTTCAAGATTTTGAGCTGTTCTTGGATGTATTGGAAAAACTATTCTTTTATATTCTGAAATATCCACGAGAAGATCTATTATTTGCTTTAACCTTTCTTTACTATCAACATTTGAAGGTCTATGAAGAGTAACAACTCCATACTGAGACGGTTTAAGCGAAAAAAATCCAAGAATTTCCGACCTTTCTACTTTTGGCAAATAACTTATCAGGCTATCAATCATAACATTACCAACAAAAAAAATCTTTTCATCAGGAATACCTTCTCTTTTTAAATTTTTTACACCACTTTCTTCACTAACAAAAAGATAATCAGAAATTGCATCTGTTAAGATACGGTTGATTTCCTCAGGCATAGTTCTATCAAAACTCCTCAAGCCAGCTTCAACATGGGCTACTTTAATACCAAGTTTAACAGCTGTCAAACTACACGCAATTGTTGAATTAACATCACCAACAACTATAACCAAATCCGGTTTCTCACTTATCAAAATTTTCTCAAACTCAATCATTATTCGCGCAGTTTGAACTGCATGGCTACCACTTCCCACTCCAAGATAAAAGTCCGGCTCTGGAAGCTCTAAATCTTTAAAAAACACATCGGACATATCACTATCATAATGTTGACCTGTATGGCAAATCTTATGAATAAGAGGAAAATCAGAATGATCTCTCAAGAAATTCTGAATCGCTCTATTAATAGGAGCTACCTTCATAAAATTTGGTCTTGCTCCAACTACAGAAATGATCTTTTTCATCTAAAAACAAAGGTATTTACTTTTTACTACCACCGAATATGCTAGACAAGCAATTGCGTTAAAAAAATAAGCGTTACTCCAACGCATATAAGATGTTTTGTGCGTGAAAAATCTGTTTTTTTGATAATAAAAAAATCCCTTACCAGAATATAAACTCTCCAATGCGTAATTTAACACATTAATAGCCCTATCAATATACCCAAAACGTGTTAAAGTCAAAACCGATTGAGCCAGCTCAGTTGCATCTACAGGATAAAATCGTCTTGAAAAATATTTCGGTTTACCGTCCGGCATGAAAAGATTTTCAAGATAATACATTAACCCTTTATCTAAATTTATCTTGTACTGATTTCTACCTGAAAGTTTAATAAAATCATCTAATGCATCGAGAACATAAGCGGTATGGAAATTATCAACCCATTTTCTTGCGTCTCCCTTTGAGTAAAACCATGAACCATCATCATTCTGATTATTAATAACAAACTTTACAGTTCTCTCTGCCTCTTCTAAATAATATTGATCTCTGGTAATTTCGTATACTTGGGCAAGAAGGCGCGCTCCTTTCATTGTAGCATTATAAACCTTTTGATGGTCATTAGGTGAATAACTAAAACAAAATGTCTCCCCCTCATATGTTCGATTTAAATCATTTAAAACAAATTTAGCTGAACTTATTAAAATTTCTTTAACGCTTTTGTCGGAATAAGCTTTATAGTATACAAATAATCCATTAGTTATTAACCCAGTTGCTACTACAGTTGGTGTATATGCTGGAATTTTGGTGTATCTTGCTTCCCAATCAAAATTGTAACCCCAACAAAAACCACTATATCCTTTTGAACTTAAATTAACTAAAATATCTAATAAACTTTTTATCTCATTCAAGTAAAATTCTTTTTCTTCTTCATTTATCATGGAAAGATACGTATATGCTTGTATACATAAACCCAGTGTTACAGGGTTTATCCCCTTTTTTATACCCAACAAACCCCTAAGATTAATAGGTATTCTTCTAAAAATTTGCTGAAAAGCAAAACGGATAAACTTATTCGACCTTAATATTGGCAATTTAAATAACGGAGAGTTTAATCCATCATAAGGATCATAACCAGCATAGCCTTCTCTCTTAATATAATCCCTAAGCGAAAAAAGAACCCCCATAAATTTTGAATCTAATTCCATCATCTACAGATTTAAAGATATATTACAGCTCTATTTTGGTAAGATTCAATGATTTTAAATGTTAAAAAGGTGGTTTTATAGATTGAATCAAAACTTAATTTTGGCTTTTCTTCACCCCTTAAAACTTTGAGGAAATGCTCCACTTCTTCTTTATGTCCCTTACCAGTGTTAAATTTAACTTTTTTCTTTTTACCAGCAGAATATAATATAACTCTTTTAAAATCATCCATCACCGCAACCAACCCGCCAGAAAAAACTTCACAATATTCCTTAGGCAAAGAATTACTTCCATTAGATAAATACAATAAGTTTGCAACAGAACCATTGTTATAACTGATGGTCACCACTACATTTTCCTCCAAACGCTTTGAGTTATTACTATCGGATGATACTGCATAAACAGATACGGGTTCGGAATCTATTAGATAGTCAAAAATATCAATGAAATGACATGCCTCCCCAATTATTCTTCCTCCTTGTTCCCAATCTTGCAACCAAGAGTTCGGTGATACAGAACCAGCATTAATTCTATAATTAATAACAATGGGGTCTCTACTTTTTGAAATGAAATCCTTTATCAGCGCAAATTGTTTTGAAAATCTACGATTGAACCCTACCATTAAATGAACATTGGACTCATCGTATAACTTCTTAATTTCATATAATTCGTCTTCTCTAACAGTTAGTGGCTTTTCCACGAATATATTTTTCCCATACTTTAGAGCTTCCTTAACATAAAATCCGTGGGAATCATGATGCGTTACTATGAACACAGTATTTATATTTTTATCTTCAAAAATCACCGATGGATCACTTGAATATTCAATAAAACCAAACTTTTCTGCCACAGATTTTGCATTTATCGGTTTTCTTGTTGCAACATTTTTCAAAGTAACTTTACCTTTCAAATACGGCAGAAGATAAGATTGTGCAAAATTACCCGCACCAATAAAACCAACAACAATATCACTTATTTTAATTTCACCCTTAATATTTTTTCTAATGCGAACAAACTCTTTTTTCGGCTCCTTATTATATTCAATCAAAATCCCAATATACGGCTCGTCTATTTTACCAGTAATTAAGTCATATGCCTTTAGCCCCTCTTCAACTGGAATTTTATGTGTTATTAATCTACTGAAGCTAATTTTACCCTCAGACAATAGTTGAATTATTGCTTCCATATTTCTTTTTTCCGTCCAACGAACATAACCAAAAGGATAATCAATTCCCTTTTGTTCATAGTCAATCTCATATCTTCCAGGTCCATACGAGCATGAGATAGTTATTTCAAGTTCCTTTTCGTAAAATCCTGTTCTAGGTATATCCATTCCGGTAACACCAACAACTACAACTCTTCCTTTCTTTCTTGCAAATGAAATCGCCTTCTCAATAGGTTCATTGGAATTTGTGGCAGTAGTAATTATAATAGCATCAGCCCCATAACCCTTAGTAAATGATTCAACGACCTTTTCAATGTAACTATCAAACAATGCCACTTCATCGCATCCAAACTCTCTTGCAAGATTAAAGTTTCTCTCCGATATATCAGTTCCAATAACACGACATCCACTTGCTTTAAGCAATTGAACTGTGACAAGACCTATCAATCCCAATCCAATCACCACAACATTTTCACCCAAATTTATCTTTGCTTGCCTTATTCCTTGTAAAGCGATTGCACCTATCGCAATGAAAGATGCCTCTTCAAGAGAAACATTATCAGGGACCTTAACTGCGAGATTCTTTGGAACAAAGATTAGCTCAGAATGATATGCATACCCAGCGCAAGCTACCCTATCGCCTGGTTTAAATTCATCAACATTTGATGCAAGCACAATTCCAGCTGAACTATAACCCAGTTCTTTATAGTTATCAAGCCGATTCATAACTTTCTTATAAGTTGCGATTAAACCCTCACGTTTTATATTTTCCAAAACCTGCTTAACGAGATCTGGTCTCATCTTTGCCTTCCCAAATAAAGACGCCTGAGCGGTTTTAACCGAAGTTCTCTCGGTCCCCGCACTAATCAGAGAATAATAGTTTTGAACTAGGATACCTCCTGGAAACAGCTTTATATCCGGTAAATCCTCTACAGATATCTTTCCCGTCTTTTGATATTGAACTATTTGAAACATATTACATTTTATACACTTAATTTATTTGCATTTAGAACCTCATTTATTACAAACCTAAACTTACCATTTTTCTCTCGTTCAATTTTATCAACATATTCAATTCTTATTCTCATACTACTACCTAATCTTAACTTAACTTCATCAAATATCTTTTTTTCATCTTCGCTTGAATAACCTTTTTCTGGTACGATTCTAATTAGCAACTCGTTAACATCTTTTTGTACTAACTGGGCTTCACGTACATTTACAGAATCCTTAAAGATATGGTCTAATCTACCAATATATCTGCCATCAGGTGTAACAACATAATCTTCCACTCTGCCAATTATCTCCTCAATTATAATTCCACCTCTACCACATTTAGATTTTTGATTCTTTGACAGTCTAACAATATCTTTAATATCATATCTAATTAAAGGAAACGCATAATTACCAAATCCAGTGCATATTAATCTGCCTTCCTCCCCAGGTTTTACCTCCTCATTTTTATCATTTAATATTTCTACAAAGCTATGTTCAAGCTTTAAGTGTAACTCTCCCAACTCACATTCTACAATATTAGCACACATTTCACTATTACCATACCAATTAAAAACCTTAACTTGAAACGCGTCTTCAATAGATTTTCTTTGATAATCCAATAATGTTTCCGAAGCAGTATATACAGATTTTAATGATTTCATTTTATGTCCATATCGCTTAAAAACTAAAGATAATAAGTATATGGTTGATGGATATCCGTGTATTAACTCCGGCTCAAAATCAATTAGCTTTTTTATATAAATTTTTAAATTTTCAACACTAAGATGATAAGATGAAAAAATCAACCAATTATTTGCATGATCCTTCACCCAAAACGGAGGTTTTCTACGATCTGGATGCGCAACTGGATGTCCAGCAAATATCGCTATTCTTGGCTTTTTTTTCAAATCTACCCCGCTCCATTGATAATGAAGTGCTCTAAAAGCATACTCTCTTTGAAAACATTCATATGTTATAGGAAATATCAATGAACTGCCAGTTGTTCCGCTTGTATGCGAAAATTTATATTTAAACTCCTTAATATTTCGCGGAATTATTTTCCTAGTATTCCTTCTAACTATCTGTTTATCAATGATTGGAAATTTTTTAATTTCATCAATATCATTTACGGGGCAATTATCTTCGTAAAAAGCCGAATGTTTGATCGCAAAATTTACAAATTCTATTGCTTTTATATCTCTATACTTAATTAAATCTGAATTATCCCAAAATTGAGATTCCCGCAGGAATTTTAAATAATTTTCAAAATAACTGCCATATCTTTTGTGAATTTGTATATAACCATAAACAGTAGCAAAAATATTTTTAATAAAGCCTGGAGAATGAAAATAGATTTTTTTTGTTATCATATTTCCATATGACATAGCTCAACAATTCCACTAAATTTTATGGTTCAAGTTCAATTTGTCCCGCCCAACCTGATGGAGCCTTAAAATGGAAAACTTCGTTATATTGAATTTCAATTAGCTTTTTATTCCAAAATGGGTTATTACTAACGCATAATATGTCTTCATACCTAAGAAAAGTTATTGGCAACATAGTCTGCTCAAACGCTTTATAAATCAATTTTATTTTTTTGTAGTCAAACCCCATCAATTTAGCACAAACTGCATCTACGGCAACTGGATCGGAACCCGCAACAATTATATTACACCTCACAGGATCACCTGCATAGGGTCCATTCCCTTCCATACCTATAATTCCATCAACAACGGAGAAAAATTTCTTGGGATTAGAATATCTTATTGTCCCATCAGGATTACCATAAAATAAAATTTTATTTAAGTCCAACGCCATTCGCCATACTGTATCATTTCCATACCAGTTTCCTGATCTTATAACTTCATTCGTTTTTCCAAAAACGAGATATGCTAAACCCTTAAATTTTCGAGCCAAAAACTTAATAAATTTATTTCTGGTTGCAAGGAGTTCTTTCGCCTCTAATACTATTTTATTTTCCAAATTCCTCTTGGCATCAGCTTTAGGGAATTGGTCACCTCCATTTTCGGGTGATCCTATAATGAAATGAGGGAGAAGGTTTTTATTAGCATTTATGCCAACTAAACTTTTCAAATTTACAGTGATTCCACATTTTTTATGCGTTTTTAACTTCGGCACATTTATGAACAAATCTGCAATTATAGGTGAACGTGCAATGGCATAGATGTGTTTTCCATTTGAATGCGCCTCGTTAGTTTCGTTAATATCGTAATAAGCACCGTAATATTTCTTACCAGTCCCATCCAACTCAGAAAAACAACTATTATTAGAAAGATTAAAAAATATTTTACCTCTTGGATCACCCGAAAGTTTAATCACATCACTAATAACATCTTTTTCCGTAACCCAATATTCATCTTGCAAATTAACTATTTCAACTTCAAAATCTTTGTTCATTTTATTATAGGTTTCCTGAATTTCAAATAAACCAATTTGCTTAGCAATTTTCCAAAAATTCTGGTCAGTTTGCGGACCATCACCAATAATTATACGCCCTTTACCATTCATTGCTATATACAAATAATCAACAATAGGTCTTATAACAGAACCATGTGTTATAACATATTCCCAATCCTCCCTAAATTGATGTTTTTCAGCGATCATATTTGGTTTAATAAAAACAGTCTCGCCTTCCCTTACCAGTTCTTTAAAAGGATTCCAATACTTCGTTTCATAGTTTTCCATATCAAGCCCGGCAAGATATAATGATAATCTAACTAGTTCGTAAACCTTATTACCTTCATCTATTCCAAAATCCAAACCATTGAAGGCAAACTCAGGATAAATTCTCGGAGGATTATAGGGTGGCTTATTTGGATATATAATTGGTTCGCTACCGTATGATATTCCAATGACTTTTTTCATAATTCTTTCAAAATTTCCTTAAATTTTTTAATGTGTTTTTCTGGAGTATATAATTCATAAAACCTCTTCTTGGATTCTTCCCCCATCTTCATTCTCAATCCCCTATCTTGAATTAATTTTATTATAGCATCTGCAAGTTGCTTGATATTCCTTTTTTCTACAAGTAATCCATTAATTCCATCAATAACTGTCTCATCAATCACCCCAACATCTTTAGTTGATATAACAGGGCAACCACACGACATTGCCTCAAGAATTACAAGTGGTTGTCCCTCAAACCAACTTGGAAAAACAAAAATATCTGTATTCTTCAAAAGCTCAAATTTATCTTTTTCTTCCTTTATTTCAGCAATATAATTCACCACATCACCAAGTTCTTTCAAATAATTACCAAATCTAATTTCATGTTCTCTCAAGCTCAAACCCGTTGAAGAATCTTTACTAAATTTACCAGCAATATTAACAATAAATTTATTCCTCGCATTTTCCTTCACAATCTTTATTGCCTCAAGTAAATCAAATATACCCTTTGATTCATACAAATTTCCCAGGTAAGTTATCCTAACAACTGACGTATCATTCTTAGCGCTACAATTTTTATCTTCGTTAAATTCCCACTCTATGAAATTCGGTAAGACAAAAATTTTATCGGTGGATAACCACTTCTCAAATATATATTTTAGCTTTTCCCCTAAAACTATAGCTCCGTCAACGCGCTTCATTGTCAAATCTATGAACTTTTGATACAACAAAGATGATTCCTCGTAAAACTTCAGGAAATATGAACCATGCAGGTGAATAAGAATTTTGGCTTTAAATACACCTGAAATTAAAATAAATAAACCATCGCGAAAATAAGCCCAATGATTTTGGGATATTGGGATATAGACCACATCTGGTCTAACAAATATTAGATAATAAATCAATTTAAACAATGACCTCAAGCCAGCATATACATTTGCAAAGTCAAATCTACCCAAGTTGGTTAAATCATCTCTTTTATCTGATGTGTCAACAACAAATATTTCCAAATCTTTTTCTTGAATAAGTTTCTTTCTCAACTTATCAAGATATATCGAGCTCCCATGGTAAGGAGGGGGAAATGAACCAACGATTAATATCTTAATCTTTGAATATTCCATTACTCTCAACTGCATTTTTAACATTAAGAGCTATAAACAAACATATTCCTATCCATATCCAAAAAAATGTTCCATGATAAGGACCTTCTAAAGTAACATTAAACATTGCAAATATTGAAACAGATGTAAAATTGGAGAAAGATATTATGAGTAAATTTTTTATCTTTCCTTTGGCTTTCTTGTAAGTCTTTCTAACAATTATAAAAAAAATTGCCAAAAATAAAGTAAACATAGCAAATCCAACCGCTCCAGTTCTAACCAAAATAGATAAGAATGAATTATGTGGATCCAACCTTAGTGAACTTCTAAAAAGAATTTCTCTGGGATTGTCACTCCAAACCCACCAAGGAGCTAAATTACTTAACGAATAGTTAAAACCAACTCCAATTGGATTTTCTAAAAAAACTTTTAATACATTGTTCCAGTAAAGATATCGCCAGTTGGCATTAGGATCAGATAATTTATAATAAACCAAACTTTCAAAATTTTCTGATATTTTTCGTACGATTAAAGCAAATGCGCTTTCAAAAAAAGTAATTATAACAAACGATAAACCGAAGAATGAAATCAATAGTGCCGTAATTAATTTAAATTTTATTTGCCCTTTATATAATAAAATCAATAATAATACGCTACCTATTAAAGCCATAAATGCGCTTCTATGACTTGAAAGAACTACAAAAATCAGGTTAAGTAAAAGAAAGAACAAATATTTTAAGTCCCTATACTCTATTAAAAAATAAAATGAAATTAAAAAAGAAAAAACAGCAATTAAAGAATGGTGTCCACCTATAATTCCACCATCTTCTGGAATAAATGTTTCATAACCGATAGCATAAAGAATGATTATGACAATATTTCTTAAAACACTAAAATATAAAATAGACTTGAAAATTACTTCTATTTTTTTTGTACCCTCAAAATTTAGAACAATCAAAACGATATAGACAAAAACGGAATAATAAACCAAACTAAAATTTCGTAAAACAGTTAAGATATTATCTTCAGATGTTACAGATGGTTTAAAGAAAAGTAAATCGTAAATTAACCTCAATAGTCCCCAAGATTGATATGCAAATAAAAACAACAAGGCAACATTTATTATTCCGCTTTTAAAAGTAATTAATTTTCGCCCAAGTGAAGCCCTAACCATAGAACTCAAAATTACAGACAACATAATAAACTCGGTAATGTAAATAAATCCAAACTTTATATAGGTAAACTCACGAGCTAAAGTTGCCACTCCTGTAACCCAAAAGACAAATAATAGATACACCAAATCTTTCCTGAACAGAGGATAAAGTTTAAACAAATATAAAATTACAAAAGGCAATAATATATAAAACAGTTCACTCATTTGCTATAAGAAATTAATTTACCCCCAAAAAGCGCTGAAACAATTGCTCTTACAATTTTTGCCGTGAGTTTAAATTTGAATCTCAAAATAAGAAACTTGCTGAACTTAATGAAAATATATACTGGATAAATTAATCTGAGAAAGAGATTATTAAACTGAATATCTGAATATAGACGATAAATGTAATAAGTATTTCTGAACATATAATAAAGTTTTACATCACTAATAGTTTTATGGTTAATCTTCGGATGCCTAAATATGCTATCTACACAAACCCCCATTTTATAACCTAATTTTTTCAACCTCATTGCATACTCAACTTCATCACCCCATATAAAAAGATCTTTGTTTGGAAATCCAACCTTTGCGATCACTTCCTTTTTAATTAAAACTGAGTTAAAGAAATTTGGAAAACCATAATATATCCCATTTTTCACCTGTTTCTTAACTTCTTCAACATTTGAAAAATATCTTCTTGGGATAAAATTTCCCAGAGAATCAACTACTCGCAGTTTCCATGTTAATTCGGAGGAATTATCAGAGGCGACAACTAAAGAACCAACAATATTTAAATCTTCTCTATAAAGTTGTAGTTTCATTAAACAATCCTTCTCAGGCAAGCCATCATCATCCATTAACCATAACCAGTCATATCCTCTCTCATATCCTCTTTTTACTCCTTCATAAAATCCACCAGCGCCACCTGTATTTTCATGCATTCGGACATAAAATACCTTGATAGGATTTCCATCAACCAAGTTGCTTATTTTGTGTTCAATCTCATAAGGTTCTGAAATATTGAAAGGTGGCAATTCAGGAATGTATCCCTTTTCCTTTAAAAGCTCTGGGGTTCCGTCATCAGATGCATTATCTATAATGTAAATCCCATCAACAGGACTTGTCTGTCTCCTTATCGCTTCAAGACATTCCAAAAGAAGATTTTTCCTGTTATATGTTACAACTACTGCACAAACCGTTTCTTTCTTGTTTTCCTCATTCATATTTTCTCCGTTCATAATCTTTCAGAATAAACTTTATCTTTTACTTTTAATACAGAACCAACAAAAATTCCTTCTTTCAAGCTTTCTGCTATTCCCTGAAAATTCCACCTCCCATACCTTCCTATTGAAA
>Ga0079996_111963_pt1 | contig 18033 bp, 23 predicted proteins | sample PerSpoAPS_AMetaG_FD_69199 | JGI IMG/M metagenome (GOLD analysis project Ga0079996, IMG submission 69199) | Thermal spring microbial communities from Yellowstone National Park, Wyoming, USA - Perpetual Spouter A (PS_A) MetaG (SPADES assembly)... | ecosystem: Environmental > Aquatic > Thermal... | reverse complement strand
TCTTGTTAACTTCCTCGTTATGTACTGTCACTGCTACAGAAGGAGTTGAAGTTTGACCACTCGGTGTTATATTTCCAAAAAGATATTCCAATCTTTTTCTGGCTTGAGAAACTATAAGCTCCCCATTTTTCCATAAACTTTGAAAGGCATATTCTTCTCCTGGTAGAAATTCACAAATCATAAAATCTCTTAAATCAAGACCTTCTTTATGCTTCCAATAATCTATCCATGCTTCTATTTGAAATGGATTATATGCTGGTAAGGAAGCTTTGGACCCTGCACCTCTTCTAGCTCTAATCCAAACCTTTCCTTCTTTATCTTTTAACTCTTCATAATATTTTTTAATGTCTTCCTTATTTTCTATCATGTAAGTTTTAGCTACAGGTATCCCTTTTTTCTCTAGTAATTTATTCGTTTTAATTTTATCTTGACATATTTCTATTGTTTCATGCTTGGGTAAAAAAGTTCTAGCTTTAATTTTATCTCTGTTCTTAGATAAAACAAAAACTTCAATGTCTGGCTGAGCATGAACAAAATCTATGTTTTCCTTTTCTATTATTTTATTGATTGTTTCAATGTAATTTGGACTTGTTGCTTTTTCTACTAAATAAGTTTTATCAGCTTGAACAAGTTCTAAATGATATTTATTTATATCTGTAGCAACAATGTAAAACTTCTCAGGAGAAATTCTTAAAGATTTAATAAAATTTATTCCAGCGGAACCTCCTGCTCCTAATACTAGTATTCTTTTCATTAGCTTAACTTAATAAATATTCTTCCAATTGCTCCCTTATTTTTTAATTTGTTATATGCTTCATTTACTTCTTCTAAATTTATTATAGAATCTATTATTGGTTTTATTTTACCTTTTGAAGCTAGTCTTAATGCTTCGGTAACTTCTTTTTTTCTTGAACTTAAACTTCCTAATATTCCAACTTCTCTTAATATCAAAGGTCCAAGACTAACTTGAACTGGTTGTGGATTGACGTTTCCTATAAGCACCACATTGCCACCCCATTTAACACTTCTCAAACTTTGTTCAAAAGTAGGTTGGCCTACAGCTTCTACTACAACATCTACACCTTCACCATCTGTTAATTTTTTAACTTCTTCGCTAAAACCATTTTTAGCTACTATTATGTGGTCAGCATTGACTTCTTTAATTTTATTAACTTTCCATTCTGAACTTGTTACTGCTATAACTTTTGCTTCCAATGCTTTAGCTATTTGTATAGCATGTATTCCAACTCCTCCTCCTGCACCTGTTACTAAAACCCAATTATCTTTTTTAACTTTAGCTCTATATTTTAAAGCATGAATAAGCATTCCAGTTAAACATGCAGCGATTACACCGTTTTCTATATTAACTTTTCTAGGTATTTTAACTAAACTATTAACATGCACTTTCACATATTTAGAATAGCCGCCGTTAACATCTTCTCCATAAGTAAGTTTATTTCTGCATAAATTCTCTAATCCTAATTTGCAATTTTTACATTGACCGCAGGGAATATATATTAAAGATGCTACTTTGTCTCCTACTTTAAACTCATGAACGTTTTCTCCTACTTCGATTATCTTTCCAGCAATTTCATGTCCAGGTATTATGGGTAATTTTACTCTTGGAAACCAACCTTCATAAGTTAAAATATCTCTGTAGCATATACCTGTGAATTCTTGTTCAATTATTACTTCGAAAGGACCTGGTTTAGGCACATCTGTCTCCTTAACTATTAAAGGTTTTTTTATTTCATTTAAAAAGGCAGCTTTCATAATTTTAAATTAGTTAATTAATTATATTAATTATTTGAAGAGGAGACGATTTTCTTTAATTATTTATTTTTAAATTCAGCTATTTTGTTTTTACTTTTAATCGAGACACTATTTTAAAACTTCTTCATAGATTTCAACTGTTTGTTTAGCTATTTTATCCCAATCTAGAAATTGTTCTGCGAATCTTCTAGCATTAATAGCAAGCTTTTTTCTTAATTCATCGTCTTCATATAATCTTAGCATTGCATTTGCAAGCTCATCGATGCTTCCTGGTTTAATTAAAATTCCATTATAACCATCTTTAATTATTTCTTTTATCACTGGAGTATCGCTAGTTATTATTGCTTTTCCTGTTGCTAGAGCTCTATGCAGTGGACCACTAGGATGCATCCCTCCAAGGTAAGGTAAAACAAATATATCAGCGGAAGCTAAACAAGCTGGTAGCATTTCATAAGGAATATAATCAGTAAATATAATTTTTTCTTTCTTTTTTGATGTAATTTTCTTTAAATATTCTAAATAATTTAAATTTTTGGTGCTTCCTGCAATTACTAATTTTGCATCAGGCATTTTATTAGATATTCTCAAGAAAGCTTTTATTAATAAATCATGACCTTTTCCTGGTCCTATAAAGCCAAATATCATTATTACAAAATTATCTTCTAAATTAAACAAAGATCTAAAAGGTTTTGGATCTACATTTGGGTTAAAACGAATAATATCTGCTCCATGATGCATTACTCTTACTTTTTCTGGTTTTATTTTATAATAACTAATTAATAGCTTAGCAATTTCCTTTGATAATGTAATTATGATATTTGATCTCAAATAAACATTCAAAACAAAGGGCAAATAATGAAATTGTCTTAAAGTTAATACTTCATGAATTGTGCTAACTAATTTTTCTTTAGTTAATAAAGGAAAAAGATAAAAGTTCCTAGGAAAAGTAAAAGAAGCTGTTTGAAAATGAACAACATTGTATCCTTTTTCTTTACAAAGAAATTTAATATATTTTTGAACATCGTAAAAAATAAGTTTATTTCTATCTAAAACTCTATAGACATTTTCTTCGTTAAGTCCATTTTTATAAGTTAAAACTCCTACGTCGCAATATTTTCTCAGATATTGGACTAACTCGAAGCTATAATCACCAACACCGTCTTTTTCTGGCGGAAATTTTGTTACGAATAAGACCTTAATCATGCAATGCTACTTTCTTAATAAAACTTTCTTGAATAGCTAATTCTGCTCATCAATGATCTCTTCCATTGTAGTATTAGTGCTTATAAGAACAGGTTTTACATATCTTATTACTTCTATTACAGGAAAGCTGACCCCTTCATAAATTGAAGGATAAACTATCAGTTCATGATGGGACCAATCATAAAGCTTTATATATTTATTTAAATTTAAAAAAGTTATCAATTCTTTATAAAAACTTGATCTTGTTATAATTTTTTTAATTCTTTTTAGATTATTTTTTAATATTTTAACTAGATAACACATCTGCATAGAATTTTATCCACTCGTTTTGGACTTTGTCAACAGAGAATTTTTCCTCAGCTAATTTCCTGTTTTCCAAGCCCATTTTAAATCTTAATTCATCATCAGAAATTAACTTAATTATTGCTTCAGAAATTTCCTCAGAATCCGCTTTTCTTAATAAGAGACCATTCACCCCATGTTTTAAATATTCATCCATAAACCCTACATTGGCAGCAATTATTGGTAAACCGCATGACATTGCTTCAAGTATCGCAAATGAAAAACCACCTCCTATTTGTGAGGGTTGTACATAAATATCAGAACTATGGTAAACTTTAACCAATTTATATCTTGGTACTCTTCCTATAAACTGAACAAACTTTTCTAGTTCAAGCTTTTTAACTAGCTTCTTCAAATAAGGAAGCATAGGACCATCGTTTGCAATTATTAAATTTGAATTTTTAAACTCTTTGATCACTTTACTCATGGCTGCAATAAGAACTTCTATTCTTTTACCATATACTAGTCTAGAAACGCTCAAAATGTTTATTTTTTCCTTTTTTCTAAATTCTTTATATTTAAAGATATCAGTTTCTATAGGAAATGGAATTACTTTAATTATTTTATCTTTATAATTAATTTTATAAATATCTTTAAACAAATTAAATGTTTTATACGAATCAAATACTAGTCCGTCTGCTTTCATTCTAGTCATCAGTTTAAAATAATCTGTTAGATTGAAAGTAATTTTCTTTAAATATTTTAACATTTTATCTGAAATTATATTAGGTTTTGTTGAAGTAAGGGCAACTGATGGATATAAGATAGGGCCTAATATTAATTTTTTAGCCTTTAAGCTTAGCAAACTATAACCCGCTTTTGGTGTAAGCGTAAACATGTAATGTAATGCATCATACTCTTTGACCTTATCCTTAAATTCCCAATATAGTTTAAAAGGTAATATTAAATCATTTAGAAGTCCTTTTTTATAGAATTTACTTTCTATAAACTTAACACCCTTTATTACACAATTTGCTTTTCCTGTATAAGCAGTAATTTCATAATATTTAGAAAGCCCACTAATAATATGATAAGCCCATGCGTATTCAGTTCCATAATTTGGATCTATTATATAATGTGAGGGGGCAATAAGAATTTTTAGCATTTATTTAATCATTAAATATAATTCCAATACCATATCCTTCTTGTTCATAATTTTTAACTAATTCTAAGTATTTGTAATTTTTCTTAAGTTTTTCCCAAAATAAATACACTTCACCTGCCTTAACTTTTCCTTCAATACCATATCTTGTATAATAATCAGGAATTATATCATGAAAAGCTATTATTCCACCTTTTCTTACCAAAGGTGAATACATTACAAAATCCTTCTTAACTCCTTCATAGCTATGATCACCATCTATAAAAAGAAAATCTAACTGGTTATTATTTAATATCTCCTTTACTTTTAATAATGTTTCTTTGCTATGCGAATCTCCTTTAATTAAGTATATTTTTTTGTTGAAATCCCCAAACAATTTGTAAAGTTTCTTCTTCCATTTCGGATATCCGTATGGCAAGTCTATTGATATGATAATTGCATTCGTATCCGCGACTCTTGAAAATAAGAATAAAGTTCCTCCGTAAGCTGTACCTATTTCTAAAATGAACTTTGGTTTAATTTTCGCAAGCATAATAAGCAGTTCCTTTATTTCTTCTTTTATTTGAACCGGTTTAATTTGTATACCTAAAGCATTCCACGAATAAGAAAATTCTATAAATGTATCTAGGTTGTAATTAGGTAAGTTAAAAATTGATTTTCCAAATTTAGAGATGATATATGCTAAAAGTATATTATGAAATAAAATAAAATGCTTCATTAAAAATATAGTAATCCTTTTTTTGGCTTCTAATATAAATGCCTTGTATCCTTCATTTTTTAATGTATTTACAAGTGCTGATATTACTGAATTTAAGTCCATATATCATAAGTATTTTTTATGCGTGAAATATTAAAGTATTAGCTTTCTCTATATTATTTATTTTATGTTTTGTGGTTATTAATCCATAAATTTCAGAAAATTTTCTTATAGTTGTATTAATTATGCTTTCTTCCAATTATGTATATAAAATTGGATTGGTCCTATAATAAACCTCTTTGAGTGTTTAGCTAAAGGATTTATTTGCGAACGGGTATAAGATAAGAATAGATGAAGAATATTTACCTTATCAATGAACTTTTTACCAATTAGATATATTTTAAAGTAAAACAATAAGATATTAAATACGTCTCTTTTTGTAATTCCAGTTTCTATTATAATAGCATTATTAATTTTTACTGTTGTTCTTCCAGCAATTGCGATGATTTTATGAAATTCCGATACATACTTTATTATATCATAAGTCCAAGTAGCCTCACTTCCATAATCGGGATCTATTAAAGTGTTAGAAGGTGCTATTAAGATTTTCAACATCCGATAAAAGTTTCTTAAAATTCTTATTTAAGATTTTTAGCAGTTTTAATTTATAAGCTTAAATTATTTTTGATGAAATAATCACCATTAAACTAAAGTACATAATTGATTCTTTAGTAAACCAATATTTATGTACAACTCTTTTTATGTTTTTATATAATTTTATCCAATTGAATTTATTTAGGATATTTTGTTTTTAAAAATGCTTTGTAGAAATTTGTAAAATATTAACATAACTAATTCTTGTTAAAACTAAAGGAAATTATTTTTTTGATTTTCAAAGCTTTTTGTATATTCCAAAAACAAAAGATATTAAATTTCCAGCATAAGGTATTTCTTTCAAGGAATTTTCAAGAAAAGTTATTTCAGAATCTTTTAAAACTTTCAATCTTTTTGTTGAAAAAATGTATATCGCAAATGATATTAGAATGCAACTAAATAAAAGAATATAAAACTGCACTATGCCAATTATAATTCTGCTTAAAGTTAACCATATAATATATGAAGGAATCACTGATATTAACGCTACTATAAGTATTTTTATTACTTCATAAAATTTTATTTCTAAATTTAATTGCTTCTTTACGAATCTTAAATAAGGTATATATGAAGGCCATCCTGCTATTAACGCTCCAATCAACGCTCCATATATAGAGAATAGAGGTATTAATACGACACTTGAGATGGTTGCACTTATTGCATAGATTACTGAATATTTGAACACTTTTTTTGTATATCCTTGAGACATGACCAAATTTGCTATTGCAACGCCTCCTGCGCAATATAATAGCCAATAAGCTCCGATTAAGCTTAAATATAGCCAACCATCAATGTAATAAGGACCGAAAAAAGCTACTATTAGTTCCTTTGAGAAAAAGATTGTGAAAAAAGAAATAGGTGCTACGAAGTAGCTTATTACCCTAATTGTGAAATTCAAAGCTATGTTTAAATCTTCAGTTTTATTTAGTTTCGAATAATTAACGAACATCAAGCTACCGATTGGATATAAGAAAATATCTAAGATGGAATTAAATCTTTGTGCTATTGAAAAGTTTCCTAAATCTACTGAACTTGCATACCTTGAAATTAATATCTCATAAATTCTTGCTGAAGGAATTAAAATATAAGCCGAGGCTGCTATGGGAAAGCCAAATCTGAGCATTTCTTTAACTTTATTGAAATCCATTCTTGTTGGTTTGATATATTTAAACAAAATTATAAGTCCAGGAATCGAAGAAATCAAAGGCATAAGTATAAAATATACGAAAATAAGACCTAAGAATTGAAAACCAAGATAAAGAGCTAATGGAGCTAGTGTAGCTTGCACTAATGCATATAAGATTAACATTAAGCTAAAAACCCAAGTCTTATCAAGTATAATTGAAGCTCCCTGTGCAACTCCGAAAAAGAAATTGAGCAGAATATACATTGCTAAGAAATGAACGTAAGGAAGAATCTCTGGTTTTGAATATAGATTTATAACCAGGAATTGACCTAAAAAGAAAGTAAGGGCTGAATATATTACATGAAGAATTAAACTAAAATAAATACTTGACCAAGCGTAACTTGCAAGTTCCTTAAAATTTCTTTCTTTGAATAATTTTGCGCATTTGTTAGCTGCTCCATATCCTATTCCTAAGTCACCTAAGAGCATAGTTAATTGTGGTATAAATAACAAAACCAAAAGCCATCCTAAAGGTTCCGAACTTCCATATATATTTGCTAACATTCTTGCTATAATGATGAAACCTATAACATTAAGTATGAAGAAAATGATTCTTCCTGCAAAAATGTACGTAACACCTTTTACGTATGATTTTCCTACTTCTAAAACTTCCATTTTATATTAAAGAATATAAACTATATAAATCATTATCATGTAAATTTTAAAAAATTAGGGAATTCCTCATAAATGGTTTCACAAATTCTGAAGCTTTACCTTATTCTCTTCTAAATTCCAACTTTTTTCTTAAGTACTTACTTAGTCTATCCTCGATTACTTCAACACCTATTCCAGGTTTTTCAGGTAATTCTATAGTACCGTCTTTTCTCACGACCCATGGAGGTTCAACTATATCTTCTTCCCAATATCTGCTACTTCCGCTTATATCGTTTGGATACTTAACATTTGGCAGAGTTGCCATTGCTACTAAGTGGCCTCGGCCTATACCTGTCTCAAGCATTCCTCCTATCCATATTGGTATTCCTTTCTCCATGCTATAATCATGAATTAATTTAGACTCATAAAGACCTCCTACACGAGCTGGTTTTATGTTAATAACTTTACAGCTACCTAGCTTTAAAGCTGTTTTAGCATCATGTAAGTTCTTTATACTTTCATCAAGACATATAGGTGTTTTGATCTGTGATTGAAGCATTGCATGATCATATAGATCTTCATAACTTAAAGGTTGCTCGATCATTAATAGGTCATAGTTATCTAATTCCTTAAATATGCCAATATCATTTAATGTATAAGCTGCATTTGCATCTACTTGTAATGGTATATCACCAAACTCCCTTCTAATTAATCTAACTGGATAAATATCCCAACCAGGTTTTATTTTAATCTTAATCCTTTTATAGCCTTCATCTAAGAAATTGCTAATTGATTTAAGTAAAGCAACTTCGTCACCTATAATACCTATGCTAACACCGCTTACAATGTAATTCCTTACACCCCCTAGTAACTTGTAGAGTGGTTTTCCCATAAGCTTAGCCTTTAAATCCCACAGAGCCATTTCAATACCTGCTTTAGCCATCCTATAACCTCGTACTCCTTTAACGGCTTCCATGAATTCTTTAGGATGCTCTAAGTTTCTTAGTTTAATTAGCTTAGGTATTAAGTATTCCTTATATATGTATAATGTAGTCTCTATAGTTTCATAACTATACCAGGGTCCCTCTTCAACAGGCGTCTCGCCCCAGCCAATACATCCAGAAGCATCTTCAACTTTAACAAGAATTCCATGCCTATTTATAGTCTTACCAAAGCTAGTTTCAAAAGACACTTTTAACTTCATAACTATGTGATAAATATCTACTTTGATTATCTCCAAGATAATTCACCACTTAATATATGTTCTAAATTTTCCTTCAATAACACATAGTAGTTTCTCCTTAAAATACCAACATATTCGCTTATGAACTCAACAACTACGTATTTAAGCTCATTAATGTATCGGTTAAATACCTCTCTAAGACCTAATCTCCATTTGTTCAATAATTCATTATTAATCCTTAATTTACTTAAATCTTCAGGTATTTCAATAAGTACTAACTTAGAATTACTATCTAAGTTATAGCTAGTTAGTACAGGTAAATTATTAGTAAACTCAACCTTCGTTACCATATCAGCACCTAACTTAGTTAGGATATTTAAGGAAGGAGGTTTTAACGAACCCTTAAGCTTATTCTCAACTAATTTGCTCTTAACCCACCATTCAGCTTCAAATCTATCAGTAGGCATGCCAAAGTTTATAGAATCTCTTAATTCCCCATAGTAATTTATGTAGAACTTCCTAACAATGATGCCTAATTTACCAATATTAAACTTAGCATTGGATGATTGTAAAGGATCATAGGTCCAGGCAATCAAATCTATATTCTGTTTAAGTACATAATCTCTCTGCATTAATTTAAGCAAATATCCTAAACCCTTATATCTATATTCAGGAATTACACCAGTCATATGGCTATAATGATATAACTTGCCTTCAGGAGATATTGCTGGAAAACCAAATACGAAACCAATCATCTTGCCAGTATCTTTTTCAAAAGCCCCTAAAACTAACCCACCTCTTCTATCAGCAGCTATTAATACATGATGTGCTACAATACCGCTATAATCTAATAAGCCCCAAACTTTTATTTCTGTATCACTAACCATGCGGTATTCTTCAGGATCTTTAAGCCTCCTAATTTCAATAACCTTACCATTAATAACTGTTTCCAAACTATATCACTAAAATTAAAAACTTACCTTATGTTTAAATATTTAAAGAATTAATAATACGCTAATAATATTATCTTTCTTACATTAATCTCTTTTCTACTAATTTCTGTGTTTCTAAGATCATTCTTTCTAAATATGGTAACCTTACTTTTATTGCTTTTGAATCTAATTTAGCTTCATGAAAACCCCATACATGTAAAGCCCATGCAATATCCCATGCACCAATGAACCATTCTCCAAATCTTTCGCTAATAGCTTCAACTGCTTTCTCAAGTTCTGTAACTGTCCATCTACCTCTCTTTTTAACATTTTCAAGAACATCACTTAAGTTAAAGTACATTGTTAGTGTCTTAACTATCTCCTCTGCAGCTTTGTAAAGTTTTTCGCTAGCTTGAATAGGATCTTTATCAGCAAGATTTTTACCTTCCTCGAAATATTTTAGGGCTAGTTTAAGATGATGTTCAAGTTCAATACTCATGTTTATATTCTTCTAAATACCTAATATGTTAAATAAAGTTATAAATTTGCCGTAATTTTTACATACTTTTATTTATAAAATTTTTCATTTCTTATTTATAACATTGTTTTCCCTATAAAAATAAAGCAGGTATGAGTTTTTCATTTTTATTTAATTTAATAATGAAAGAATAAGTAAAAAGTTATGCATTAAAATAGAACTTTTTTTATCTTTCATCTCTACTTTCCCTAACTGCTCTTACCCAATCATCTTCGCTTACATCTTTCATTAATTCTTTTATTTTCATCGCTATCTCCTCAAGTTCTTCTTTTTCTTTATCCCTTATCATTTTCTAAAGCTTTTTCCATAACTTCTCTAACATTATCCCCATTCCCTTTTTTCTTTAGTTCTTTTTATTCTTATGCTTATTATGTCTGGCATAGTTAATATAGAAATATTCACATAATATTTATTTTTCGTGGGCATTTTATACTGTTAATTTTATAAGGAATGGTAAGAATCTTATTTAGCCAGGATCTTTTAAAGCATGACCAGTAAGCACAACTACTGTCTTCTGATATTTATTTATCATGTCTTCTTCCTTAAGCTTTAAATAAGCAGCGTATGCTGCTGCACTAGCAGGCTCGGCACCTATTCCTTCATTTCTTGCAAGTCTTTTCTGAGCTTCTATTATCTCCTCATCTTTGACTTTAATAAAGATTCCTCCTGATTCTCTAACAGCTTTTAAAGCTTTTTGCCAGTTAACAGGTTTTCCTATTCTAATTGCTGTAGCTATAGTTTCAGGTTTTTCAAAGAAGATGGGTTTTTCGAGACTTTTTTCCCATGTTTCTGCTATAGGAGAGGCTCCTTCGGCTTGAACTCCTATCATTTTGGGTAAATTGTTAATAATTTTAAGCTCGTATAATTCTTTAAAGCCCTTCCATATTGCTGAAATATTTCCTCCGTTTCCAACAGGGACAATAACATTATCTATGTTACCAAGTTTTTCGTAAAGTTCAAAACTTAAAGTCTTTTGACCTTCTATTCTCCATGGATTGAATGAATTTATTGGATAATACTCTTTTTCTTTTTCAATTTTATTAATTACGTATTTTATTGCTTCGTCGAAATTTCCTTCGATTTCCATAATATTTGCTCCGTGTAGGATTGTTTGAAATAACTTTCCTTTTGCAACCTTACCCTTTGGTATGATAACGATGCATTCCATTTTTGCTCTAGCTGCATATGCTGCTGCTGATGCAGCGGTATTTCCTGTTGATGCAACTATTAATTTTTTTATTCCGTTACTCTTAGCTAAGCTTACTACAACACTCATTCCACGGTCTTTGAAGCTTCCTGTTGGATTTAAACCTTCAAATTTAAAATAAAGATTTTCAAATTCCTTGGATTTTATTAAAGGAGTATTTCCTTCATTTAATGATACAATCTCTGATACTTTAGGTAACAAATCTTGGAATCTCCAAATACCGTCCATATCTCTTTGAAAGTTTACTTTTGCTTCCTTTAAATTTAGCTTAATCTCTAGTAAACTATTGCAACTTGAGCACTTAAATAACCATATACTTATAGGATATTCTCTTCCACAGTTTATGCATTTTAATACGTGTCCAGTTTTCTCACCTACCTTATTATATTTAAATAGATACTTAAAATTTTCTTTTAAAAGCAAAGCTATTTCTTTTTTAGTCTTACCATGAAATGTTAAGGACATTGCTAAACATTCAATAATAAAATTAAATGGTGATGAAAAAGCTTATTAGTAAAAATGGATTATCCGATTTAATATTCTCTACCTAATATTAAATAAATTCCTTCTTCTTTGCACTTTTTCTTCAAATAGTTTGCAACCTCCTCATTGGTGAACTCTACAGATAAGACTTTCAAATATACTTTCTTATTCGTAAATTTTTCAGCGGCTTTTACTGCGCTACTTAACTTTTCCAAGTGATTTATAGCTTCTTCGATACTGCGCAATCTTATAGCTACTTTGCCGACAATTAAAGGATCAGAAAAGAATATATCTACTTCTTTATAACCATCTACAGGCAATGTAACATTTACCCTAATATCGCACTCTATTCCTCTTTCTTTCATTAATGATTTGACTACTCTGGCTGAATAATATTCGAAACAACCCCCTAACATATCACGAATGTCTGTAATAATATTAATAAGCAATTCAAACGTTTTATTTGTACTCTCTTTCCATCTTTTCTCATTCTCTTCTTGCTGTTTAAAGTTTTTCGCCAATAACTTAGCATTTTCCCTCATCTTCGTTCACCTAGCCTTATAAAATGGTTGAAATTTTTTCTAGACTTTCTTAATACTCCCATTAAACCTCTTATCTCTAATAAACCTAATATCGCATAGCGAAAATTTTCATCTTCTTTCAATAGTCTTATTAATTCTTTTCTTATTTCGCTTTCCATCTTGTCAATATTATATATTTTAATTAAAAAACATTTAAAGGAATAACCAGCTATAAGATAGAAGAAATCGAAAATGTTTTATAAAAAACATTACATTCCAAACTCTCATAAATTTGTTTATCATTCTCTTTAAAATTTTATTTTAGCTAGATTTTATAACTTTCAAACTTTTTTCGAAAAAATTTAGATATTTTCTCGCTATAATATTCCAATCGTGATTAATAGCAATTTCTCTAGCTTTTCTCGAATATTCTTCATAAACTTCTTTTTTGATAAAATTTCTATTATCTTTTCAGCCATTTCCTTAAGATCAAAATTTTTTACTATAATTCCTCCATTTCCAACCACCTCGGGTATGCTTGCAATGTTAAAAGCTACGACTGGTTTGCCGCTGGCCATCGCTTCTAAAAATATTAATCCAAAACCTTCGATTATTGAACATGAAGCAAAGATATCGCATGAAGAGTAATAATATGGTAAATCTTCATCCTTCACAAACCCTTCAAAGAAGACTTTATTTGTTAAATTTAATTCTTTAACAATTTTCATCAAATTGCTTTTCTCTGGTCCTTCACCAACAATTACTAATGAAGTATCTATTCTTTTTTGAACATAATTGAATACCCTTATTAGTTTATCTACATTTTTTGTTTTAACCAAAGCACCTACGAAGAGAATTACATATTGTGATTTGAATTTATCTCTAAATATAGGCTTGTTATTAGGATTGAATTTACTTGTATCGACCCCCTCATGTATAACTTCTATTTTCTCGCTAGGTATTTTGAAAGTTTCAATTATTTGCTTTTTCGTAAAATAACTTGGAGCAATGATATAATCTATCTTTGTCATTTTAGAATAAAGATCAGCAAAAGGTATTACGAATAGATCTTTAAAGGTTTTAATGTAATCTATATGATGCGCTAAGCCGACTTTAAGCTTCGCATTAGATAAGAAGGAAAAAGGTGATTGGTTATTTAATAATAAAACATCGCTATCTAGTTCTAAACTTTTCAATATTGAAGTCAATGAAAAGCTAAGATAATTTAGCTCAGCCAATCCTGCAGCTCTTCTAAGATATAAAGTTGCATCCTTTACTCTGAATATTTCAATACCGTTTTTTGTGTCATAGCTATTTCCTCCATTCCAAAATGTAGTTATAACCCTTACTTTACAATTATTAAGAGCTAAATATTTTGAAATATTCTCGATATGTCTTTCTATTCCTGTATAGACTCCTCTTTTAGGATATGGATAAACAGGAGTTGTGATTGTGATTTTTAACATAAGATATGAAAAATTACATTATATTATTTAAAACGTTATTTATTCAAAGTACAATAAAAAATATGTTTTAAAGTTATGTACTAGTTTAAAAGATAAAGTGTTTTATTTTTATGCTTTTTAAATAAGAAGTTTTTGATTTTAATAAGATGACCCGCAGGCACGGGCCATGGTATAGTCATAAATTAATTAAAGAGAATTTATCTTAATATTATAAAAATGGGAGTACAGTTGATAGTGATAATTGAAAATGTAAAAAAGGTAAGTCAAGAGGAGCTGAATAAAGCTTTTGGAGTTCATGTTTTTGAATACAAGGGAGGAAAAGATATAACTCCTGTATGGGAATTATTTGAATGGAAAGGAAAAGTTTATGCAACTTGGAACTTTACTCCTAGGGTATTTGATGGGATGTATGAACTTTTTATGGCTTCATTAGAAGGAGATCCTTTGAGTAAAGTAGATAAAGATACTAGGATTAAATGGGAATCGCTTAGAAAGTATTTAGTAAGAGTTCGTGAATTTCTAGGAAATGGTAAAGTATATATAGGAAACGATGTTGTATATTTTCGTGATCCTGATTCTGCTAAAAGATTTAGAGAGGAGTTCTTTTTGCCTCCTGAAGTTCCAGAAGAATTGCTGAAAGAACCTGATTTGAATAAATATCCTGAATTGAAGGATGTAAAGGAGCTTCAGTTTTTGGTATGGTAATTGCCAATATTTTTGTTTAACAGTAAGATCTTTAAACACTTATACGATGTAATATTAGGGATTAATTTTATTAAATTTGGTTTAAGATTTTTAAATTTTTATTACCGATACAAAGTAATGATTTTAATTTTCATTAAAATTTAGCGCCTAACTTTTTCATATCCGCATCGTTACTTATTATTTCACAGTTGTTCCTTAGTGCACAATAAAAATGAATAGAATCTTCAAAGTCTAGATCGAACTTCTTTGATACATTATAAATTTCAATAAGTTCAGAAGGCTCCATATGTATGAATATAACATTTAAATTTTCTAATGCTTCGGCAACCTTTTTCATCACTTCTATAGGATTCTCTTTTAATAAATACGATATTATTACAATAAGCTGATAAAAAGTAATTTCTGAAGTATAGATTTCTTCGGTATTGATAAACCAGTACTCAGCTCTATCTGCAAACTCAGGATGACCAGTCAAGTAGTATACGAATACATTTACGTCAAAATATCTTTTAACCATGTCCTGCTTCGCTCTTTCAAAGCTTCTTCTAAAATTTCGTCCACATCTTTTGATATGTTCCAATTTACTTTGAAAATTCCTTTATAACTAAGATTTTTTAAGACCGGTCTTATTTCTATAACATTGTTCTTAACTATAATTTTAACTTTATCACGGATATTCATTTTATCCCTTATTTCTTTAGGTATAACAATTCTGCCTTTTTTGTCTACATTAACTAAATAATGCTTTTCCATAAATCCCATTTAATTTCCCACATATAAAAACTTATATGTTAAGAGAAAGCTTATCTAATTTATTTAATTTTTTAGTAATGTAGAGATTATTTTTAAAAAGATTTTAAATTTATTTTAATAATATAATTAGACATCAATAGTTTTAACAATTTACAAACTTATGAAGTATATACATAAATGTGAAGAGCTGAAAGGCTTTTTAATAAAGAAAGGCTGTAAACTCTTCAAGTTGTTGTGTTTTAGGATTTACTTTTAAGTTCATGGCTTCAAGAGTTGTTACACCAATTAAAACTTTATCAATTTGTTTACTGACCAAAACAGGCATTATTCTCTTTTTACCCATAATTTCAATCGTTGCATGTGCAAGTTCCAATTCTTCTATTCCTTTAGCTGTTAGAACTTTTGCTTTTTCACCAGTCTTAGAAAGATGTAATTCTTTTGAAATTTCTTCAGGAATTACGCTTAGTGTAGCTCTAGTATCTACAAGAGCATTGATTTTAATGGATTTAGTTTGTTGAATATCGCTTAGTACGACTTCTACTTCTATGTGTCCCATATTTTATTATAATATTATAATGTTAAACATATAATTAATACATAAGCAAAGTCCACTCTTTCAGCTTTCCTTCAATCGGATCTACTTGTAAGCCAAGAATTTCAAGTGTTGTTACGCCAATTAGAACTTTGTCGATGGTATCAGAAATCAATACAGGGATCATCTCATTTTTTCCTTCAAGTTCTAACCAAGCTCTTGAACGATCAAGCTTAATTTTTCCAACTCCAGTTTCTACGATATTACTTCCTGTTGTTTTCAATCCAAGTTCAGAAGCGATCTTTCTAGGTATAACTGTAAGAGTTGCTCCAGTATCAACGATTCCTTGAGTTTCTAAAATCTTGTTTAATGTCTCATCGGCTATTTTAACTTTAACGTATATATGGCCCATCTAATCAATATAAATTACTACTGATTATTATATCTAGTTTCATCTTAAAAACAAATAATTAGAAGGGGTCATCATGAAAAATATTGCTCTATTCTTTTGATATTTTAAGACTTTCTGTATATAAATAACTCATTCCTCGCTTAACTCATCTAATTTTTCTGGAGAAATTTCTTCTTTCCATTCTTTCTTTCCTATGAGTACTTTTAGCGGATTTCTAATTCTTTTAAATTTCCTTCTTAAAAGAATTTCATTATTGTTCAAAACAATAACTTCAAACTCTTCACCAGGCTTTAAGTCAATCTTCTCTCTAACTTCTTTGGGTATAGTTATTTGAAAATTAGTCGTAACTTTTGGCATATAAAGTATAAGTATGCGTAATATTTAGGTTTTTAGGATATTTTCTTAGCATGATTATACTATTGTTTAATTGATAATAATTCTTTGTGTCTCTAAGATAACTAAGCTTATTGCAGGCTATATTGATTTTAACATATTCGTGAGCAGGTTTAAAAATTATTAAACTTTAGATTAAAGACAAAATTTTAGTTAATAGTTCACGCGTCTTGTTCCAATATTCTTTGAAAGAAGCAAGGTCTTCGTCTTTGATTCCTTCATAAAACAATATGTGAAGTTGATATGCGTTATCATATAAATCTTTAAATAAATTGCGCAAATCACCAGACAAGTTGTTGTTTATGTAGCTTCTAATTTTTCTGTGATCCTAGTGAAATATAGGGATCTCGTTTTTTGCAGCGTGATATTTTACTAAAGCAGTAAAGCTACCCCAAATTTTTTCAGATGCTTCTTCATAATTTCCCTTATCGAATTCGCTTATTGCTTTTCTTAAGTACTTATCAAATAAAGCTTTGTAATGTTTAGTCCTTTGCGCGGGCGCAACGTCTAAATTTTTAATTTCTTCCATAACTTCTTTTTCCTCCCAACCTGTTGCTTTTGAGATCTCTTTTATCCAAGCTAAATTGTTTTTGCTCAATACTTTACTTGTTTTAAGATTGATGTGAATAGCATATATTTCTGGCCACTCAGCATTAACAATGTTTATTTGATTCTTTATGTTGGTATTCATATTATTTAACCTTTTTGTTCACTAATAAGAAATTTGTAATTTTTACCAACTCTTTTATATCATTACTTAAATCACCCACAATTTCCTTATCTAAGTTAATTGTTATGATTGCAATAGCTGAAGCCCAATAATTTAATATTTTTTCATCTTGGATTTTTTTATATACATGATATACTGCATTTTCTAACTCTTTCAGATTTAAGTCTCCTTTTTCTTTCAATAGTTTAGCTTCCTCTACGTTTAATGAATTTACGAGCATTTTTATCGCTTCTTCAGCAGCTTTATAGTATTTTTCTGAAGCTTGAACAAGATCTCCTTTCTTTAATAGCTCATCAGCTTCCTTTAAAAGCTTCTCGGGTAAAATTTCGAAGTTCACAATGATTAATTCAAAATAAATTATATAAAACTAAAAGCGAACGATACTAAAAATATAGGTAATGTCACAAAGATATTCTTAATGATCCTATATTTCTTCAAATTTATCTATAAATCTTTTGTAAAATTCCCATTGTTCTTCAGTTAATAAATGAAATTCATATGGATACGAAAAATATTTTTCAAAAAGTAATGCATCTATTGTTTTCCTTTTATTTCTATCATTAAATTCATTTGAAACTACTGCTATATCAATATCGCTTAATCCTAAAACATAATCCTTTCTAACAA
>Ga0079996_110748_pt1 | contig 18067 bp, 16 predicted proteins | sample PerSpoAPS_AMetaG_FD_69199 | JGI IMG/M metagenome (GOLD analysis project Ga0079996, IMG submission 69199) | Thermal spring microbial communities from Yellowstone National Park, Wyoming, USA - Perpetual Spouter A (PS_A) MetaG (SPADES assembly)... | ecosystem: Environmental > Aquatic > Thermal... | reverse complement strand
CTATCCTATACGCCTGCCGAATCCAATTAAGTGAAAATTCATAATACTTCTCTTTCGGGATTTCGTTGTATCCTTCAAGGACTTTGGTCTTGTCTCTATTGTAGTTTGAGCGCTTGGCTTTGAAATCTATAGCAAAGGGCGGATCGGTGATGATAAGGTCTATGCATTCGTCAGGTAATTTCTTCATAAGTTCAGGCGCATCACCACAATAAATGTTATCGACCTCAAATTCACCAAGTTTCATAATAATTCACCCCCTTATTTCAAGTATCTTATACTTTACAACTCCAGCCGGGACTTTCACCTCAACTATCTCGCCAACCATCCTGCCAATCAAACTTTTACCTAAATTTGCCTCTTGCGAAGAGACGATAATATACTCCATCTCCTGATTGGTGTTAAGATTCAAAACTTTAACCTTATCAAACAAAGGAATTTTTTCGTAATCCGTGGGTACATAGCAATCCATATGCGCCATCAAGTATATTTTACCCCCCATATTCTTCCCCTCATCAAGGTAAGTATTGTTAGGAATAATTGATGAAACCCCCGTATCGGAAGATAAAACAAAAACCAAAAGCATAAGGTTATATTTTAAGGGAGGAAGATTTTGTTTTTATTTTTGATTGGGTGCACCTCCTTGACACCGTAAGGACCATTGCGGTTTTTGCCAAGAACGATATCCTATATGACGCGGCGGTTTTAAACTTACTAAAGGTTGGCAAGCTTGACGTTGTTGATAGGAAAAGGATAGATGAGATATTAGAAGAGCAGGAATTTGGAAGATCGGGTTTTGTTGATGAGAAAACCGCGGTTGAAGTAGGGAAACTGTTAGGTGCCCATCTTATTGCCTTTGTTGAGGAAGTCGAGAGTAAGAAGGATATTGAGATATCTGGGTACTTTTCCAAGGTGAGCGTTAAAATAATTGAGGTTCAGACGGGTAGGATCCTTTACTCGGCGGTTGCGGAGGGAATCTCAAGCGCAGAAACAAAGGAGGAATCCTTGAGGGACGCTTGCAAGAGCGCCTTCCATCCCCTTGTAAAAAAATTCTCAAGTCAACCATAAAATAAATTATGGTTTGGATGTTTTTGATTTCACAAAAACCTGCGGTAGAACCTATTAAGGTGGATAGCGCGGTAAAAGAAGAGTACGAAAAGGGTGAGATAGACTGGACGAATGGGTATATAAGGGCGAAAGGGTACGGCTTCGTTGATCCGGAAAAACCCAAAGGGAAAGCCAAGCTCCTTGCGGAAAGGGCCGCGGTTATTGATGCGCGGAGGAACCTACTTGAGATAATAAAGGGGGTACATATAACTTCCGAAACCGTGGTTGAGGACTATATGGTCTCAAGCGACATAGTCGTTCAGAGGGTTCAGGGTATAGTCAAAAATGCGAGAATAATAGGAAAGCCCAAATACTACGATGACGGTAGGTTTGAGGTTTGGGTTGAGATGAAGTTGGAAAATCTTGTTAAAGCTATACCTACGAAACCACAGGAAAGTGAAGGTGGAGAGAAGGCGGAGGTGAAAGAGGTAGTAATAAAGACCCCCGAGGGTATTAAAGCCTGCGTGTATCCAAGAATATTGGACGAAAACGGAAACATCCTTTTTGATGCTTCCCAATATGTAGATGTAAAGAAGAGGTGGGACGAAGCTATAAAGTACATTAAGGGTAAGGTTTCAAGCTCCCCTGAAGGTTCTATGGTGATTGAGGCAATATCCGCCAAGGGTTGCGATGTTGTGGTCAAGAAGGAGGATGTGGAAAAGGTAAGCAAGCTAAAAAAGTGGGGTTCTTACCTGTTTAAATTTGGAAAGATGGTGATAAACTTGGTAATGTAACGTTTTATCCCCCCATCATCCTCTTAAGCTCGTATATCACAAAGAGCGCATCCTTAGGAGAAAGGGCATCTACATTTAGGTTTTTCAGATATTCCAATATATCCCCACCATCCGAAGAGGATTTTATCAAAAATTCCCTTTCAAATTTTTCTTGCAATTCCTTTGCCCTTTCTATAACGGATTCGGGTATTCCCGCAAGCTTGGCTACATATATCCCATAGCTCTTGTCTGCGCTTCCCGGTATAACCTTATACAAAAACCTAACCCCGCTTTCCGATTCCTCAACCTTAACCGTAAGGTTAAAGGCGTTCTCGTGGCTTGAGGCGAGTTTTGAAAGCTCAATATAATGCGTTGCGAAAAGGGTTTTTGCCTTTATGTTGTTTAGGATATACTCGGAAACCGCCCATGCTATTGCCAAACCATCGTGCGTTGATGTTCCCCTCCCTATCTCATCCAATAATATCAGGCTATTTTTCGTTGCATTCTTTAGGATGTTTGAAACCTCTTGCATTTCAGCCATAAATGTGGATATACCCTTTGTAAGGTCATCCGAAGCCCCTATCCTAGTAAAGATCCTATCAAGCAAGGGAATTTTTGCGTAATCCGCGGGTACATAGCAACCCATATGCGCCATCAAGCATATTAATCCCACCTGTCTAAGATAGGTGGATTTACCCCCCATATTCGGTCCCGTTATCAGGGCGAAAAACTTCCCATCGTCAAGGTAAGTATTGTTGGGAATAAATGGTGTATCCATAAATCCTTCAACCAACGGGTGCCTACCGTTCCTTATCTCCAAAGTATAACCCTTATAGACCTCCGGTTTCACATACCTGAACTTTTTCGCCGAGTTTGCAAATGCCAAGCAAAGATCCACCTCTGCTATCTTTGAAGATACAAACTTTATATCCTTTGAAAACTTCAAGATCTCCGAAAGTAAGTTTTGGTAAATTTCCCTTTCAAGCTTGATCGCCCTATCTTTTGACGCCAAAATTTTATCCTCCAAAGCTTGAAGCTCATCCGTCGTAAATCTTTCAGCGTTGGTTAATGTCTGTTTCCTATGGTAGTACTCAGGAACCCTTTTCGCCTGCGCCTTTGATATCTCAATGTAATATCCAAAGACGGAATTGTATCCGATCTTTAAATTGCTTATGCCCGTTCTTTTCCTTTCCCTTTCCTCAATCTCCTTCAGCATCCTTTCCGCGTTCCTTTGAATCCCCCTAAGCTCGTCAAGGAGCTCATTCACACCATCCCTTATATATCCCCCCTCCGATAGGGTTGCGGGTGGGTCATCAACCAAAGTTTCCTCTATTCTCTTTACGATCTCTTCCAAGCTCGGGTTGTACTGAACTTTAAGTATCTTCAATACATCAAGGGAATTTTTCAGGGATCTTGAGAACCTAAGGAGGTTCTTTGGGACTATTTTTCTTGTTGCGATCCTTGAGAGGTCCCTCTCAAAATCATAAACTTCCCTCAACTTCCTCTCAACTTCCTCGGATATTTTCTGATTGTTTATAAAGAACTCAACCCTCCTCAACCTTGAATGTATAGGCTCAAGTTTTGCGTAAGGATGCAATACCGTGAATTTCAATAACCTTTTACCCATGGGGGTCATACAGGAATTTAGGAGGGAGTATAAAGACCTTTCACCCAAAAGCCCCAAGGTTTCAATCGTCCTTTTATCAAGGGGTATGTATTCGTTTATTTGATATTCGACGGGAATTTGCAAGTGCCCTATGTTTTCCCCCTTTTTTTCCCTAAGGTATGATAAAACCGCCCCCAGAACCCCAAGAACCATGGGAGGATATTCCCTCTCAATACCGTAAATCTCCTTTAAAACCTTATAACCGTGCCTTGAAGAGAAAACCTCTATGCTCCTATAAGTTTTATGGGCGTTTATGTTCAGGTCCATCTTTTCGGGAAGTATTACCTCCCGTATGTTTAGCCTCCCCATTTCCTCCAAAACATCTTCCTTCTTTCCATAAATGTAATATACATCCCCCGTTGATACATCAACGAGGGCGCAGGCGGATTCCCCCATAGCTTCGTTGTACGCGGAAAGGTAATTGTTTGTATCCTCCGACAAAAGCCCCTCGGATATTATCGTACCTGGAGTTATAACGTCCGTTATTACCCTCTTCAAAAGGGTTTTCCCTTCCTTCTCCTCCGTCTGATCGCAAATCGCAACTTTATAACCCGCCTCAAGGAGCTTGTTGATGTATATCTCAGCGGATCTTATGGGTATCCCCGCCATGGGAACCCTTATATTTTTACCCATGGGCCTACTCGTTAAAACTATTCCCAAAACCTTTGAAACTATCTCAGCATCCTCAAAGAAGGTCTCGTAAAAATCCCCGAGGTGAAATAGGACTATCTCCTCGGGATATTGGCTTTTTATCCTCTTATACTGCTCAAGAAGTGGCGTTTCCTTCATAATTTTTCCCCGCTTATCTTCTGGCCCCCTTCCCTCAAACCCTCCGGATAGTACCAATTCCTCAAATTTCTAAATCCCACCTCAAACAGCACCCTTCCCATCCTGCTCCTCTCCGGTTCCTCTCCCCTCCTCAAGGCGTACAGGGTTTCCCCATCTTCATAATATTCAACGAAGATCCTTCCAAGTTTCGGCAAAAATTCGTATATTCTTCGGTATATCTCCCTCTCAATCTCACTCCCGAAAAACCTTAAACCCAAAGGTTCTGGGTTTATTGAGAAAAGTTCAACCCAAGGCCTGTAATAACCATAACCCTCAAACACCTTCGCGAACATAAGGAAATCCTCTGAACCTTTTCCCTTAAGAACCAAAGTTAAATTCTTCTCCCAAACGGATCTCCCATTATCCACCTTTTTAACCAAAACTTCAAATTCCCCCAGCTTAATATCTAAACCTATCATCTAACCGCGAACTTTAAAACCTCCCTTCCACCCTTTACAAAGTAAATCCCCGCGCTTAAAAATCCCTCAAATTCCTTACCCGAAAACACCAACCTACCGTCCGAAGAGTAGATCTTGAACTCCTCCATGCCCTCAATTACAACCTTTCTTCCGAAAACCTTAACCCGTATGTTTCCTTCCCTCGGATCGCTTGATAATACGGGTGATGGCGTGGCAAGGAGGGCCCTATATACGTTTATAAGCCCATAGCCGTAAAACCAATCCTTTCCCATCTCCCCCATATCTATCGCGGTTCCCGTTATTATAGCCCTTACCTCGGAGGGTGATAGGTTTGGATTCTTTGATAGGATAAGTCCCGCAAGTCCGCTTACGTGGGGAGTTGCCATCGATGTACCCATAAGGAACATGTATCTGTTTATATATGGAACGGTTGATAAAATATAAACCCCAGGTGCGACAACGTCAAGATTAGATCCGTAATTACTGAAGGATGCTTTTTGACCCGATGTATCTATCGCTCCAACGGAAATTACCGCTGGATACGCTGCGGGATAGTTAAGGCTTGAAGCTCCGTCATTCCCCGCCGCCGCTATCACCACCACCCTTGCGGTATCCACCGCGTAATTTACCGCGCTCTCTATTTCCGAGGAAGGAGTAGGACTTCCGAGACTCATATTTATAACCTTCGCTCCCGTATCCGCACACCACCTTATGCACTGGGCAACCGCCGCGCTTGTACCGCTACCGCTATCATTCAAAGCCCTACAGGATATTATTAAATTTTGGGCAACACCAACAACCCCAACCCCATTATCCATAACCCCTGCTATCGTACCCGCCACATGTGTCCCATGAAGCTCCTCCGCCCTAACCGGATAAGGGTCGTCATCGTTATCCACGAAATCCTTCCCGTACCCGTAGTTTGCTTGTAAATCCTCGTGGTAGTAATCCACCCCCTGATCTATAACGCATACCTTTACGCTCCTGTTCCCCTTGGTTATATCCCAACCTTTGTCGGCGTATATTACCCACATACCCCAAAGGTGTCTCCCCATATAAGGGTCGTTGGGCCAGTAGCTTACCCTGTATATCAAGCTTGGTTCGGCAAACTCAACGTTTGGATCTTTGTTTAAGTTGTAAAGGAAGCTCTTAACGTAATCTACGCTCCTAAGGTCTTCGGGTATCTCAATCAAATAGGATGGCGAATTTTCAAGCTTCTTTATCCCAAAACCCGAAAGTAGGGAAGGCAAATTCCCACCTTTCTTTAGTCTAACTATTATACTCCTTTTGTCCCAATTCTCCCAATACCAAGAGCTGTCCGCGAATATGGTGTAATAGTTTTTGACGGTGAGGTTTGAATATACGCTATCGTAATGCATTTTAAGCTTTCCTATCCTCTCAAAATCTATCCTATCATCCACAAAAGGTAAAAAGGAAAACAGGGTCATCATACCTCACCTCCATCCCCTTAAATAAGACCTTATCCAAACGGTTTTTGAGCTTATGTAGGATGAATTTCCAACAACCGCATAATAAACCCCACCTGCAAGGGATGGGGAGAAGGAAACCGAAGGTACCGCCTCAACGTAATCGTTTAGCTGAGTACTTTGTCCATTCTTCCATTTCTCGTAGTTTACACTGTCGGTCCAAAACGCGTAGCTTATGTCCCCATCCCCCGTCTTAACCCTCGCCTCATAATATAGCGTATCCCCATCTTTCGCCTCAAACTTTATCCAAAAATACTGTCTTGGACCCAAGGTAACGGTTCCGTGATATAAATCTATGCTTGTTGGTTTTCCCGTCTGGGAAGGTGGCTGTGTTTCTTCCTCTTTACATCCCACCATTACAATTGCCAAAAATCCCAAAATTAAAAACCTCATACGAAAAAATTTTAAGGTTGAAATCTCAACGGAATTATAATACCCCCTATGTTTAGGAAAGTGCTAATAGTTGGTGGCACGGGTTTGGTGGGTAGGGCGGTTTTAAGGAAGATATACCAAAAGAGTAGGAAGGTGTTTATAGTAGGTTTAAGGAGGGATGAGGTGGAGGAGACCCTTAAGGAGTTCGGGAAAATTAAGAGGGTCAGGGATGATGTTTTGGGAGAATACCTTTATGCTGGTAAGGTTTTCGGTTTTTGGGGGGATATATTCCTAACCCTTTCCCTAAAGGATAGGCCAAAGGGGGAGATCCTTGAGGACGAAAACCTGAGATTAAAGGCTATAGAGGAAAACCTTGGTTTCTCCGATGTGAAGGAGAACTTCCTTTATAACCTCCTCGTTAGGTTGAAGCCCGAAATAGTGATAGATACGGTAAATACCGCAACCGCGGTGGCTTACAGGGATCAGTTTTCCGCCGTTGAAGATGTTTATAAGTACATCTCCTTGGGGGATGGGAATTTTGAAACTTTAAAGGAGAAGGTGGAAAAGCTCCTCCTTTCGCTATATACACCTTTATTGATAAGGCACTTCTTTGTTTTGAGGGAAGGGCTTAAGAGGGCGGGAACCAGGCTATATTTGAAGGTTGGTACAACCGGAACTGGGGGTATGGGCTGGGACATACCCTACACCCACGGTGAGGAGAGGCCCTCAAGGGTTCTCCTATCAAAGACCGCCATGGCTGGGGCATCAAGCCTGCTTTATGTGATCCTATCAAGGGCTAACGATTCCCCCATAATAAAGGAGATAAAACCCGCGGCAGCCATAGGTTGGAAAAAGATGGGTGTGGGGGAGATAAGGAAGGGGGGAACTCCGATAAAGATAAAAAAGCCTCAGAAGGTAAAACTTTCGGATGGGGGAATACCAATATTGAAATGCGATGAAACTGGCGAGGTTTTAAAAACCGCTTTTATAGATACGGGAGAAAACGGTTTATTTTCCCTTGAGGAATTCAGGAGCATAACCTCCCTTGGTCAGATGGGTATGATCACCGCGGAGGATATAGCGGAGGTGGTGATGTTAGAAATAGAGGGTAAGGGGACGGGGAAGGATGTGGTTGGGGCGATAGAAAGCGCCTTACTTGGACCCTCATATAGGGGCGGTGTGATGGTTAAGGATGCAATAAGGTATTTGGAGGAACTTTCGGAGGAAACCGAATTCCCGAGCGTTGCCTTTGAGATCTTAGGTCCCCCAAGGTTATCAAAGCTCCTATTTGAAGCTTATATACTTTCCCGAACTTTCCGCACGTATGACGAATTGGCTAATTCAGAACCCTCCGAAATCTCCGAAAGGATGTGGTCCTACATATCGGAAAACGAAAAGATATTAAACTATATAACCTCCGTAGGTTTGGGGGTACTTTCTCCGGACCTTGAGCTTTATTACACCGAGAACCTGAAGGTTCCAAAGCTCCCTGTGGAGAACTTCAAGGAAAGGGATATAAGGCTTTGGGCGAAGGAGGGGTGGGTTGATACAACTTACGAAAACGCAAAACTTTGGAGGAACAGGGCGATTATGATTTTGGAGAGTATTGAGGACAAAAGGAGGAGGATATTAAAGGATAAGGCTTCTTCCGTTGAGGATAGGGAAGGTTTGGATCCATCAACCTTGAAGGCGGATCTGAGGATAATTCCCGGCTATTGTGCATCATTTGTATTCATAAACGAGGACAAAGGCAAAAGGAGCAGGCCTTACTGATCTGATTCACCCTTATAATTCTTTTATGATTTGGATAATATCGCAATTGCCGGCGCCTATGGAGTGGGCGGGTTTGAAGAGGGATATGTATGGGAGGGGTAGGGCTTTTGCAACCGCCCGTTTTTCCGGTCCTTCTTCGGTAGTATTACTGTGGGGTACCACCCTTTCAGCAGCTACGGGAACATACTCAGGACCCGCGGTGAGGGATATAACCGGAGACGGAACACCCGACATATGTGTGGGTGATGACGCCGGGGTACTCCGTTGTTTCAACGGACCTAATGGGACACTGCATTGGTCCTATTCAACGGGAGGTGCAATATATTCAACGCCGGTCCTTGAGGATATAAGTTTCTTAAACTCGGGGATGGAAGTCGCCTTCACGTCTACTAACGGATACCTTTATGTCCTCAGGGGGACGAACGGGACGTTACTTTGGAGTGCATACGTTGGCTATGCCTATAACGGATCCCCGAGGGTTTATAATATAAACGGGATTCCCGGAAACGAGGTTGTAGTTGCTACGCAAAGTGGAACCTATGCCCTCAATGGGAACACTGGAACGGTCGTTTGGAGCAATACCTCCGTTGTATCCGATGCGGCTGTAGCCATAGCTGATGTTGATAACGACGGGGAAATAGAGGTGATAGTTGCGGATACTTTGGGGAGTGTTTATGCGTTAAGGGGTACAAACGGGAGCGTCAAGTGGGTGGTATCCACGGGCTACGGTTATGGTTCCGCTCCTGCGGTTGAGGATGTCAATGGGGATGGGATAATGGAGATCTTCGTGAATTTTTATAACAATTACACCTGCAGGATAAACGGTACGGGGAGCTTAGCTTGGTGCGTTTATGGATTCTCCTATATATCGTTCAACGGTCTTGAATCCGTTGTTATAGGTCCGGATATAAACGGGAACGGGACAAGAGATATATTCACAGCGGATTATTGGTACAATTTCGCCGCGATAGATGGGGGAACAGGTTCAGTAATATGGTCAAGGACCGTAACCTATGAAGTGCATTCCCATGCTCCCATTACGGTTGGGGACTTTGATATGACAAACCCGGGCTACGAGATCCTACTTGCAAATCACGATGGATATTTGGACGTATATAGGGCGTCAAACGGGAACTTCCTATGGAACTTTTCGTATGGGGGTCCTGTGGGTGGATGCTGTGCGTCGGGCTATGCTCTACTTGTTGATGTAAACGGTGATACTTGCGTTGAGCTTGTGGTAAGGGGTGAGGCGGATGCGCCTAATTTGAGGGTATATAGGTCAAACAACGTGGGTTCTTGCTATCTTTCGTATGACGATCCGGTTGCAGTTAGGGAAGAGGAAGGGAAAGGAAGGGTATTTGATGTTGTAAGGGGTGGTATAATGTTTTACGGAAAAGGGAAAGTGGAGATCTACTCCGTTGATGGTACAAAAGTTGGTGAGGTTTCAAAACCCGGTCTCGTAAGGCTAAAGAATGGAGTGTATATTGTCAAATACGGAAACAAAACGGAGAAGGTGCTGATAAGATAACCAACCTTACAATATACACCTATGGCATTCAAGAAATATACCGCGATAAATTGGGATGAGGCTAATCCTGCTATATTCAGGCTTGATGGGATATCGGAAAGGAGCGTAAGGGAGCACATAAAGCTGTACAACGGTTACGTCGCAAAGTACAACGAGGTTCAGGAGATGATAGAGAACCTATCAAAGGAAGAGCTCTCAAAGGCAAACCCGACTTATAGCCTAATAAGGTCGTTGAAGGTGGATCTAACGAGGGCAATAGGTGGAATAAAAAACCACGAGATATATTTCTTCAACCTAGGTGGAAAAGGTGGAAAACCATCCGGCGACTTGTTAAAGAGGATAGAGGAGGATTTCGGTTCTTACGAGAGATTTGAGGATGAGCTTAGGGCAACCGCCATCGCCGCTAGGGGATGGGCTTGGGTAGCGTATGACTTCGACTTTGACCGCCTCTTCATAGCAATAGGAGATGAACAGAACACATATCCCTTCTGGAACGCTTACGTGATCTTGGCTCTGGATGCCTTTGAGCACGCTTTCTTTATGGATTACGGGACGAACAAGGCGGGATACATAGACGCATACTTCAGGAACCTAAATTGGGAAGATGTAGAAAAAAGATACGAAAAAGCCCTGAAGATAAGGGAAAGCCTCAAAATATAGTTAGATCCCTCAAACTCCCCACCTTAACGAGCTCCAAAAACTTACCACCCGCCGGTGAATAGAGCCTCTTAAAACCGAGCCTTTGCCCCTCCCTCTCCCTCACCTCTAAATTCACGGGTGCCCTAAAGTCCCCCGTTAGGGAGATCTCACCGACAAATAATCCTAAATTATCAAAAGGGATATTCTTTGCGGAAGAAATTATCGCCGCGCAAACCGCCATATCCGCAAACGGGTCATCCACCTTTATCCCCCCGCCTACGTTTACGTAAACATCCATCTTTGCAAATTTAAAGTTTAGAACCTTCTCAAGTAGCGCCAGTATTATCGCCAACCTCCTCGGATCGTACCCCACCGAATGCCTCGTTGGCATCGGATAATACGAATAATGCACCAAGCTTTGGATCTCCAAAACTATGGGTACGTTCCCCTTCATCATCACCGTATAGGATAAGCCCACCTTTGGTACCTCTGGGGGTTTGTAGAAGTAAAGGGACGGATCCTCAACGGGAAACAATCCCCTTTCTTCCATCGTAAAAAATCCCACCTCATCCGTTGGTCCAAACCTATTCTTCTCCGCCCTCAGCATCCTCAACATCCCACCCTTATCCCCCTCCAAATAAAGGACAACATCAACAGTATGTTCCAAAGTTTTGGGTCCCGCTATTATTCCACTTTTTGTAATATGCCCGGAAATAAGTATGGAAACTCCCCTTTCTTTCGCAAATTTGAAAAGCTTATCCGCACAAAACCTCACCTGGGAAATGGAGCCCGGGGGAGAACTTATATCCTCCGTATATACCGCCTGTATTGAATCAACAAATAGCACATCGTAATTTCCCGCATTTTCCAAAACCGTATCCAAATTTGCCTCCTCCGTTATATCAATATCCGAATCCACCTTCAACCTCTCCGCCCTCTGCCTGACCTGATAAACCGATTCCTCCGCCGATACGAATAGGACCCTATAACCCATCCTACCAAGATTGTTCGCTATTTGCAGGAATAAAGTGGATTTCCCAACCCCCGGCTTTCCCCCCAAAAGTATTACGCTACCCTTAAAGATCCCCCCTCCAAGAACCGAATTTAAAATTGATATCCCCGTATCTATCCTAAAACCCTCTCCCAATTCAACATCCTTAAGCTTTTTTACCTCAAACTTCCTCTTCCCTTTAAATTCCCCTTCCCTCACGAATGTATCCCATTCCCCGCAGTTTGGGCACTTACCAAGGGGTTTTATCGCCTTATACCCGCATACCGAGCAAACGTAGCTCATAACCTCAACCTCTCAACCCACACACCAAAAAAGGGCAAAGGCTCCCTCTTCCCGCTTATGGCATTCGCCATACCGAAAACCGTCAAAAAAAACAAAAATACAAATCCGAAGGGTCCTATGACGTACCAGCCAATAAAAGGGATAAAATGATAAAGATATAACCATATCAACCAAATGAAGGACAGAACAAAACCCTGCTTTATGTGGAAAACTAAAAATGGAGAAGGCTTTAAAAATAGGACAAAAACGAAAAGGAAAGGGATATAACACAACGCCCCTAGGAATCTCTCATATTTTCCTATCATCGTCCTCAAAAGCGCTCCCTATCACCACAATATCCGCCCCGCTTGAAAAGTACTTATCCACCTGCTCCCTAAGCCTTATACCACCCCCAACTATCAACGGTAATCCCACCTCCTCTTTGACGAGATTAACCACCTCATAAGGTACGTTTAAGATTGCCCCAGAGCCCGCTTCAAGGTATATTGCGGAAAATCCAAGGTACTTCGCCGCAAGACAGTGCGCCAAAATTAAGTCAAATTTATTCCTTGGAAGGGGTTTTGTGTTTGTGATAAACTCCGTTGCGGTGTAAGTTCCACCGTCTATTAGCAAATACGCGGTAGGTATAACCCTCAAGTTGAATTTCTTTATTAAAGGTGCCGCCTTTACATGTTCCCCTATCAAGTACTCAGGGTTCCTACCCGATATCAGGGAAAGAAAGAGGACATAGTCGTAATATGGGCAAAGCTGATACACGGAACCCGGAAAGAGGATCACCGGGTAATCCGATAATTCCTTGAGTTTTTTTACCTTTGGGCAAATATCACCCTCGGAGAAGCTTGTGCCAACCAAAATCGCCCCAAGATCATTCAAACCCCTTATATTCCTATAAAATTCCTCAACCTCCAACTTATCGGGATCATAAAGAACCCAAATTTTACCCGACCCAAGCTCCCACATTAGGGATTAAATATCCCCCGAATGAAATCCAGAACAAAACTCGGAGCCAATCCCAAATAAAGGACCCCTACGAAACCCAAAACAAAAGCCAAAGCAACCGCGGGATTTAAAACCCCCTTAACCTCGTACCTTGGCTCAAAACCGTAGGCATAAAATATGGGCCTCGAATAGTAAAACAGGGATATCACACCGTTAAGAAAGGCCCAAATTGCGAAGAAAAATTCCCCCTCCCTTACGAGATCCTGAAAAAGGTAAAACTTTGCGACGAAGCCGGCCGTGGGGGGTACCCCCGCTAAGGATACGAAGAATATCAAAAGGAGAAAGGCCTGCAAACCATTCCTCTTTGAAAGGCCCTTGTAATACTCAAGCGAAGTTTTCCTTTCATCAACGGAATTTACTACAGCAAAGGCACCAAGGGTCATAAGGGTATAAACAAGAAGGTAGAATATAGCTCCGGATATTGCGCCCGTTGTGCCCAATCCAAAGGCCGTCATAATATAACCCGCATGGGCTATGGTTGAAAATCCCAAAAGCCTCTTTATATCCTTCTCGGCTAATGCAGCCACATTTCCCAAGAACATAGTTATGGCACCCATCCACATCAGGATCTCCCCCCAAACGTAAGGGATGTTTCCGAAAAGTAGATAAAGGAGGTTAATCAGAAAACCGAAGGCGGAAGCTTTGGAAACCGTAGAGATAAAACCACCTACCGAGGAATGGGCACCTTGAAAGACTTCGGGTGTCCAAAAGTGAAAGGGGACCGCAGAAAGCTTAAAGGCTAAACCCACAAAAATAAGGGTAAATGCCAAAACGAACAGCAAGGGTTTTGCTTGAAATATGGGGTTAATAAGGGTTTGAATAAATATTCCCTTAAAGTCGAAGGTGCCAAATATGGAATACAAAAGCGCCACCCCCATAATTATTAGGGTGGATGCAAGAACCGAAAGGAACAAAAACTTTAAACCCGCCTCGGTCCCAAACGTATCCCTTGAAAGGGCTATCTGCCCAACCACAGCAAAGGAGAAAAGCTCCAAGGCGAGGATGAAGGATATGAAATTCACGGATTTAACCAAGACCATAGCCCCAAGAACCGCCGAGAGTATCAGAAAGTGATGTTCCCCATCCCTATCCCAAGCCAGAAGGGTCGTGATTATAGCTCCCAAAATTATCACAAGATCAAACATCCTGTTTAATGGAGAAACGAAGAGCATTTTGAAGGGTTCCCCGCCGTTATAAAGGTTGGTGATAACGTAAAAACCCGTAATAGCCAAAACAATTATAGAAAATATGGGAACAAGCCACTTTACGGGCCTTTGGGTGAGGATCTCAACTATTAGAGAAGCTAGGATACCGACGGACAAGACCACCTCAGGTTGAATTAAGGTTATATCCTTCAAAATATCCATAGGCGGGTATTATACGGGGGTATATAGGTTTTTAAATTTGAACCAAAGCAAAAGGGAGAGGAGGGAGACGAAAGATGCAAACAAAAACGGGAACTTAAAGTTAAAGGAGTATAAGAAACCCGCCATCGCAGGTCCAATTATCCTACCAAAAGAAGTTGCGGACTGATAGGCTCCCATAACCTCACCCCTGTTTTCAACCCCCCTTGATAATAGGCTTAATATTGCGGGTTGGGAGAGTCCGGATAGGGAGACCAAAATAACAACAAGAAGGGAAAGGAAAGGGAAGTTAGGGGAAAAGGGGACGATAAGCGATATTAACGCAGAACCAAACAGGGAAATGGCTATAACCCTCCAATAACCCAGCAAATTTATAACCCTGCTTGCACTTGCCTGAAAAACCGCCCCCACCAACCCCGAGATCCCGAGCAGATATCCTACCTCCACGGAACCCAAGGCGAACCTATCCTTTATAAATAGAGCCAATATCGCTTCGAAATTCACCATGACGAGCATACCCAAGAATGAGAGAATTACAAGAATGGTTTTATCCTTGGGAAGCTTTGCACGTATCGTACCTTCTTGGAACCTTCCTTTAATGTTTCTCACAAAGGATAGGGTAAATAGGAAAGCCAAAAACCCCAAAAGCCCGGAAAATAAGAAGGGTAGAGATAGGGAAAATTTGGAAGCGATACCTCCTATGAAAGGTCCGACTACTATGCCCAAACCCAAGGATGCGCCGTATATGCCAAAATTTTTTGCATAGGTTCTCTCCGAAGAGATGGCACCAATATAAGCACTTGAGGAAGGTAACGCTGCAGAGGATATTAGACCACCCAGGAACCTTATGGCTATTATGTAAATTGGCGAAGGATGGAGGGGTATAAGGAGGGAGGTTATGGAAAATCCCAACGAGCCTATGGCGATCCCAACTTTATATCCGAACTTATCGGATAATCTACCCCAAAATCTAGATGATAAAAACTGAGCCAGGGGATAAGCGGAAAACATTAAACCTATTTCAAAGGGAGATGCACCCAAATTTGAAGCCCAAAATGGTAGGATAGGAAAAAGGATGCTGAACCCCGCCATTATGGTAAATACAACCACGGAAACGGAAAGTACCTCCATATCACTTCAAAAATGGATTTATAAGCCCAAAAAGGATCAATACCGCTCCTATCAAAAGGCCCTCGTAATGCTCGAGGATATGTAAAGTAGCCAATTTTAAACCCTTCAATGACAAAAGCACCATAGATGGGATAAGTATCACGGAGGTAAGGATGTATATCAAAGAGATTATCACAACCGCATGCCAACCCGAGGACACCGCAATCAAATAAAAGGGCGTTATCTCTATACAAGGGGAAAAGAACATGGCTAAAAGCAAGGCGCTTATTGAAAGGACTCCAAAACCGTGATGGTGAGGATTCCCGGTTCTAAAATGCCTTGATAGGTAAAATAATCCGAGTATTATTAGAATAAACGAAGATAAAGTTTTACCAAGGAATTCGTGTTTTTCCGAGATGCTGAAACCCAAAAATGCAACGAATATTCCAAGTAATACCGTACTTAAGGAGTGAGCGAGGGATATCAAAAAAGAAAAGACTAAGACCCTCGCCCTATTCCACCCCTCGCCCCTTGCTATAAGTGCTAAAGGTAGCCAATGATTTGGCAAAAGGGGATGTAAAACGCTTAAGGTTAAAACCCCCGATATTAAAATTACCAAAGTTTCCCCTTACTTCTCTTCCTTCTTTTCCTTCTTTATAGAATACTTCTTTATCCACTCCTCAAGTAGCTGCTTTGCCTGCCAATCGGGAACCTGCTTGGGGGGTGTTTTCATAAAGTACATCGAAGGTTCAAGGATGGCTCCCTTCAAGCCGTTATCCTTGGCTAACTTGGCGCATCTTATGGCGTCTATCATCACACCCGCCGAGTTAGGACTATCCCAAACCTCAAGCTTAACCTCTATGTTTATGGGTACATCCCCAAAGGTTCTACCCTCCAACCTTATATAAGCCCACTTTCTATCCAAAAGCCAAGGGATATAATCCGATGGTCCTATGTGTATGTTCTCATCCCCAATGTCGTAAGGTAGAAGGGATTTTACCGCTCCAGTTTTTGAGATCTTCTTTGATTGCAACCTTTCCCTCTCCAACATATTCAGAAAGTCCGTATTCCCGCCGAAGTTTATCTGATAAGTTCTTTCAAGCTTGACCCCCCTGTCTATGAAGAGCTGAACTAAGGTCCTATGGAGTATTGTTGCCCCCACCTGGGACTTTATATCGTCGCCTATGACGGGAAGTCCTGCCTCCTCAAACCTCTTGCTCCAATACTCCGAAGATGCTATGAAGACCGGTATCCCGTTTACAAAAGCCGCCCCGGCATCCAGGACCTGTTCAACGTACCATTTCGTTGCATCCTCGCTACCCACAGGCAAAAAGTTCACAACAACATCAACCCCGAGATCCTTAAAGATCTTTGCTATGTTATCCGTGGGCCCAGGAGCTTTTATAATAACATCCGAAAGATACTTCCCTATGCTATCAAGGGTCATTCCCCTATAAACTTTTGCGTTCAGTTTGGGAACGTCGGTGAATTTATATGTATTGTTTGGGGGCATAAATATAGCTTCCGATAGATCCTTACCTACTTTTCTGGCATCTATATCCACCCCAGCAACAAACTCTATGTCGCTTATATGGTATCCCCCAAGCTCAACGTGCATAATTCCGGGTATGAATTCATCGGGTTTTGCGTCGCGGTAGTAATAAACCCCTTGCACCAATGACGATGCGCAGTTTCCTACACCTATTATAGCGACCCTGATCTTATCCTTTGCCATAAGCGGGTATTATATTGGGGAAACCTCCTCAATAGTTTTATTCACTCCTTATAGTTTTTAACCCATGAATATATACTTTTGCCTCTTCAATTGTATCTTTTATCAACTCCTCATGATCCGGGCGAAGGTTCAGTTCTCCAATTTTCTTATCCATCTCAGCAACAATTAACCTTGCCTCATCAACTTTTCCATATTTTGCTAATGCTAAAGCGTAATTGGCTTTTGCCATATAATACCTTCCCTCAAAGTTTTTGTCCCTTAAATCAAAGCTTCTCAAGGCCTCCTCAAAGCTTTGTATGGCTTTTTCATAATCTCCCATACGCAAATAAACATATCCCAAAAGGCCCATAGCATCCGCATATTCGTTTCTGTTTATATCCTTGGTGATCTTTACCATCTCGTTAATTTGCTTTATTGCATCATGGTAATTCCCAGTATTTGCCAATATCACCGCAAAGTTGTACCTAAGCCCGAATTCCCCGTTTTTATCTTTCACTTCCCTGAAGATTTTTATCCCTTTGTTAAAGTATTCCATAACTTCTTCTAAATCAAGTTTTGCGCCGAACTTTGAAGGATCATCATAAAGTGCCAAAATATTTCTGAGCGCTGCAAATAAAACCCTCCTATCCGTAGACTTTTCTATCAAGCCCTTATAAATCTCGTATTCCGCTTTTAGGTTCCCTTTCCTTCCTTCTAATAAGCCAAGATTCGCAAGAGCCATATCTTTAATTACGCCTTCACCCCTATTTACAACCTCTTTTAAATAATACTCCGCCTTATTAAGGTTGCCCGAGTAAAGGTTCAAAAGCCCCAAAATGTTGATAATTTTAAGTTCCGTCCCCAAATCCAATTTCCCCCTAAACTTTTCCAAAATATACTCCCCGTCCATAATTCCCAACTTTACATTATCGTCAAACCCAGAGAATGCTATCCTGTAATACATTAAAACTTCGTAAGGTTCCCAAACTTCGCCCTTTTCCTTTGCTAAATTTACCGCCCAGGTTATTGCAATTTCCAAAGCCTCCCTTATATCATC
>Ga0079996_111861_pt1 | contig 18085 bp, 21 predicted proteins | sample PerSpoAPS_AMetaG_FD_69199 | JGI IMG/M metagenome (GOLD analysis project Ga0079996, IMG submission 69199) | Thermal spring microbial communities from Yellowstone National Park, Wyoming, USA - Perpetual Spouter A (PS_A) MetaG (SPADES assembly)... | ecosystem: Environmental > Aquatic > Thermal... | reverse complement strand
ACCCCCGCCCGCGCGACGTTGGAGAACTTCTCTCTGCGCATCTCGCCGATGTAGACGCCCAGCGGAAATCCCACGGCGATGCCCCCTTTCAGCTCCGGCCGGACGAGGGGGGCTCTCGGGCCCGGGGAGCCTTAGGCTCCCCGGGCCGGGGCCCCGGCCGGTTGGGGGCATCTGGCCTCCTCCTCAGCTGGCGTATAAGAGCGGCGGAGCGGGACCGGGCCCCTCGGCCCCGCGGAGGCACGTCTTCATGGGAGGAGAGGCACGTCCTCCTGTATAATGAACTACCTCTGTCGATATGCTGATTCAACTTGTTCCCAACTTCCGGAGCCTTCGGTTCCATACCGCCTTCGGCGTGTTGGTTCCAAATGCCCATCTGGCCAGGCGCTTTCTGGTTCAGCATTTCGAACCAACGTGATTCAATGTAGAGAAGATTGGTGGATGGGATATGGAAAACGCATACAGAACTCTCGTCCTAAGGTTCAACCTTGAGACTCTAGACGCTGAAAAGGTCTCTATTCTTCTCGAAGTGCAGGAAGCGTTTCGCCAGTGGGCGGCCAAGTGGGTTTTAGATAGGAGCTTGCCGCTACCTGAGCGCAACCCGTTGAGACATTTTGCCAAGGAGTTTATTTATGCTGGCAGAATGTTAGACCGGCTTAAGAATGTGAAGAAAAACGGAGTAGAGGTGAAAAAGATGCGGCTACCGTTATTCTTCAGCGCTCAGTTGCGGCTCGAAAAGGAGCACGATATAAGCAACGGCATCCTTGTCGACCTGCCGTCTCGTCAGATAAGGATTAGGAAGTGGAGCGGCCAGCGGGGCAACACCATCAAACTGCCGTTGCCTGAGTCTGCTGTAAAGTGGATCTTGGAGCGGGTGCGTGAGGGTGCCAAGCTCGTGCTTGCCGCCGTCTGGATTGGGTTGGGCAAGAAGAGCAGTGACGTGAAGCTACACGTGGCTCTTATATTTAGGCGTGAGGTTGTGCCGGTGCGCGTGAAGCGCTCGCTTATAATCGACTTCAACGCCCTCCACAACGGCCTCTCATGGGCCGTTGTGGAGGGAGACAAGATAATCACAAAAGGAATGTTGAGGCCTGATGTCTCCAGGTTTTTACGTCTTCAGAGAGGCGCTGCGAGGCTCGACAGCTTATGCGCCCAGAGAGACGAAGTGTGCGACGAGGCGTCTGCCGCGAAGAGCCGCATGTGGCGCCTTCTGCGCAGTTGGGAAGACGAGGCGGCGAAGAAGCTTGTGCATCTTGCGCTCCAGTACAAGGCAACAATAGTCGTTGACATGCCGTTTGACAAGTCTATTAGAGAGCTGAAGCAGGGCCATTACCCCGCAACACGGAAAATCATGCTAAACTTCGGCCGCCTCCGCCGGAGGATCAGAGGTATGGCCGAATGGTACGGCATGCCGTACAGAGAAGAGCGGCTATATTCAACCATATGCCCCCGCTGCGGGAGGAAGATGGAGGAGCTACCGAACCGCCGCGTGAGGTGCGCCTGCGGCTTCGAGGCCAACCGCGACGAGGTGCCGTTTCACTGGGCCATCAAGCGTTTTTCCGAACTCACCTCTTTTTCTTCCATCGTTATGGCATAAGCTTGAGGAGCGGGGCGGCTTTCGGCGAAGCAGATGGCTCAACGCTTGTCCGTCCTAACTCCGCCTTCGATGTCGACTTCGCGTACACGCCTACGATCACGGCTAGAGCCAGCTTCAAACGTAGAAATAAAAAACTAGAAGTTTAAAAAACTTTATGCAGACCTATCCGGTCGTGCGGCAGTAGTTGGCGTAGCTGGAGGAGGCGCAGTCAACGTGGAATTATTGACTGCGTACAGGCGGGAACTGAATTATTGTGTTGCCTATCTTTACGGCTCCTTCTTCGAGCGCTGCGGCGATCCTCTTCGTCATCTCTTCTCCAATGCCTTGTCTTGTTGCTTCTAGAAATTCGAATATCTCATCTCCTACGCACGTGTGTTCTACCGCTAGCAACGGTGCAAGCAGGAGGAGCATTTCTCGATTTCTTAGGAGGTTTTTCAGCTCTATTAACGTTACGACTAAAGTCCTTGCTATTGTTGCGCGGTCTGGGCATTCTACTTCCATCGCCTTCGTCAGCTCTAATACGATTGCAGCGGCGGCCGCGTCCAGAGGGTTGACGCCGATTGAGGCGGCGAATGCTACGTCTAGCGCAATGTCTCCAGCTTTTGCAATCCCGACGGCGGTGTTTACCGCCATCAGACACAGGTCTCTACACTCTACTCCACACTTCTTGACGCATTCAACGAAGCACTCCTTCGTCGTCCTCGCCCTCACGCACTCCGCCAGATCCATGCCTTCTACAAGCCCGAGGACGTCCCGCGTTAACAAGCATCCTTCCACGTCCCCTGTCCCCTCAACACACATTTTGAACCTATCTTCCATGTCCGTTTAATGCCTAGGTGTTAATAACGATGCGGGTTATTCTCGGCATGGCCCCACTTCGACGTTCTCAACGCTGAGCTTCTGCTTCAGAAACTCTAAAGCCTCCTCCTTGAGTGCGAATGCGTAGTACTCTCCGCCTATGACTACCACCGCTCTGGCCAGCCTGCACTCCCGCAACAGGAGCACCTTAACGCCGGGTAGCGGCCTGCCGCCTGCGTATACGCACCTCACCCTCCTCATGTAAATATGCGCCGCGCCGCCTCTTCGAACTGCGCCACGTCTTTTGCATATGCCACGTTTTCAAGCTTTCTGAGCGCCTGAACCCATTCATAGTTTTCTCCCGATGGCGGCACTAGAATCAGCTTAGTCCTCCTGCCGGCCTTGGAGATGAACTGCCTCACCAGCTCCGGAGGCGCGTCGGTTATTCCGTCCGATATTACGACGTAGCGGACGTCCGGCTTGTCTATCCTCAACGCCTCCTCCATAACCCTCCCTATGTTTGTGCCTCCGTCGGCCCGGATCCGCAGGAGCGTAGAGATCACCTCCCTCGGCCCTACCCGCTCCACCTCTGTGTCGAATAGATGCACTTCGGCGCCTAGGCGCCGGTACAGCGCGAGGGCCAGGCCGGCCGCCAGAGAGATCTTGGGCACGGGTTGCGCCCCATACAGCCCGTCGGCCATAGAGCCGGACTTGTCCAGGAACACGACGTACTTCAGCTCGGCGGCGCGTCTGTACACCGCCAGCGACTTCTGGGCCAGCTTGACCGCAAACAGCGCAGGCGCGACCTGCGACAGCGCCAGCTCAGACGGGAGGGCCTCCTTCAGCTGGGAGTACTGCATCATTTTGGCCACGCCGCCTATCCCGCCCCACAGGCTCTCCACGTTGAAGCGCCTCAGAGAGGTGGGGATCATCCTCGTAAAGCGTCTGAAGGCCGACGCCGCGGCCGCGAGGAGCCTGACGCGGTTGCGGAACTCGTCTGGGTTCTGCATGAAGTGCCATATGGACAGCCCCTCCAGCGTGAAGCCCTCCCCCCCTGCCAGCACAGCCGCGGCGGCCTCCGCCTCCTTCCTCGCCTCGACGTAGGCCTCCAGCTCCTTGGCCACCTCTTCAAGCGTTGCCGCCACCGCCTTCCCCTCCTCCCTGGCAACCTTCATTATCTGTCTGTAGAGCTCTTGGACAGCCTCGGCGTTTGCCGTCCCTCCAAGCCCCGGAGGCGCAGAGCCGCCGGCTACAGACCTAGATATCTCGTTCAAATCGTCTATGCTCATCTTCTCGTTGTTTACCTCTACCTTGTTCTTGCTGAGTTGCACAAGCACCGACGCGGCCGCGGCGGCCGCCAGCTCAAGAGACCACTGAGTCACCTCGTTCAGCTTGGCGTACTGCGGCGACGTGATCAGTTCTTCTACGAAGGCCCTCCACGCCGGAGCCGCCTTGTTCTTCTCCTTTAAGGAGCGGTGCACTACGTTAAGCGGCACGTAGAAGATCATAAACAAGTCGTGGGTCATGTAGAACCTAGGCCTGACTCTGTGCAACAGGCACAGCCGGTGCGTCCTCTCTATCCCCGGGATGAAGAAGTCCAAGGGCAGGTTTTGGTATATCGAGCTCTTAAACGCCGACTTCGCCAAGCCGGCACGGAAGAACCACTCGCTCTGAGGCGTGAGCATTACCTTATCTTGAACTTGGCGAGCTCCGACTGTATCTTTATGATGTAGTCCTGCGCCTCGGCCACGACGGACTTAGCCATCTGGAGTAGCCACGGCCTGTTTTCGAACCGCCTGAGGTCTACCGTAGCCACCTCCCTAAGTATCTCAAGCGCCTTGTTGAACTCTAGGTTCTCCAGCAACGCCTGCGCCTGCCTCATCTTGTTGCGCAACTCCGCGACCTCCCCCAATACCTCCTCCACAGCCTTCTGAACCTCCACGAGCTCCTCCGGAGTCCTTGCCGCGTAGTTGATTATCTTGTAGGCCGCCTCCGCCGCCGCCGCCTCGTCCGCCCTCCCCTTCATGACCAGGTAGGCCGCAAACAGCCTCCGGAAGTAATCAATGGCGGATCTGTCGGAGACGTAGAACTTCGTCATGACCATCTGGAGGAGCGGCACTGCGTATATCTTATACAGGTTGTGCACCTCTTCGCTCCTTGCCAGCGTCAGCGTGTATTCGTGGAGCGCCTTGACGTCCTCCATGTCCACCTTCACCTCCTCAACCGCCTTGCTCATCCACCTCCTCTCAAGGGCGGCCAGCAACTTATCCGTCTTGTTGCCTATGGGTTGCACGAACAGCTTAACGGCGAAGCGGTCGTAGACCGCCGCCAGCTCTTCCTCTTCAGGCGCCCTGTTCGACGCGCCGATAAGCGTCCACAGCGCCGCCTCCGTTGCCGACCCCGTGAGGGGGTCGTAGACAATGCGCTCCTGCATTAACGAGAGCAGGGCGTTAAGTATGGAGCTGTCTGCGTTGAATATCTCGTCTAGGAAGACGATCTCCGCCCTGACAATCGGCGACCACCTGCGCCTCAGCTGGCCGGTCTTAACAAACTCCGCTATGTCGATGGCGCCGAAAAGCTCGTCGTAAGTGGTATACCGCGTCAGCATGTACTTGTAGATGCGCGCTTTTATCATAGAAGCGATACTCAGCGCGATGAAGGACTTGGCAGTGCCGGGCGGCCCAATCATCACTACGTGGTTTCTCGACATAAGCGCCAGCATGATTCCGTCAACTTCCTCCTCCCTCCCCACCACCATTGAGTTCACCGCCTCCTTTAGGGCCAGGATTTTTTGCCGGGCCTCCTCTACGGAGGCCGGTATGTTTAGGGTTTGGGTTTTTTCCATGTACCCTAAAAAATTAGGTATTTAAAAAGTCTTCACTTCCGGAAGACGGCGGAGGCCCCCGCCGCGCGTCGGCTCAAAAAATTGCAGGGAATAAAAAACAGGGAATTCCCCACAGGGAAAACTTCCCTGCGGGTTCTTCCCTGTAGTGGCTCAATATACAAAGACGCATGGCATCTCTCCGTATTTTTCAAGCAACTCCGCCAACTTCCTCTCGGAATGAGCCGGTAGGTAGTATACGGCGAAGCCGAACTGCCTCGCGACCAGCCGCGCTTCGATCCGCTCCCCCAGGCACATAAGCGCTATTTCGCGCGGCGGAGGGCTGGGGAGGTCTGACTCCCTCACCGCCACCCTCCTGTTCGCCCGGAACCGCAACTCCACGACCCTCCCCTCTTTCGTAACGACGTGGACTTTGACCACCATATTAGAACTCGGCCTCGATGATCTTCACAAGCGGTTCCTTAACGCCGAGCTTCTTAAGTGCTTCCTTCACCGCGTCTATGGCGGCCTCTTCGTCTACGCCGCCGGGCATCAGAGCCACTAGGTAGCGCTTGGCGCCGCCCTCCTCGCCCTCCCCACCGCCCTCCGCCTCGCCGCCCTCTTCAGCCTCCTTCCCGCCTCCGGCCTCCTCCTCACCTCCAGTCTTCTCCTCTTCGTCTACCCCCAAGAGCCTAGCCACGGCCTTCTCTATCTCCGAGACGTCAAGCGGCATTATGATGTTAACGCCCACCACAAACGCCTCGTTGCTTCTGAACTCGGCCTCTATGAGCTTCTTCAGCTTCCCGTACTGCCTGCATACGTCGTTGGCGCATTGTCCGTACCGCCCAACCTTGTAGGGGAATTCTATTCTTATCGCGGTAGCGGTCACTTCTTCGTTTGTAGGAGAGATTTCGTAGACGGAGTACCGATCTGTGGCTTTTTCCTTCTTTGCCGTAATGATGCGGTATCTGTATTCAATTCTGACAACTCTAGGCGCCGTCTTTATTCCAAGCGAATCGGCGATTTTCTTAAGCCTCTCAAATGCTTCCTTCGCCATTTCTACATCTTTTTGCGAAGCTTTCCTCTTCGTCTTTTTGAAGCACCAAACTCCATAGAGCACTTCTGGAGCGTCTTTGTCTCTTAGCAACCACCCGCCGTATTGGCCTTTCACCAGCCTTAATATTTTGCCGTCTTCTATAACCACCACGCTGTCGTCTCCGCTGGATAAAACCACCTGTTTAGCCAGCTCTTCAAGCATTTTATTCAAACCTTGGACTTTATTCATGTACCCTAGAAAAACAGCAATTTAAAAACTCTTCGCTTCCGGAAGCCATTAGAAGACGCCGGCATCCGGCGCCTCTACCCAATATATTGAGGCCCACCGCGGCCTGCGCCGAATACCAATAGAAAAACTAGAATATACATTAGAAATAGATAGAGAAACCCGCCGCGCCTCAATAGACGCCGGCCCCCATCTATTAGACCGCGCCGGCCCACCTCACCCATCTTCAATATGCAGGGAAAAACCAGCAGGGAAACTCTCACAGGGAAGACTTCCCTGTCAGAACATCCCTGTTGGGATTTCCCTGTAAGGGAAAAAGAGGAATTAAGCAGCAGTAGCCCGCGCAACTACGCGCTTCGCTGGCTCCCCGTAGCGGGCCCGTCTAACGCCGCGCGCCCCCGCCTCAACCACCTCCTCGAAGCTCCTCAGCGCCGCCATGCCCCGTCCGGGGCCCCGCCTCCGGCGGCGCCTAGGCGGCTTCGCGCATCTTTCGGCTATGGCGGCCACCAGCTCCACGTGGCCAGCCTCCAGCGCAGTCCAAAGCGGCGACTCCCGCCTGAGGAGGCACCGCGGCTTCTTCTTGACGCGGAGCGCCTCCAGAAGACCCAGGGAGGCCAGGGAGTCGAGGACGGCCTTCACCGCCGCCGCCTCGGCCCTTGTCTCAGCCCCCACAGCTCTTGAGGCCTTCTTCAAGCTGACGCTCACCACGCCGCCCCTCGCCCCGGCCACCGGCTCCTTCATGTAGCTGACGAGGCGTAGCGCGGCTACTGCCAGCCGGGCCATGTGGCGACCAGCCACCCCATCACTACGTCTGCCAGCTCCCTGTAGCGGGCGAAGCCGTCTAGGTGCCTCCGGCCTAGGAAGAAGACGGGCCTCTTCCCCTTTGACATGTACATCCTCGGCTCAATGCCGGTGAGGGCCTTCACCACGGCGGCGAACCTCTCGGCATCCGCCTCCGCGCCTCCCGGGGCGGAGGCTCTGGCGTAGGCCTGCCCAGTCACCCTCCCCCGGACTCTGTAGAACGCCGCCGTGTATAAGCTCTCTACGCCGTCTACCTCAGCCACTATAAATATGCGCAGGTAGTGGCGATCCCAATCCACATCCCAGCTCAGCACCGTCACCACGTGCCTCCTGCCGCCTACCTCAACCTCTACGCCCCTCACCTCAAAAAGCCTAAGCGACCCCACCGCCCTCCCCGCCTCCACCGCCTTTCTTACTTTTTCGTAGACGGCGCCGCCCCTCCTCTCCGCCTTCTCCAGAATGCGCTCCACGAACTCAGCCGCCGGCTTCTGCTTCTCATCGTAGCCGCGGGCGGCGAGCCAGGCGGCGTACACCAGCCCCTCTTTTAAGACCGAGACGTAGCCCGCCCTCCCGCCCTCCGGCATCTTCACCGTGAAGTGGACGCCCTCCACGAGGCCCATGTCTGCAAGCCTCTGCGCCTCCCGCTCTATGCTGTCGGGGTTTGTGGAGATGTACCTGACCATGAGGGCGCCGCTCCGCGACAGGGTGATGCCGTACCCCCGCGGCGGCGCGCGGCCTCTCTCAAGCGCCTCAAGCCACCTCTTCGCCCTCCGCTCCGGCACCAGCCCGGCTTTAACCGCCTCCCTCACCGCCTTGGCCACAGCCTCTCTCAGCTCCCGCGCCCCCGACGCCAGCCTTCTCATTGAAGCCGCCACGTGCAAGAACCCGCCGGCGCCCTCCCTCGCCTCGGCCGCAACGCCCACCGCCCTCAGCGCCTCAGCTGCCGCCTCTGCGCCCTCCCGGCTCTTCGTGTATTTTACCAACATCAGCGTCTGCCTCATGTAGAGCCGCAGCCGCGCCCCGCCTATGACTACGGAGGCCGCGGCGCCGCCGGCGATCGGCTCCGCCTTGCCCACCTCAACCCTCATCACCCAACCTCCTTCACGTACAGTAGCTTAGCGCGGCTGAACTCGTACATGGGCGGCCTCCCGTTTACGTGATGCGGCATGACCTCGGCGTAGTACCTAACGCCCAGCCTCCGCGCCCCCTCCTCCAGCATTCTGTCCGCCTCCGGGCTGTAGTAGTACAGAAACGCCTCAATCCTGTCAAACGCAGGGCTGTACCTGAACTCCCCGGGGTCTATGTCCGGCTTCACCACCAGCTCCCCGCCGCCCTCCAAACGCCAGCTCACCTCGGGGACGGTTGCGTATGCCTCGGCCGCCCTCCAGAAGAGCTCCAACACGCCGTCCAGCCTCCTCCTCAGCAGGTCGGCCAGCTCCCTCCTCCTCCTCCTCCAGAGCCGCTCGCCCTCTTGATCAAGCCTAGACATATTGACCATGTGAACTGGGCACTTCGGCACGCCGCGCCTCCTCTTCGAAACCTCCTCAACCCTCGTACATACGGGGCAGAAGTACGCCGCATTCCCGGGGCCTACGCGCAACTCCTCGCCCTCCCAAGCCTCAACCGCCTTCAAAACCTCCTCCTTCACCCCCTCCAGCGGGGGGAGGGATTTGTTTTGGGGAGTTGTGTTTTTATTCAACCCGGTCATGTCCTCAAAACCCCACGCATTTAAAAACCCTCCGCCCCCAGAAAGACGCCGACCCCCAGCGCTGGCGACACCCCCCTTATTTCTTCCTCACGGCGCTCCGCATCACAAATCATTAAATAGAAACGCAGAAACTTGGTCATGGAGAAGGAAATACTGGCAACGTATGAGATACACGTCTATGGATACGACGGCGTTGTTGATGTATACAAATGCGTCGTTACTAACGGTGCCTCAAAAAAATGTCGAAAATACAGCTACTACGGTAACTAATTTCCTTTTTTTTCCTCTTTGTCTCTCCGCGGTTTAGGCGTAGCATCGCCGCTACAGTGGTCGTTGTCGTTACTCGGTTGTCTCTGTGCCGGCTTCTGCTGGTGGTTCAGTTTTTGCCTCTGTCTTTAGGGAGTTAGTAGGTTTTTAAGGCGCCTTATATGCGTGTGCATGATATTTGTCTACGGGTTGGAGAAGTTCGTAAAAATGGTGTGGAGGGCCTGCGGGAGGGTTGCGTTCTTAAACAGCGGCGTCTCCATGTTGCCCCTCGGCGCTGTCCTCTACGTAGAGTCTCTGAAGACGGCCGTTAGGATGAAGCTGAAGGCGCCGCGGCTGGCGGTCAGGACGGCCGCCGCTGAGGTGGAGAAGCTGATCTACGTGAACGTGTACTACATGTTGCGCGACGTTGAGACGTGGGGCACCTGCCACGTCTACGTGCCGGACGACGCGCTTAGGCAAGCCCTCCAAAAGCCCTCCGGCCCTGCGCGCATAGAGTTTGTAGAGGCGCGTCGGCCCACCTACCCATGCGCGTCGTACAAGCCCGGCAGGCCTGATCCGAGCGAGCTCTTAAGAGAGGCCTCCTCGACGCCTTCAGCAGGGCCTACGCAGAGCCGCATGCGCATCCGCGGCCCGTCAGAAGCTACACAATACCCACCGGCATAACGGCGTGGGCGTTGCCTAAGCCCGGGAGGACGGCCGGCGAATGCACCGCAGTAGGCACCCCGCTCTTCGACGTAGACTGGGACTACTACGTCGACCACCCCCTCGCGGCGCCTGAGAAGCTTGCCGAGCTGTTGCGCAGGAGGAAGCTGTTCTTCCAGAAGGCCGTGCCGAAGCCGCTGAAAGCCCCAAGGCAGACCCCTTCCGAATGTTCTCAACTCCGCATGGACGCGCATAAGAGGAACCGCCGCCCCCATAGGGAATTTTTTGTAGAAAGTTCCCCGCCAGATTTCCTGTAAGACGGAAAAAACGAGGATCAACACCGGGCTCTGTCGAGCAGATCTAAGTACATGCCGTAATCTACTTGTTTCGATTCTTTGACTACCTCTTCGGCTTCAGCTTTTATTGTGGCGTATCCCCCCTCGGCCCACGTCGTTAAAATGCAGACGTCGGCGCCGCATTTAATTGCCTCCGCATCGTTAATCAAAATTAACGGCGGCGAAGGATGTAAATAGAGCCGGAGGCGGTGGTCGTAGCGGCGCATTGAGCACTCCGCCAGCTTACAGATCATATGCAAATGAGAAGCCGTCGTCACTACTGCAGTGTCGGCGAATTTGCTCAGATCGCAAATGGCTTCCCACGGCGTTTCGCCGTGGGTATATGGATAATATGTCAGCCTCCTAAACAAAAGACTTTCTGCAGGCGCGGCGATTGTAACTCGACGGCTCTCGAACGAAGAGATGAGGAACTTCCTTACTACCTCTTTTGGGTTTAGTTTTCTCATAAAAAATTCGGCGCCCGCAGAGATGTTGAACCGCACAAGCGCGGCCGCCTCCGCGCGAGGCGCCGCAGGGGGAGGACTTGGCTTATCTGGGCGGCTGATGTCAAGTAGCTTCCGACGGCTTCTACATATGTAGAGGCCTCCCCACAGGGAGTCCCCCACAGGGAAGAGTTCCCTGTTGGCGCTTCCCTGTTAGGTCATCCCTGTGGGGAGGCCTCACGGCGCAGTTGAACCGGAGGCCGCTTCTTAAGCCAGCTAAGCTTTAAAAGACAGGTTGCACAAGCAGAACATGGAAAATCCAAAAACAGAAGTCGTCAAGCTGAAAATCTCCGACCTCGAATTGAGACCGCTCACAATAATCATCGGCAAGACCGTGGAGAAGTCTTTTCTGCTCTCCCAGCTGGCCTCTGCGATTACCGACGCGGTCTTCCTTCCTGCTGATCGAACATGCCACATTGTCGACGTGAGCCTTATAAGACTTACGAAAAGCGCTGAGCAGTTACTCAGAGATGTAGGCATGGAACTGCGTGTATCACCGTCTTCAGTGTATATAGAGACGTCGAGCGGCAAGAGATTCGAATTAGCACATGCGCCGCCGAGCATTAGAGATATCATTACGGTCATCTTAGCACTATCCTCTAAGGACTTCCGTTTCGTCATTATAGAGAGTCCAGAGGCATACTTGCATCCCAACACTCAAAGGATTTTGGCGCGAGTCATTGCAGAGGCTGTGAACAGCGGCAAATTCGTTACGCTGAGCACAAACAGCGACTACCTCTTAGGGGAGCTCAACAACCTAATCGCCCTCTCAAACGCCCCGAATTTGATAAAGAAGCTCGGCTATCGAGATGCAGAAGTCATTAAGCCGGAGGCGGTTATAGCCTACCTCGTGAGAGGCGACGGCACAGTTGAGCAACTCCAGGTAGATGCCTTAGGCATATTCGCAAAGGTAGCTGAGGAGATTTTAGTGTACTAAGTCTAAAACTTTTGGGGACCCCTGTAGCGGGGGCCGGCAATGCCAGCCTTTTTTCATAAAAATTCCGAAGTTTGTCTGCGGAAAAAGAGGTTGAGTTACCCTACGCGTCTCACAAGCAACTTCCCGGACACAGCGTGATACACCGCCTCGACCCCCGGCAGAAGTTGCAACAGCTGGAGCTTCTCGTGCCACCCCATCCACACCCCTATAGACTCCAGGAGGCTGTCCAAGTCGGCGGGCTTCTCGCCGATTTTTGTAAACACCAGTTTTGCTACCACCCGGACGTCCATAGAGGCGGCGAAGGGCAGGCTTAAAAGTAAGAACCTCCCCCGACCCCGGCGCCGGCGAAAGAAGGGCGGCCCGGGCACAGACGCCGCAAGCAATGCATTTTGAACCAGCGAGCCGCAGGGAACTCTTTGCGGGGGACTCCCTGCGGAACGAAAAAACAGCCGAAGGCTGAGCCGGGGGGGGGGCAAAAAGCGTTAATCTTGAAGAAGCTGGATTTGCCGCGCTCTTTGTTTTAACTTCTCCAATATGGCCGACGCATATCTGTCGTCTTTAAGCAACTCCTCCTGTTTTTCCACGAACCTCGTGGCGCGGAGGAAGTCTTCCCTGTATATCACCACCACGTCGCCTTTGATGGTCAGTAGGGACAGCCTCTGCATCTCCCTTAAGTCTTCGTCTAGGTTGGCCGCGTTTGTGGGGTATATCGCTACGGCGTCCTCCTCAAGTAGGGCTTTGACCGCGCCTCTGAGAGACTCGATGGGTATGTACACCTTGTTTTGATTAGCACGCTTTACGGCCTCTCTCATCAGATAGATGGTTTCAAACACCATGCATATTTTGCGCGGCGCATTTAAAAACATCTGCGGGCCCCCCTCTTCTGCGCGGATGCCCATCTGCAGCCGGCGGCCTTCCTGTTTAAAACGTCCCTGCCTCTTCTCTGCCGATGGAATCAGCTGGCGATGAGTGGCTTAGACAGATAGACCCGGAGGTCGTCGAGCTGGTGGTGCGGCGGGGCTTGGAGGTTGAGTACAAATTCGGAGACCTGCGTTGCAGGCTGGCCAGGCTCTGTCCTTCTCGCTCCGTCGCGGTTCTCGCAGTAGAAGCCGCGGCGCTGAGGATGCGGCCGGCCGACGTGCTGAGGTACTGCATCGTGTGCGAGACAGACGCCCAGACGGTTTTCAGCCGCCTCATAAAATGTGTAGAGGTGAGTGGAGACGGCTACCTCTTCGTCGTCGGCACCCGTAGCGGAAGGGAGCTGTACCTCCTCTACGTCAAAGAGGCCTTTGAGAGCCTAAACGAAATCCTTGCAGAACACCACAACATCGCCATAGACGACCCACATTTCGAAAACTCGTCCGCGAACGCGCCTCTAAGTGCGAGCCTTCTCCCATCATTTTCCGCTGAACGGCCGCCGCCGGGCTGAAGAGGAAGCGCCTCGTGCAGAGAGCCTCTCCATGCGAGGCTCCCGTTCAGACGTACACGCTCCGCCGCAGATCTCTATTTCTGTGCTCTGCGTCTCTTCGCGCCGCACGTGAAGCGCGTCAAAGTCGGCGTTGCAGAGGGCGGCATAGACGCTCAACCATGTCGAGGGCTTCGCCGACATCTCTTGCTGTTGTTGCGCCGCGTAGCCTGAAGTACTTAAACGCCGCGGCTGTGCCGCTATCTCCAGTCCGTGGCTCAAGCACTACTACAAGCCGCTTCGCGGCCAGGGCGTGTTCAACCGCATGCCGCGTGCCCCAGCGCTTTTTAAGCCTGGCCTCCGGAACGATGAGCGCCGCCGCCATCTGCACAGTGATTCTGTTGCGCGCGGCGAGCCACTCCCTGACGCGGCCGACGTCCTCCACCGGGTTCTCCGCAACAACAGACACCAGCGAGCCGTGCTCCGCGGCGGCGCGCAGAAGCCGCAGCGCGCGGGGGCTGAGCCTGCCCCCGCGCTCTACGAGGTAAGGCAGAACCGCCGCCACACGTCCTCCGGCCTCCAGCGCGCCGAAGGTTGCGCTTTCGTCAACGCCCCGCGCGAAGCCGGTACCGAGTATCCCCCCTCAGCCAGCCTGCGGCCCACCTCCCGCGCCAGCCGCCCGCCCTCAGGCGTCGGGTCTCTCGCGCCGGCAACCGCCACCGGGCACGGCCCGAGGACAACGTCGAGCGGAGCGCCAACGCGGTAGAGCAACACGCCTATACCGCGGCCGTGCCTCCAGCCCGCCACGTACAGACCGCCCAACGCGTTTTTAAGTCTGCGCGATAAGACAGACGCCGGCCCCCGCTACGCGAAGAAGGAAAAAACGGAGGTTTGCGCCCGGCGCCGCACCCGGCTACTGTTCCGCCTTCACCGGCTCGAACTTGATAGTCACGCCTCCGACCACTGCGGCGCCTTCTTCAAGCGCCGCGGCGATCCTATTCACCGCCTCCTCATCAACAAAGGGCTTTATGAAGTCTAGGTATTCAAACACCTCTCCCACGCATCGGTAGGCCGCGGAGAGGGCTGGGGCCATCAGCAGGAGCACGTCCTGCGCCTGCTCCCGCAGGCCCGGCACCTTTTTGAAGTACTTGTACAGCTCCACCGCGGCCACCGCCAAAACCCTAGACGCGACCTCCCTCTCCGGGCAGTCCTTCTCCTCAACCCTCTTCACCTCTGCGTTGAACGCCAAGGCGGTTGCATCTATTGGGCTGAGGCCCATGAGGAGGGCGGCCAGCGCGGCCTTCCTAGCTAAATCTCTGGCCACCGCCACACCTAAGGCGGCCTCCAGCGCGCCTAGACATGCGGCGTCGCACCTCTCCCCCCGGCAACTCCTGAGGCAGGCGTAGTAGCACGTCTTCACGCTTTGTTCCTCCATCACACACTCCACGAGGTCGCCGACCAGCCGGCTGACGTCCAGCAGAGACATGCAGTACTGCAGGTCTTTAGTGGCTTCGACGCATTTTTCAAACCTGTCCATGCCCCACACATGTCAAAGCTTAATAAACATATCCTAGGCTTGAAGAAAAAAGGGCGGGTTTAAAGCTTGTACACCGTGCCTACCTCGACGTCTCCGAGGCATATTTTGTCGCCGCAACGCCTCAGTTGCGGCGGCAGGGAGTCCGGCATGTAGGAGCGTATGATGTCCTTGAGCTTCTCTGCGTCGCGGGGCTTAAACCTCAGCCGCCCGCCTTCCCGCTGTATTTCCGCAACGGCGTACTCCTCTCCATCTGCATATGCAACAGACGTCGGCGATAGTATAAAGGCGCCAAACGGCGTAACGACGACCACCACGTCGTGAATGTACTTGACAACGGTGATGGGTCTAGCATATCCCGTCTCTATGGGGGCACCGTTTCTTGTTCTTATGGCCACAGTCATGCAACTATTTACGCATCAGTATTTAAACATCTCTCTATTATTAAGACGTTGCATTCTCTGCCTCTCTCCACCCTGTAGCAGACCAAGCCCTCCAGTTGCCTCCGCAGAAACTCCACACCCCTCTCGTGATCCGACTTGTGCAAGTCCAGCAGTTGCCACTGAAGAGCAACGCCGTTGTAGTGGACGTTGCCTATCAACTCGCCTCCAAACCTAAACAGGCGGATGTGGTAGCGCAAAAACTCCAAGACGATCGGGTACTGGAGCTGTATGATTGGAGACTGTCCCAAAAGAGCGGCGTCGTGGCCGGCCAGCACATCGATCCACCCCAGCCTCCTTAACATGCTCTCAACCTCCTCGGCCGAGAAGCCGCGAAACGCAACGTTTACGCAATCTCTTACCTTCCCTCCTCTTATCAAAATGGGCGGGTACTCCATAGGAAATGCAGGCAACATCAACGTTGTCGATCCATCAGCTCCGGCCCGGGCTGTATCGGCATTTGACGTGCTGGTTCCAAATTCTCAGCCAAAGCGTTGGTGCTGTGACGCCGACAGCCGGCTTGATAGCCTCCGACGTGCGCCGGCTCGCCGAGAAGTACAGAGAAGAGCTTGCGGAAGCGCCCGAGCTTTCGGCGTATGCGGCCTTAGCGGAGGCCCTCGGCGCCATGCTCGCCGAGGCGGTTGCCGGACAGGAATCCGCCTACGCGCATAGAGCCGCCCGAGGCGCGTTTCTGAGGGAGCTGTGGGAGAGGCTCGCCTGCTACGACTGGGCGGCGGCCCCGGGGGCCGACCTGCTGGGGCAGGTCTACCGGCAGATCGCGCCTAAGGAGGCGCGCAAAAAGCTGGGCGAGTTCTACACGCCGGACTGGCTCGCCAAGCTGGTGCTGTGGCGCGCCCTCCACCTGCTGGTGCGGGGGAAGCCGCCTGACGAGGCGTTGCCGCGCTCCGGCGCCGCGGCGGACAGAGAGGTGGTGGAGCTTCTGGACGAATACTACAGAAGCCGCGGAGCTATCCCCAGCTTCGTAGACCCCACCTGCGGCACCTTCGCCTTCGGGGTGCAGTACATAGACGCCCTAATCAAGTGGCGCCGGGAAAAGAGGCGCATGTCCCCCGCGGAGCTGGCCGAGGAGGTTCTGGCGCGCGTGGCCGGCATCGACGTCAGCCCGGCCGCAGTGGCGGCGGCGAAGGCCAACTACCTCCTGCAGATATACAGGCTCCTCGGCGGCGCCCGCCTCCCCCGGAGGCCCGACCCGCCCATCGTAAGGCGCGACCTCCTCAGCCTGGAGCCCCCTCCGCGGCGGTTCGACCTCGTGGTGGGCAACCTGCCGTGGATCAACATCTCGAAGCTCCCCGCCGGCCGCCGCGAGGCGGCCAAAGACGCGGCGCGGAGGCTAGGCGTCCTCCCGCCCGGCCCCGCCGCGAACAAGACAGACCTGTCGATACCCCTGTTTGCGGCGGCCTTGACGCTGGCGGACAGCGGCGGCGCGGCGGCGCTCATGGTGCCGGCCAGCATATTCAGAGGCGTCCACGGAGCTAAGTGGAGGGAGCTCCTAGCCCAGCACCACCTCGCGGAGGTTTGGGACTTGACCGGCCTGAGGCCATTCGAAGACGCGGAGGGTCAGCCAGGGATCGTCGTCGTGAGGCGGAAATGACGTTTGCCTACTTCGAGGCCGGCGGTTGCAGGCCCGCCGACTTGGACCAGCTGGCGGCGTGTGCAAAAGTCAGGCGCATAGACATGGCGGCGGCCGACCTGGGAGGCCGCACGTACTGGCTCTCGAAGGATGCGTACGAAGCGGCGAGGGGCCTCCTAGGCGCCTCGGCCTACAGGGGCCGCGCCGGGGCAGGCTTCAGCACCGCGAGAGGCGTGTGGCTGGTGGAGAAAGGGCCAACGCCGGCGGAGCCGCCTCCCGGGGCCCCCCGCGGCCGCAGGTACGTGCTGGTGGAGACCAGGTGGGGGAGGGAGAACGGCCTCGGGCCCTTCCCCGTGGAGGAGGACTTCGTCTTCAGAGGCTTCTTGGGCAGAGACGTGGAGGCGGGCCGCGTCGCCGGCTACCGCCACTTCCTGGCGCCGTATAGGAGAGACGGGACGCCCCTCACCCCGGAGGAGCTACGGAGGACGCTTCTGTGGAGGAGCTACCTCAGCAACGAGGCGGTGCAGAAGGCCCTGAAGGCCTCAGCCAAATACGGCAGGAGGGGGTGGTGGCACATAGAGAGGATGGGGCCCAGGGCTGTGGCCAGGTACAAGGTGGCGTGGAGAGACGTGGCGGACAGGTTCATCCCCGCCGTTGAGGCGACCGGCGCCGTGCCGGCGCACACCGCCCACTACGCCGTAGTGGAATCTCTCGAAGAGGCCTACTACCTCCTTGCCTTCCTCCTCGCCCCCCAGATCAACGCCGTAGTTAGCGAGATTTCGCCGTGGGTCGGCCACGTGGAGCCCGGCTTCCTCTCCTACTTCAACATACCGAACTACCGCCCCCACTGCCCCGCCCACAGACGCCTCGCAGACCTCGGAAGAGAAGTAAGCAAAAGGGGGATAGATGCGGAGGCGGAGGAAGAAATCGGAAGGTTGGTGAAGGAGAGGTGCTGAAAAAAGCGACAGACGCGGCCAGAGCCGCCCAGCCGTTTAAGAGTCATTTACTGCCACGCCGCACACCAGCGCGTTCTGCCCGGTAGCAGGCTCCAGCAATGCCCGGATTTAAAAAAGCATCTAAACAAGAAAGACCTCGCAACCAGCTCGCGGGAAGCGGCTTCTTTCTGAGGCGGCTGAATACGCGAGGCGTGCGCCGCTTCGCCCAAGGGCCCTGGGCGGCGGCCGGGCTCGCGCCCGGGGACAGACGGCGCCGCGCCGAAACGGGCCGCTACCTCCCAGCCCTCAGCACGCCGCGGCCACGCGCAGAGCCGGGAACGGCACGCCTAAAGCTCCGGCCGCCCCGCCCCGCAGAAATAAGGAGGAGGCCGCGAAAAAAGGAGGTTTACCGGACGATGGGTATGACGGGGACCGCTTGGCCCGCGCCTCCGGAGATGGCGAGTATCTGGACGTTGCCTGTCTGGGCCACCT
>Ga0079996_115115_pt1 | contig 18098 bp, 24 predicted proteins | sample PerSpoAPS_AMetaG_FD_69199 | JGI IMG/M metagenome (GOLD analysis project Ga0079996, IMG submission 69199) | Thermal spring microbial communities from Yellowstone National Park, Wyoming, USA - Perpetual Spouter A (PS_A) MetaG (SPADES assembly)... | ecosystem: Environmental > Aquatic > Thermal... | reverse complement strand
TTATGGTTATAAATACGGATTCGTTTCCTGGTTGTATTTCTATATTTTTCCATTCATCATTTCTTTTATGGAAAAATGATATTCCTTTTCTTTCTTTTTGTCCTCCTTTAGGAGGTATATTGCGATTTCTTTTTTCTTTCATATTTCCCTCTCCTTTATTTTTTACCGGGGATTTTCCCGCGGCATGATAATTTTAAAGCATAAATTTTGAAATGTCAAGTTTACGGATAAATACTATATTTTCATAATTTTAATTTCCGGAATTGTTATTAAAAATAAATATTTTAAAATATCGTTTTTAAAAAAAAGAATAATTTAAAAAATAATATTATTTTTTTTTAAAAACCGTAAATATAAATATTAAATATATTTTTAAAAAATTTAAATATCCGGATTTAAAATATATTTTATTATAACCACATATTTTAGATAAATATTTTTAGATTATATATATCATGATTCCGGAATATAAAAATATATTTTAATATATTACGGAATATTAATATAATCTTTTATATATTTTATCGGGAGTATAATATAAAATAATATAATATTCCGGAATTAAATAAATATATAAATATATATTTTTCTTTTCTTTCTTTTTTCTTTTTGTATTACTTTTTCTTTTTTCTTTCTTTTCATTTAAAGATTTAAAAAAAAATAGAAATTTTTCAATTTTAATCCGGTACCCATTAAAGGTACCGGAAAAATAATAAAATTTCTATATGATTAAATCATTATAATTTTTTAATAATTCGATAAATTTTTCATAATTACTTTTTGAAATAGCAATAATTTTATGATTACCATGAATGAATTTTAGATCAATTAATTTTATTAATTTTGTGATGTTAAATTTTTTATTACAAATATTTATTAAATGGACCGAATATTCCTCGGAATTTCTGTTCGAATTTTTGAAATAAATTACTATAATGTTATCATTTAAATCTAAATTAAAATATTCTAATGTAAATTTCAGGATATGAGTATCTAAATATCTTTTTTTCGATTTAACAATAATAATGTTATTATTAATGGTTTCAAATTCTAAATCTTTAATCTTAAAATTATTAAACAATTGTTTAATGATAATATTTCCTAATATATAAAAAATATTTTTATCTGATTTTATGAAAAAATATTTCTTATTGAAATATTTCAAAATTGCAAATATAAACGGATTTTTCAATATAAAATACTCGAATTCTAATAATTCATCAATATTTATTTCAATATTTTTATGGGAAAAATATTGAAATGAAGCGATTGGCCCATCGGTATCACTAATTGATATTAGTTTTAAATATTTGTCAATAAAATTAATGGGTTTAAATATTTTTTTATTATCAAAATTATTAAAATTACTAAAATCAAGATTAAAATCAAAATCTAATAATTTTAGTGAATATTCGGGATACAAATATTCTAATAATAATTGAAATGTGCAATTATTTGTATTTTTATCATGATGATCTATTACTTTAATTTCAATATTTTTAAAATTTTTTAATTCATTGATATTAATAGTTTGATCTAATATATAAATATCATTAATTTCGTAATCTTTTTTAATTTTATCGATTATTTTTAAAATTTCTTCAATATTTGAACTTCTGATAACCAATAGGGGAATATAATTGCTTATTGAAAAATGTGACAGTATTGAAACTGATAGTAGATCATCTATATGGGGATTCCCCCCATGGGTCACTCCAATGATAATTTCTTTTTTCTTCATGCTTTTTTTTCCCTCCTTTCCCCACCGCTTTTTTACTCCTCTTCCCAGGGTGGGGTCTGGGAAGAGGAGATAATAAAAAAAAATAACTTTTAATTAGAAATAAAAGGGAGATCTCTATATAGAGATCTCCCCAATAAGAATATTTCTAATATATTTGTTTATCATAATATCTAAATTAATAAAAATAAAAAATTCTACAAACCAGATTATTATTAACAATATTCCAAACAATATTAATAAAAAATAATCTTTGTATTTTAATGCTACAACAATCATTTTATATATAATATATAGAGAATACATTAGAGAAATGATCGACATCGTGGTCATTATCATGATCATGGCCTCACCTCCTTTTTTGGTTTTTTTCTTCCATCTTTATTATAGATACTATTTAGATCCTTTCTAAAAGATACTTAAAATATAGATCCTGTCTATAAATTTGACATTTTTAAGAATCTATCCTTTAAAATTTTCGGTATGCGTTTCAGGACCTTAAGAAAAAAGGAGGGACAGACATGAAGGAGAGAATCTTGTTTGTATGTGGACCTCAAAAAAGTATGAAAACGGATTATATATCTTCTCTAATAAAAAAATATAATTATCATGGTGTTCCTTTTGTTATGTATATTGATATTGAAAAGATAAAAAATATACAAGATATTAACAATCTCATTGCACAAAAATTTTCTTATTTACAAAACATGAATTTAAATTCAATTTTAATTATAGAAAATGTTTTTAATTATAAAATTGTAGAATATTGGAAATTAAAATATCCTCAATTAGTTATAGTGATTTATATTTACTATCAACCCACATTTTCAAAAATTGAATCGGATAATATAAAATTCAATTTATTAAAAATAAAAGACATGTCTGATATAATTGTTGAAATAACAGAAGACGGTAAATTTATAGAAAAACATAAAATATATAACAAAGAGGAGGAAAAACAATGAGATATGTTGTCGTAGAAAGTAACTTACCTGTTAAAGTATCAACTTTCTTTCGTTCAATGTTATCATATTTTTTAGATGATATTTATTATGTTGATATAGACGATATTTATACTATTGCCGGAAAACCTGATGAAAAAATTAATCAATTTAATATATACTACGATAAAGAAACACTTTATGCAAAACTATCAGATAAAATCAAATTATTTGATATTTTAAAATATCCGAGAATCATTTTTATAAATTCGATAAAAAATGAAGAAGTATTTTTAGTAAGAGATAATCCGTTAGATAATAAAGATTTTGAAAATTGTTTGCATTTTATTAATAGTTATTATAAACTAAAATTTGAGAAAAAAGATAAGAAAATAATTGATAAACCTTATATGAGAGATAAATTGGAATTTTATAAATATTTTTACTATTTAAGAACAAATGTTTTATTTTTAGATGATGTAGAAGAGGATTGGGAATTTAGAAAATGGAAAAATTTGATAGACAAAATTCCCATTAGAAATATTTTAAAGATAAGTGATTTAGGTTTATATACAATTTTAAGTGGTTATCAAATTTTATTTTATTTTTTAGAGGAAGACGCATTTGAAAATAAAGAAGTTAAAATAAAAAGATTAATGAAAACACTTGATAGAATTGATAAAACCATAACTTTTAAAGTTTATTTTCTGTATGACGGAGATATAGAAATAAATCAAAAATTTAACAATATTCTTATTCAAAGAATAAACTTAAAAGAATATATAACAGAAAATCGAATTGATGTTATACTTAACGAAAATACGGATAAATTAAACTTCCTTAAAATAATGGAGTATAAAAATGTATTTTGTTGGAATTGATACATCTTTACAACATTTAGGAATTTCTTTATTAAAATATAACGATAAAAAATTTTTTATTTCTTTATTGGATTATTTTCATTTCAATCTAAATAAAAATGAAAATATAAAAAAATTTTTCGATATAGTAATAAAATACAATAAAAAATATAAACCATTATATGTTATAGAAAAAGTTTTTCCTATGAGAAATCATTCAAGAAAAAGTATTTTTAATTTCGCATATGCATATGGTATTATAAAAGGAATATTGATATCAAATAATTCTAATTTCGTTGAAATGTATCCTCAAAGATGGAAAAGATTAATGGGAACAACATCCGTAAAAGAAACATCAATAGAAAAATTCAAAGAAATATTTACGAATTGGGAAAATACGAAATTTCCCATTAAAAACGACCATATTATAGAATCAACACTAATTGTTATTTCTTTTTTAATAGATACTTACGAAGATAGAATTTATTTGTTGGAAAAACTAAAAGGAGAAATTAAAAAATGAATTTAGAAAAAATGCATCAAAATTATAGAGAATTATTACATTTGGTATTTAAAAAATTTGTTCTTCCTGCATCTTATGAATTTTGGGAATTAATGTATATTCAAATGCGTTTTTATTATGATTATTGTTTTCCATTATTTATGACATATTTAATCGTATGGGCATTAATTGTAAAGTATAGAATTCATAAAAAAGATATTAGAAGTTTTAATTTTGTTTTTAGAAAATTTCCTGATTTAAAAGAATATTTAAAAAATATTGAAAACGAAAAACTGGAAATTTTGAGAAATGAAATTGAACTAGTTATAAGACAAAATATATATCTCAACATGGATTATAAAGAAGGAAAAATTGAAATTCCTTATGATATCGAAATTAAATATCTTTATGTTCATATTAATAATTTTTGGAAATTTTTCTTTTCTTTTTATGAATTTCCATCAAGAAAATTGAAAAAAGTAAATAACTTTCAATCTATTCCCAATTTTGATTTTTTAATTAAAAGAGGTAATTATAAAAGGTATTCTCCTAGAAAAATACAATTTAAAAGATTTTTAGATATGTTTTACGAATATTTTATAAAAAAAGAAGAAGATAAGTATATTAAAGAGTTTTTTATGACATTTAAGAAAGATGTTAAGTGAGTTAAGATTTCAAATTATATTACAAAATATCGTTTATATTCTTGGTTCCCAATTAAAAGGATTAGGATATGATAATACAAATAAAACTTTTTATGTTTATTATTCCGGTTCTATTAGTGATGCGGTAAAAAATAAAACATTAGAATTACTTCACTTACTTTTTGATAACACTTATAATGTTGAGTGGCAAGAAGTATTATAATTTTATCCTTTAAAATTTTGGTATGTTTGAAAAGATAAAAAACTTTATTAAAAACCTTGTGGAAAAAAAGAAAAAAAATAAAATTAAAAATAAAAAGAAAAAAGATGAAGTAAATCAAAAAGTTACTGAAAAAATCATAAATACTAAAAAATCTGATGATATCAAAAAAATAAAAGAAAATGATAATATTCTTATTCGAATCTTTAAAAATAATCTACCAAAAGAAATATATAAAATTGTAGAAAAAAAATACAACAAACTTGAAAAAGATATTATAAAATTTAGATTAGATTTAGAGACATATGGAATAGGATATTTTGTTTTTTCTGATAAAAATGATTTGTATATAGTTCTTTTTATGAATAAAGATATATATGTGGGAAAAAGAAAAAATGATACTTATGTTCCTAAATATGGTGGATATGTATTCTTAAGTAAAGATGAAATAAAAATTTATCCTTTAATAAGTATAATTATTGCATCTAAAACTAGAAATATTAAAGAAATAAAAAAATATATTTCTTTTAAAATTATTTATAAAGGCAAAATCAAGGAATAATCATTTAAATGGAGTTTTTACTTCAAAATTACCAATTATAAATGTTTTTTCAATTTTATCTATTACTTTTCTTGTTTCTTTTTTAAAAATTTTTATAATTAAATCTTTTTTGTCTTCATTTAAATTATCCAATTCTTTTCTTACAACTCCCAACAATTTTTCTTTATCTACTTTATATCCATTCGTAATAGATTCTAAATTCATTATTTCGTTTGTTAAAAATGAGGCAATATAGTTTAATACCAAATTTTTAAATTTTTCCCATTCAATTTCACATTCTGACATTTTTATTTAGAATGTCAAAAAGAATTAGAAATAAATCAGATAATAATTATCTGGAATTAGAAAAAAGAGTGGGCAAAATAGAAAGTAAAATATTCAATGGAGAATTAGAGGAAATAAAATTGGAATTAACCAAACTTCAAACCAAACAAGAACATATAATTGAAAATATTAAAAAAATAGAAAAGGATGTTCAATGGATATTTTATCTTATCATTGGTGGAATATTGGCAACTATTTTAACTAATATTTTATTAAGAATTATTTTTGGACATTAAAATTTAAAAATGTTGAATTTTAATAAAATAATCAATTATATTTTTCTTGGTTTAGGATTACTTTTATACATTTTTGCGGTTTTAACTTCATCTTGGCATATATATCATATTTATTCACTTTTTGAAAATGATTTTGAAAAATATGTTGCATTATTTATCACTATCGCATTAGAAGTGTCAATTATATTTATTACTTATGTTTATTATTGGGTTAAAAATTTATATCGTTTTAAAAATATTAGTCGTTTTTTATATTTTGTTATTATTTTTCTTATTGTTTATTTATGGTTTTTAAATTATATTTACATGGAAAAAAATTTTACGGAAAAAATTATTATATTTCAAAAGTATGATATAAGTTTTGTTGTTCCGTTTATTGCATCATTCTTTTTGCCGTTTACTTCAATTTCCCTATCAATATCAATAATTATACTTATTAATCGTTTAATGATGTTTTATTATACCGAAAAAAGAGGAAAAAGAGAAAAAGAAGAAGAAACCAAAAATGAAGAAAATAATAAAAAAAAATGAAATAAAAAATAATCTTCAAATGAAAACAATAAAAAATAACGGAGAAATTATATTCTATGATAATTCCAAATAAACTTGACAAAAATTTTTTTGTCCTTTAAAATTATCGTTATGCAGGAAATGACTATGTTGGGTAAAGAGATAGAGAAAACTTTAAAGGAAGTAAAAAACGCGCTTGATTTTCTTGTAAATAAATATAATGGTAAAAATTATCCTCGTTTCATAAAAATCCATTGTCCATTTCATCAAGAAACCATTCCTTCTTTATATGTTCATAAAACAAAGTTACTTTTCCATTGTTTTGGATGTAATATAAGTGGAACGATATTTGATTTAATGAATATTATAAAAAGAGGTATATTAAATAATTCTAATTTCCATTTTGATATTTCTAAATATATAACCGATTTTACATTTGAAAATTATAATGATCCAATATTATCAAAAATAATGGAAAGAAAAAAGATATCTCCCGTATTTTATATTGAAAAAGATTATTCAAAATTTCACGATTATTTTGTTTATGCCAATGACTTAATATACGATTTTATCAAGAAAATACATCTTATGAATAAAAAAGAAAGTTATTATAAAATAGAAAATTTATTATCCTCCAATAATATAACTTATGATTTATTTTTAAAATTTTTCCCATATACTTTCATAACGAATTACGATTTTAAATTTGAAAGTCATTATAAAGAAATTGTTGATTTACTTGATAAAATTTTAATTAATAATTATTTAACAATTCCGTTAATTAAAAATAATAAAATTATTGGTTTCATACAAAGAAGAATTTATGATAATACAAAATTAATAAAATACAATTATATCTTTGTTAATGAAGAGGAGAATCAAAAATATTTCTTAATTAAAAATGTTGACAAATATTCACCTAAAACCATTTCAATATGCGAGGGAATATTTGATATGTTACATATATTAAGTAAACATAGGAATGATGGTATTATAATATCTACCATGGGAACTAATAATCTAAATATTGATTGGACAAATTTAGTAAACGGATATAAAAAAATTAAAATATATGGTGATTATGACATTGCAGGATTGAAATATGTAAATTATTTAAATAAAGAAATGAAAGAATTCAGAAAACAAAAAAAGATAGAAAATTTTTATATTTTAAAGAAAAAACCCGCAAAAGATATTATAAAAAGAAAATTAAAAAAGAAAAACGGAGGTGTATCATGAAAGAAATAGTAAAAAACCACAAAAACCAGGTTAGTACCTGGAGGTATATCGGTTTTACTACAAGCATGAAAGATGTTCTTGAAATAGCACAAGAACTTCCTAAATCCTTTATAGATGAAATAGGAAATAGATATGAAGATTGTAAATTCAAATTCACTTCTTCTATGTATTTAAATCCTATTTCGGGAATAGAAAGTTCTAAACTATGTATAAAATCTCATCGTGATTCTAATCCAAATGAAATTATAATCTATTTTGATCCGGGACTTCTTTTATCTTATCTGGAAAAAGATAATATATCTACTTTAACCAGAGAATATGAAAAGAAAATAACTAATCGTGAGAAAGTTCCAATAAAAATAACAAAGAAAATAACATTTAAAAGATTAAATGATTATGATTATCACTTTTTAAGAACGGAACTTATAATTGATGATGAACTTGAATTTACAAAAGAAAAAAAATACTATGATAATGCCATTGTATTGATTCCCGAAACTGTTACAAGACTAAAAATACTATGCAGAATGATTATAGAAAAACAATTGGGTTCATATAAGGAATTTGATAAATATGCCCCTTAATAAAGAAAAATTGAATACATATCTTAATACATTTTATTCTATATTGCAAAAATATATTGATTTGTATTTTGAAGATTATTCACAATTTTTAAGAAATTATGTTAATAAAATTGGAATTATTGATTTATATGAAAGATTTTTATTATATCTTGCAGATAAAAGAAAAATAAACATATCAAATTATACAATAACAAGAAGAAATATAAATGATAATCTCGAATTATTAAATTTTGATAATGAAATTATTGGTGAAATCTATTTGTTTATTAAAGATGTTTTGATAAAATATTTTTGGGAATTAAATCGTTCCCCCGCCTGGGGGAACATTAATATTAAATTCCCTCCAGAACATTAAAATTAACTTGTAGTTCCTTTATTTCTTTCTTTATTCCGTTAAAAATAACATAATTATTGATGGTTATAGTTGTTCCGTTAATACTTATATTCCATTTTAATTCTATTAAATTATTTGATACTTTTTTAATTTCGTTTTTAATAACTTGCATTATATTATTTGCCAAGTCTTTACTAATATTATATCTTCTCATTATTTGAGAAAAATATTTTCTTTCTAAGTAACTTAAATATACCACAAAAAACATAAACAATTGATTTTTTCCCGTTGATGTAATGCCCGGATACATATCTAAATTATTGAAAATATCAATATGGTTTTTTCTTAAAGTTAATGCGGTTGTATCATCAAACAAAGATAAATATCTTCCATCGTAATTGTAAATATTATTAACGGAATTATTTTTTAGTAAATTTAAATATCCATTTATTCTATATGAAATAAATTTAAATCCAGTATCAAATTGAGAAGAAATATTGATTTTATTTACATTATCTTGTATGATATTATTTAACAAAGATTTTCCTTCATAATATGAAATATAATCGTCTTCAATAACTTTAATTTCTTTGATATATTCCCCTAATGTTTTTTCATAAACAATTTTATAGTATAAAGTGAAAGTATTTGTATTATTGACTATTTTTTCTTTTAGTAAGATTATAGAATCACTTCCTATTGGATAATAACTTAAATTTTCCGTTACTTTTTCTTTTTTGAATAGAGGGAATTTTCCATAATCAATTCTTTTATAAATCATTATTTTATTTCCTTCAATATTTAATCCGATATAATTTATGTCATTGGGTATCTCACTCTTAACTAAAACAAGATCTTTATTACTTGAAAAAACATAAGATGTATTAATGACGGAAATAATATCAAAAGTTAAAATGGTTTTGGGACTAATTAAAATATCATTAATCCAGATATCGTCAATTTCATTTGGATATTTTATATTAGGATTGCAAACGAAAATTAAAGAATAAATACTTTGTTTTCGTAGTTCAAGTATTTGATTATATAAATCATCATCAATTTTATTTAAAACAATAAATAATGGATAAAAGTTTTTTCTTTTAGACATAAGATTAAAAATGGTTTCTATTAAATTATTTTCAAAAAATGCAACTCCATTTAATAGATCAATTTCACTTTCTTTATAATCTCTATTTAAAGACACATGAACATCGCCTACATTTTTTTTGTATAATATATAATCCCAATCTTGATTAATTTCATGTCTCGTAAACAAAGTTAAATCGTGATAAAATGGTATTAAATTATTAATATTTTGTTCAGGAAAAGTTAAATTTGAAAAGTATTTTATTTTATTTTCTTCTACTGTTGTAATATATTCTTGTGTATAAAAATGAAATGATATAGGAATAGAATTAAAATCATAACTGAATTCTTCGTTTTTATAATATCTTTTCCAAGAAAATATTTTATAATCTCCCGATATACTTGGAAATGGATATATTAAAGGAACATATATAAAATTATCACTAGATATATTTGTTGTTAGAACGAGGTTTTCAAACAAAATATACTTTTTTTCATTTTCATTTACTTTTGGAATTTTAATATAAATTTGAGAAAAAGGAAGAATAATGAATTCTGGAATTTCAAATATACATCCTATGAAAATTTCATTTAAATTAGGTGTTTCTTGTAAAATATATTTATATGCCTTAAAAGGAAAATTTGGATAAATTTCTTGAAATGGTTGTAATATTCCATTTTCATTCATTTTTATTACCAAATGATAGGTTTTCATGTTGATATCTATCAATTGTATTACATAAATTTTATTATTTGTTAAATTTATTGAATTGTAACCGTTAAAAATTTTTCCGTTATTTATTTGAAGTAAATTTAATTCACTATTTGGGAAATAAACATTACCTATTTTTGTTTCATGATTTATTTTAATATTATGTAAATTTACGGCACTTATTTTATCTATATCATTTCTGTCTATTTTTATTATTGGTCCATAGTTATATTTTTCTATATTAACAAAGTGATAATAAAGTGGTTCATCTATGGTAACAATTAAATTATTTCCTTCTATTTCAACTTTATAACACATAGGATGCATAAAATGATTTTTATCTTTCATAATAACATTTTCAATTTGATAATTTTTATCTTTATCAAAGTATATTTTATAAGGAAACTGACTTGAATCCAAATTCTTAATAATATAATTTTCATATATTTTTGTTCTTTGATTAGTAATAACAAATATATTATCTATGGGTTTTAATTCTTTTTTATTTTCTAAATTAACTTTTATCATATTCAAATATATTTTTTAAAGTTTCTGAAAACTTTTTGATAATGGTATTTAAAGGCGATAAAGGAGAAACATTATTAACCGCAGAACGATAATATACCGGTAAATCAAAGAAAGTATTAATTTCTATTTCCGATGAAATGTAAAATAAATTATTTCCATCAAAAATGTAATCTCCGGTTTTTATGGGAACATCTCCGGGAACAATTATATTTCCCGTTTTTATTAATCCACTTTCTGGTGTTCTAAAACTTCCATAAGTTAAAAATGCAAAAATACTTTTTACTCCATAAAATCCACCCAAATATGTTGTTCCAAAACAATGTAAACAAAAAGATTTAGCATCATCGTAATTAATATATTTTTCCTCTTCAAATAAATAAGTTTTTCTATCTAAAACAGAATCACTTCTTGTGCAATAGGGACAGGCGGAACCACTTAATCTTGTGGAAAACCATAATAATTTTCTTTTATTCGCATTTCTTAATCTTACAAACATTTCAGTATTTCTTCTTATTTTACTATATATTCCCATTATTCTTGGATCGGATGATATATAATTTCCTTGTTTATTTATTGTTATTTTTTCATAATAATTTTTTTTGAATGTTTTTTTCTCTTCAATTATTAAATTTTCAATAATTGGATTGATTTGAATGAATAATTTTTTGTTGATATGATATGTATTATCAATTTCTAATTTGTAAAATTCAAATGTTATATGTGATTCATTGAGAATATAAAAATAGGTTAACATTATATTAAAAATTTCTTTACTATTGGGAGGAATAATAATATATTTCAATAATTCCTGTTTTTCATGGCCAAATGTTTCTTTTACTAATCCTATGACCGTATAATCATTTGAATTTTGAATTTCAATTTCTAAATCAATATTATTACTTCTTAAATAATTTATGTAAATAAAATCTCCATAAGAATAATCAAAATTTTCTTTTTCTTCATTATCGGTGATTATTAAATCATTAATGGTTAAATAGGGAAATATCATTTTATTTTGAATGTCATTATTTTTTATTCTTTACTTCTTTTGCAAATTCGGTTACTAGTCTTGCGAATTCAACTACTAATTGATCTCCACTTAGTTGTGAAAAGTCTGGAATAACTTGTGATTTGGCCATTCTTAATATTTCTATTTCTCCTAAAACATCTTCTACTCTCCTTCCTTTTGGTAATATAATTTCTCCACTTCTTATTAATTCTTGTAATGCACTTAAATCTTCAAATCTAAATACTCTTCCCGGATATATTCTTTGTAATTCCTTTACAAGATCTTGTATATCTTTTTCTATTTCTTTAGTAAAATCTGATGATATTCTTGTAAGTTCCGGTGCCACAGAAATAATTCTTTTTAAATCGGTTTTATCCATTTTGGATAAATTAACAAATTTAGATGCCGTATTAACAACCAAGGAAATATCAACATTAAATTCTTTTGAAATTTCTTCTAAATCTTTAAAAGAAAATGTTGGTTTCTTGGCAATTTCTATAATCCTTTTCTTTAATCTTTCGGTATCTACAAGAGTTTCTCTCATGGTTATATTTTGTGTTTTTAGTGTATTTTCCTTTACCAATCTAATCGTTTCATCATTAATTCCCATTTCTCTCATTTTTTCTTCAAATATACCCATTGCCGTCCTCATAAATTTTATTCTTTCAGATGTATCCATACGATTTAAGTCATAAGATTGCAATATTCCTTCTAATACCGGTGAAATATAACGATTAATAATATCTTTACCTCTTTCAATATCTCCTTTTTCTAATGCTCTCATTGCCGTCTGTAAAAATATAGAAAATTGAGGATCAGAAAATGTTTTTTGTAAGTTTTCAAAATCTGCAATACTCATTCTTCTTCTTTCTATAATATCTGCCATAGAAGAATAAAATGATTTTAAAGAAGGATCACTAATCATTGCCGATCTTCTTCTTAAATAATCGGGATCACTTATTCTTATCATTTCTAAAGGATTTAATCCCGTTGTTATTAATTCCGGTCTTCCGAATAAGTTATTAAATCCTAATTGTAATAATGAACCCAATCCTTGTATTGCCAGAGGAACACCAACCATGGCCAACATTCCTCCCAGTGATAATGGATTAATGACAAAAGGTAAAAACATTGGGGCAAAAGATGCTAATGTACCCGCAATTTGTGAAATGGGTCCAGGAGTTATCTGTTGTCCGGCAGTTATGGCAAAAGTAGTGGCAAATTCAGATAACATAAATGGTGCCATGGTAGTTATCACACCTCTCATAAAAGGAAATAATCCTTGTGGTGTCAATCTTCCGGCCAACCCTTTTAATATGGTATTAATTGTTTCAAGATCCACCATTCTTTTTGTTATTTCTTCTCCTTGTGGACCATAAAAAGTAGTAGTTTTTTGAATATTAGACAAAAATTCTCCCGCCGTTTGTTGAATTAATGGATTTCTTTCTAACATGGATATCATAGTATTTAATACATTTTGAATTTGTTGTTCCTCTATTCCAAATCTTCTTAAAAATGATATTCCTTCTCTTTGTATTTGTTTTGCCGCAAATGCAAATGGAAAATAACTTGTTAACCATCCCATAAATTGAGATGTTAGGGGAACTATTCTTGTTGTAAATACCGTTGTTGATGCAGACAAAAATGCATCTCTTAAATTATCAAGAAATGTTTTATTTTGTATATTTAATAAATCATAAAACAATGGAGTTTCTGGTGTTCTTAATAATCTTGTTATATTCATTCCTTGCAACATTAAAACCGTATTTAACGCCTGTTGTGGAGGAATACCCATTGCGATCATACTTTCTAATTGTGCAATGGGATCATTTTCTCCTCCGAAGAATCTAGCATAAAATTCAAATGGCATAGTCATCATTCTTGCCATAGTATTTATATCACCGTATCTTGTTATCATATAGTTAACCATTGGTGCCGCAAATCCCAATCTTCCATATTGAGATGCACCACTTGTTAGTAGATTAATCCAATTATTCGGAATTCCCTGCAGAAATGCTAATCCCCCAAATTGTGAAAGATATTGTCCTCCTAATTGTGCGAAGGCAATCATGGTTGATTGTATCATTTCTTGTTGTATTTGTGGAGAAAGTGGAAACATTGATTGTGCAATCAATGGCAAGTTGGCAGTAAATTGTATTGGTATATTTAATCTATTTGATAATTGGCCTAGAATATTTACATTACTAAATATATCCATTATATTACCACCTAATCTTCTTATATCTAAACCTCTGAAAAATCCACTAAATTGCGTATATGACATTCCAAACATCATATTTTGTCTTAAAAGTTCTTGAATTGCATCTGTTGTTGTTCTTAATGTTCTTGCTATTTCCCTCATTTCAAGTGTTGTTTGATTTATCATATTAATCATTTCGTATGGTGTTATTCTTCCTAATGGAAATTGTTGCAATGTTCCTATACCACTACTTAATTCCGATGCAGTCATGGGAATCAACATTGATGTTACCCTATAAATATCAACTGGTGGTATTATTCTTCCTGTTCTCATTAACATTTGTAAAGTATTTTGCATATTTAACATGGTAAATGGCAGTGTCATCGTTCTTTCCCAATTTTGCATTTCATAAGGAGACATTCCAAATGAAAATAAAAGATTTTGAATTACGGGATAATTTTGCAATAGTTGTGGATATAAAGTATTAAAGAATAATGATAATCCTACTTGTGGAAGTATATTACTTCCCCCTAAATTTGGTGCCATATTTAATGCCATCATGGCATATGTTTGATTCTGTTTCTGAATTTGCAATATTGCGTTATTAGAGTAGAGTAAAGATTGTAATAATTGTGCGGATTGAATAGAGGTTTGTGCCACAATGGTATTTAATTTCGTCATAGTCTCCATATAAGTTGTTAGTTTTCCTAATTGACTTTGAATAATTGAACTGAGTGGTGCCCCTATAACTGGTATTTCTCCTATCATTCCCATCAATTGTTGTGTTGAAACAACAAATGTTCCTATTGGCCCCATTTGCGATTGTGCAACTTGTTGCATTGTTTCTGGTTGAATAATACTACCTATTCCTGTGGGAGTATATATCATAGGTGAATAGGGAAAAATTAAATTTTGATTCATTCTCTTTGGTTAAAATGTGATTTAGGACATTTTTTGGTGGTGGATTTTTTTATAGAAGAAATATTAAATGTTCCGACTTCTTATATTTCTGAATTACTTTTAAATAAATATCATTTTAGTAAAATTGACAATATTTATTTTAAAGGAAATAGTGATTCTTTAATTTACTTATGCGCGCATATTGACACTTATAATAAAAAAATATATGGAAGTTTAGAAGATGAAATATATCCATTAGATATTATAGTTGATGAAAATAAAATATATTTAAATGAAAAAAGAAAAGTTGTTCTTGGAGGAGATGACAGATGCGGTGTTTATATTTTACTTGAATTATTGGAGTATTCAGATAATTTTTTCTTTTTTATGATAGATAACGAAGAAATTGGTGAAAGTAGAAGAATAAATATTTTTGACAAAAAAATGTTTGACGGGAAAATAATAATTACGGTTGATACAATTTCTAATCTTTTAATTCCTTATAAATATAATGATAATTTTTTAAATTTACTAAAATATTTTTTCCCAGATTTTAAAATTTCTTCTAAAAGAGAAAACTATTTAAGTATTTTGGATTATATTAAATCTGATTTTAGAGGATTTAATATAGGTTGCGGTTTCTATAATGAACATACCAATAAAGAATATATTCTTTTTGATCAAGTTTTAAATACTTTAAATTCTTTGAGAAAATTTGTTCTACATTTCATAAATGTTAAAAGTTATTAAAGTTGATAAAAATACTAAAAAAAATATAAAGTATTTTAAAAACAAGATTAAAAGTATTAGAGTTAAATTTTTTATACATTATGAAGAAAAAAATAATTTTTTAATGGGTTTAAGTGATAAAGAAGATAAAATTATTTTTTTAAATCTTTACTTATTTTTTGTTAAAAGGGATGAAGAAATATTTAATACAATACTACATGAATTGATTCATATATTTTATCCCAATTTATCAGAAAATAAAGTGGAAGAAATGACAATTAACCATAAACAATATCTTATTAGTTATAAATTTAGTTTTGTTTATAATTTAAGTAAATTTATTTACAATTATATTATCGTAAATAGGGAACTTAAAAAAATTAATAATTTTAGTAAGATGATAAAAATTATTGATAATTTTGAATATATTTTTAAAATTGATTAGATTTTCTTATCTTTAATAACATAATCATCATATTCATTTAATTTCCTATAAAGAATAGTATTTGGTTCGCGTACATTTAATATTTTGCATATATCTTGTCTTAATTTTTTCATCGAAAAATTTAATCCGGGACAAGTTTTGATATTTTGTTGATATACCTCATAAGAAACCATTTGTAAATCATAAAGAACTTTAATTTCTCTATGGCCAATAACTTTATCTAATTTAACATTATAAACATTAATTAAATATTCTAATAATTTAAGTAATTTTTGGTATTTATCATTGGGAATATTTTCATTATCGTAATCTCCTATAACACATATACCTAATGATATTGAATTTAATCCATAAGTATGCGCGCCAATATAAATAGGTAATCTTCCAATTAGTATTTCAACACTATCATTAATATTTTCTATTCCAAAATGATAACCAATATCTTTCCATTTATTTACATTAATATGATAATTTCTTATTGCATTCCAGTCAAATACTTTTCCGTCTTTTGTTGCGGAATGGTGGATAACAATATATTCAACTTTTAATAATTTTTCCATTTTTCCTCCAATATTTCAAAAAATTTTTCTATAACTAATTCAATATCCTCTTCTTCTTGATTTTCTTCTTCATAAAAGAAATAAAACTTTGGTTTTAGATATTTTTCTACCAAATCGCAATATTCATCTGCAGTTAAATTGTAAATATTAATATATGTAAAATACATTTCTTTTTCAAATGTCATTAAGTATATTTGGATTTATAATGTTGGTCGTATTAGAGGTGGTCATAGGAGTTCCATCATCAGTATATGGATGTGTATGGGAATTAAAATGACTTATAATTTGATTAAGAATATTTTTTATTTTATCCTTGAAACCGGAAAGTTCACCATTAGGATTAACCGGAGAACTGAGAATATTTGGAAAAGTTAAACTAGTTGCAGAAAATGTGACCGTAGGAGATGAAACGGTCACCATGGGCGATTCAATAGTAACGGAAGGAGATTTCATTTTTATATTTGAAGAATTGATTTCTATTTCGGAAATTCCGTTTGATACACTAAACCTAATTTCATTATTTTTTGTGATTTCAATTTTGTTTTCAATTTCCGTTATTTTATAAGATAAAATAACTTTATCTTTATTAATTTCTATTCTTCCTTCAAATACTTCATTAAAACGACAAGATATTATTAAATTTTCTCCGTCCTGAAAAATATAACCATTTTTGTAATGCATTTCAATTTTATCGGAAGATAAAATAAAATTATCATCATATAATTTTAATTGAGATTTATCCAAAGAAATCATAAAAAGATTTTTCATTAAACGGAAAAAATTAATATCATCAATATAGTAATATATTTCATTAAAATTTCTTATTTCTTGTTTAGGAACATAATTTGATAAAAATGCAATAATATATGCCATGGAACCATCAATGGCAACCAATATTTTGTCTCCTATTTTGGGAACACGAGAAATAATTCCGTTGTTAAAATCTAAATAATATGTGGTTCCTCTTATATTATGTGCAGTTATTTTACCCGTGATTAAATCGATATTATCAACAATTAAAGTTTGAATCATATTGATAATTTTAATGTTTGTAGAGAATTTTAAACAATAAATTAGGTGACACTATTTTCTTTTCTATTTCTGTTATTTTTCTTATTTTTATTAGAAAATTATAAACAAAAGTAGAACAAATATAATTTTTGGAATGGCCACGAATTTTAGGAAAAAGGAAATACAATAAATCTCCCCAATTGTATTTAATTATTTGATTACTT